>LUMP01000394.1_pt1 | contig 9671 bp, 11 predicted proteins | sample 729641 | NCBI WGS metagenome assembly LUMP01 (sample SAMN03860260, study PRJNA289734) | marine metagenome | biome: seawater column; feature: ocean; material: water; isolation source: Red Sea water column Station 12 - depth 47m | place: Saudi Arabia: Red Sea | collected 2011-10-15 | depth 47 m | reverse complement strand
GTGGCAACTAGAGGCAGGGATCTCGCTCGTTACCTGACTTAACAGGACATCTCACGGCACGAGCTGGCGACGGCCATGCACCACCTCTCAGCTTGTCTGGTAAAGTCTTCAGCTTGACCTTCATTCTGCTGTCTCTCCGGGTAAGATTTCTGGCGTTGACTCCAATTGAACCGCAGGCTTCACCCCTTGTGGTGCTCCCCCGCCAATTCCTTTAAGTTTCATACTTGCGTACGTACTTCCCAGGCGGCAAACTTAACGGCTTCCCTGCGACACTGCGCTAGCAACAAGCCAACGCATCATCGAGTTTGCATCGTTTACAGCTGGGACTACCCGGGTATCTAATCCGGTTTGCTCCCCCAGCTTTCATCCCTCACCGTCGAACGTGTTCTGGTAGACCGCCTTCGCCACAGGTGGTCATCAATAGATCAAAGGATTTTACCCCTTCCTACCGAGTACCGTCTACCTCTCCCACTCCCTAGTCATGCAGTATTTTCGGCAGCCCATAAGTTGAGCTTATGGATTTAACCGAAAACTTACAGAACAGGCTACGGATGCTTTAGGCCCAATAATCATCCTGACCACTTGAGGTGCTGGTTTTACCGCGGCGGCTGACACCAGAACTTGCCCACCCCTTATTCATCAGTGGTTCTACGACTAACAAAAGGTTCCTTTAGCAGGAACCACTCAGATTAACCTTGTCGAGCTTTCGCGCATTGCAAAGTTTTCTCGCCTGCTGCGCCCCATAGGGCCTGGGTCCTTGTCTCAGTACCCATCTCCGGGCTACTCCTCTCAGAGCCCGTAGCTGTTATAGCCTTGGTGGGCCATTACCTCACCAACAAGCTGATAGCTCGCAGTCCCATCCTACGGCGACATTCATTTGAGTCATAAACCATTCCAGGCATCATGACCTATCGGGTATTATTCTCAGTTTCCCGAGGTTATCCCCGTCCATAAGTTAGGTTGACTACGTGTTACTGAGCCGTCTGCCTTGTATTACTACAATGACTAACATGGCTTAGTATCAATCTGATAGCAGTCAGGTCCGTCAGGATCAAACGGATTCTATTATTTTATTTTCAAAGTACATTTTTTGCACAACTAATTTTTCTATTATTGGAATTAACGGAATGCACATAATCTTCACATCTCAGAACTGACCTTATGATCAGATCCTCATTTTGTATGCGTAACTGGAGGCCTACAAATCACAAACTGGCATGTTGCCATACTTCATTACAGGCGCCGCCAAAGCGTTACGTATGCGAAAATTTGAGTTTAAGAAGACCTTATAAACCATTCAAAAATTAGGCGTAAATGAGAGTTTTTTGGCGATCAATAATATAACAAGAGGTAAGAAAACAGTTAGGAAATGACAACTACACTAGAAATTTACAAGAAAAAGACAAGAAAATCTGCAAAGTTATTTTCAAGAGCAAAGAAGGTGCATGTCAATGGAGTTCATCATAACATAAGATTTTTTGAACCGTATCCATTTGTTACAAGATCAGCAGAGGGAAAAATTCTCAGAGATGTGGATTCCAACAAATATGTAGATTATTGGATGGGGCATTGGAGTTTGATTTTAGGTCATGCCCAAAAAAAGGTCCAGAGAAAAGCCGCAAGTCAGTTGAAAAAAGGATGGATGCATGGAACATCAAATGAAAATGCAATACCACTTTCAGAAAAAATTTCAAAGACCGTACCAGTAGCAGAGAAGATTCGTTATGCATCAACAGGTACAGAGGCTACAATGTATGCTGTCAGATTAGCACGTGCTGTAACAGGGAAAAAAATTATTGCCAAGATAGATGGAGGATGGCACGGCTATACAACAGACTTACTAAAAACTGTCAACTGGCCATTTGATGTCTCAGAAAGTCAGGGGCTAACAGATGAAGAACACATAATTTCATTGCCATTAAACAACTTGGAAGAATCCTTGAAGATTTTAAATTCAGTAAAGAATGATTTGGCAGGAATTTTAGTTGAACCGGTTTTAGGAGGGGGCGGAGCAATTCCTGCAACACAAGAATATCTTAGAGGATTGCAAGAAATGGTCAAATCAAATAATGCACTTTTCATGTTAGATGAAATTGTTACAGGGTTCAGATTCAGATATGGATGTCTTTATCCAACAATGAAATTAGATCCTGATATTGTCACACTAGGAAAAATTGTCGGAGGAGGATTTCCAATTGGAGTGATTTGTGGAAAAGAGGAAATTATGGAACATGCCAATACATCTGTTAATTCAAAAAAGAGTAGGACATACATTGGTGGAGGAACCTTTTCTGCAAATCCATTAAGTATGATTGCAGGAGACACTACATTGGAAATTTTGAAAAACAAGAATAGGATACTTTACAAGAAATTAGATGGATTGGGAAAAGATACAACCAAGATGCTAAGAAAAGTATTTTCTAATGACGTAATTGTTACAGGAAAAGGATCATTGTTTATGACACATTTCCCAAGAAATGGAATGACTGAAATCAATAATGCATCAGATGCAGCAAAATGTGATTCATCAAAATTATTCAATTATCATTTTGAGATGATTGCAAAAAATGGTATTTTCTTTTTACCAGGCAAATTAGGAGCATTTTCAGATGCACATTCCATAACAGACGTTAAGAATATGAAAATGGCTACCGAACAGTTTGTGTCAGGTTTAAAGAAATAAGGAAATTTTTTATCTCAAAGATTAGAGGAATGGTATGGATAAAAAAATAGACCAGAATCGTTCTTGGCCAAAAGGATATGAGCCAAAAGAGGAAAATGGAGAAGATCTGTCAACAAGGTTAGGTTTGCTTGAAACCATTCTAAAAGCAAAACCAGAGAAAAAGGCAAGTAGTGATATCTTCAAAGTTATGGCTACAAGAAGGTCCACAAGAAAATTTTCTAAAAACCCAGTAGAAAAATGGAAAATTGACAAGATTTTGGCGGCTGCAGATACGGCACCAACTGCAGGAAATTTCCAAGGATTTGAGATATTTTACATTAATGATAAGGAAACAAAAGAGGAACTTGTTAAAGCAGCAAACAACCAGGCATATGTCAATACGCCCCTAGTTCTAGTATTTTGTATGAATCCAACCAGAGTGAAACTGGATTTTCCTCAGAAAGTGATAATGAAGTTTTCAATTCAGGATGCAACTTTAGCCGCAGCATATTCTCAGTTGGCAGCATCAGCATTAGGACTAAGCAGTATATGGATTGGAATGTTTGATGAGGAAAAGGTCAAAGAGATTATAGGAACAGAACTCAGACCAACCTCAATCCTTTGCATAGGCTATCCAATAAAGAAAAGGCCTGCAAAACTTAGAAGACAATTAAAAGAACTAATTCATGTGGTAGAGAAAAAAGACTAGTCGTCAGCTAATGTCTTAGTAAATCCTGAAGAATCATCTGAGAAAATCTTTACAACGTTTTGTGCCAATTTTTCTATATCTAAGCCAGGTTCGGCAGAGATTAACAGGATGTTTGTTGTAACAGGGAATGGAAAACTGATCAGAATTACCTTGTCACGTCTGGATGCTATGTAGTTTAATGCACCCAGAGAATTGTTTAACTCGTCAGTTCTTAGAGATACGTTTAATGCAAATTTGTAAAAGTCGTGTAGTTTAGCTTCATCTCCTTCATAAGGACTTACACCTTCAGTAAAACCGCCTGCAATTTTTTCTCCATCGTGATTAATTATTGCTGCAAATCTAACACCAGCATGGTGTTGAATTTCTTTGCATCTTGGTTCGTAAACGGAATCAGACATATGATTACTGGGATTTTAGAGTATAAGAAGTATAGTGAGGACAGAATGGCATCTGCCGTTATACGCAGGAGTTAACGCGTATTGGATTTTAAGCAGAGGTGCCCCCCACTGAATTGACTAGATCGTTTCTCTAATAAAAAGCATTACTGAACTGCAACTAATTTTTCTTTTTTTGATTTTGCTTGTTTTCTCATTTTAGCAATAACATTTGCTAACATTTGTTGTTGTACATATTCTAAATCTTCGCAGACACTACTCATCTTCTTCATCCTCGTCTTCAAATCTCCAGTTTTTTAGTAGTTGTTTTCTTAATGTTTCAACCTGTTTTTCATCAAGAACTTTACCTGTATTTTTATCGACGGGAACGACATTCATTCCACTAAGTTTGTACTCTACATCATATAGAGATAATTTTGATTTTTCTTGTAAAACTGGAACTCCTTCTTCATCCACTGCACGATCAACATCAAAAGGCTCTTCTTCATCCATATCACGATGCATGTAACTAGAGGTTACCTCACCTTTTTTTGGAATGAATTTTTTGGCAATTGCCTTTTCAATTTCTAGAGTGGTTTCATTTTCATGAAATAGACGTCTTCCAGTCTCTTCTTCTACAAACTCTGGCATATCTGAAGTCCGAATAATGTGTATTTAATTTTTGGCGTCTCGAAAGAAGAATTTAGTGAGGGCTTCACGTCTTCCTTTTTTGCTCATATTTCGTGTCAAAATCCTATAGATCCCATATGCCAATCCTAATGAAATAACGATCATGTATCCAATACAAGAGGGATCGTCATAACATGATGAGCCTTCAACTTTATTTTTTATTGCAAACATAGATGGAAGTAAAATTGCGTCAATACCGCATAAATCCATGCTCTAAATTGATTTCATGATTAAAAAATCTGGTGTATTTTATTAATTCTTGATGCATATTGAGTACGTCGTTTGTGTAGATGCGACCCGTATCTGTGTGGTAACGGCTATGCCCCGCCGTTGCCATACTAATTTTTCACAGGTTTAACTTGTTGACCATGTTGTGCTTTCATTATGTAACGGTCACGAATCTTTACACTTGCCCAGTCAATTGCTAAAACAGTAACTAATACCACAAGCATGAATACTGCAGCTTTTCCATATTCGAAAAATTTGATATAATTAATGATGTAAAAACCAATTCCACCAGCACCAACGATTCCCAGAATACTTGTTTGTCTTACATTATAATCAAACATGTATAGAATTTGACTTAGTAGATGAGGGGCAGATTCAGGGATTATGACATATCGAATTAGTTGAATTTTTGACAAGCCAATTGCAGTTGTTGCCTCAACAGGATCATAATCTATTGCCTCAATAGATTCGTATTGTAGCTTACTGATGAATCCAATTGTGTAAAGGGTGATAGCAAGAATTCCTGCAAATGGACCAAGACCAACTACAATAACAAAAAGAATTGCCCATAAGATTGAAGGAAACGTTCGAGTAGCAGCTAATAATGCGCGTAAAGGTCCATAGACGTACTTGTTAGAAATATTTCGTGCAGCAAAGATACTGATTGGTAGGGATATTACAACACCGAGAATTGTTCCAATAAATGCCATTTCAATTGTTTCAAGCATTGCCCAAAATGCAGTACCCCAATGTTCAGATTCAAATTCAGTCATTTCTTTAAGAACAATTCCAAGATTTGGCAAACCCTCAACAAATGCAATAGGATCTACTCCTACATCATATGACATGACAACTACAATTGCAATTATTGCACCAATTACGAGATTATTTTTCTGGTTCATTATACATCTCCAAAATTTCTTCTTGTGTTAGATTACCTGTTTGAAAATCAATTATCTGATCTCCGTCAACACCAATTTCAAGTATCTTGTCACCTTCCTGAATTACTGCAACTCGATTTGCATATTCAAGAGCCAAAGTCATGTCATGATGAATCATTATTGCCGTTAGTTTGAATTTTTTTTGTGCGTCTTTTATGACGTCCATTACCTCACGAGCAGTGACTGAATCTAATTCTGAAACAATTTCGTCAGCAAGTAATACATCAGGTTTTTGCATCAATGCACGTGCAATTGCAACACGACGTTTTTCACCACCACTCAACATGTGTACTTTACGGTTAGATTTCGTATCAAGCCCAACCAAATCTAAAACCTCGTGAGCCTTTTCTATTTCTTCTTTTGGAAACATTTTGAAAAATGATTTAAAATTGCTTAATCTAGGTAATGCACCTATCAAGACGTTTTCCAATACACTAGTATTTTTTACAAGACCTAATGTTTGAGGAATGTAGCCAATTTTTGCAATTGATTTTTTGTATTCTTTATTTTTTAGATCAGGTTTTTGATAATTATACAAAACTACACCACTGCTAGGAATCATCATTCCATTCATCAATTTTAGAAGAGTTGATTTTCCAGAACCTGATGCTCCAACAATTGCATAATTAGTTCCTCGTTTAACATTCATAGAGACGTTTTTGAGAATTAAATTTTTTGAATCATATGATGCAGAAACATCACGCATTTGTATTATTGATAATGTCGAGATAGATGAGAAAGATGCATTGTTTTGTGGATTCAATTGCGATCATTGAAACTGACGTCGGCTAGAAAATAAATCTAGATGAAATTGGTTCTCATTCTATATTCTTAGAATGAGAAATTGTGCGTGAGCAATTTGATTAATAATTAAAAAAAGAAAAATGATTATTTTGGTGCGTCGTAATTTTTCTTATCAAATGTTGCTTGTTCAATTCCAGGCAACAAGTCAAGATATTGACCAAAGTTTCCGATATGCATTTCAGCAGTTGTAGGCAATAGTGCATCTGCACCATAAACATCCTTTAAAATTTGGTTATTATCTTGGTGATTGAGTTTGACCATTGAATCGACTAAGTGTTGTTTTGTTTCAGATGATAAATCATCAGATACTACAAACACATGAGATGGTACTAAACCAAGTGTGTCAACTTTTTTGAGTTGTGCTTGTTGTTCAGGTGTTAGATACTTTTCAGGAGCTATATCAGATCCGAAAGCCATCTCAACAGAACCATTCAAAAGTAGTTCTAAAGCTGCTTTGTATCCACCGCCAAATGCATGATACTCAAATGAGTTATCCAATGCTTGTTTTAATGCAACAATATCATCGCCTTCAACAGTGACTAATCCACGATCTACAAGAGTTCCCATAGGTCGAATAAATCCAGAAGAGCCAGTGATGCTAGTAAATGCAACTTTGTTTCCAACTGCTTCATCAATAGATGAATAGTTTGAATCAGCTCTCTGCCATACTGTTGCATAGTAACCGACTTTACCTTTCTTTACTTCAGCCATTACAACTTCAGCATTTGCTCGGTCGTGTGCAATCCAGCCAGGTCCTGTATCCATGAATGCTGCGTGGATGTGTCCAAATCTCAATCCTTCAATTATCGTTTCATAATTAGATGGAACGACAACATCAACTTCGACTTTACCATCAAATTCAGATTCCACGAAACGTGCAAGTGATTCAGCTTTTGGCGTGAGTTCATCTGCTTTTTCAGAAGGAATGAATCCGATTGTTATTTTGTCAATACCATAATCTATGGATTCAGTCTGCATAACAGGTGTTGGTGCAGATTGTTCAATCCCAGAATCAGTTGGTATGAAAAATCCTATTGCAATACCAATGGCAAGAGTACCAATGGCAATTCCTGCAATTTTTCCATTAGACATACAAATATCGATTAGTCATAGCTAATTAAACTAATATCGATTTCTCATTTTATATTCTAAGAATCTAGAATAAGTCTTAATTATAAAAAAATAATCTCAAGTCTATTTTTAATAATTAATGAGATTAATGAGAGTATGCCGTTAGTAACCAAAGTCACATGCTTTGATCTAAAACCAGAATTACATGTCGTCAACTACTGGAAGTGTTGCTAACGGCACTTTCTAATTAACTAGAATAAAATTTTGAAAAGTACACTGAATTTTAATATCTAAATTATGGGAATCAAGCATGGCAGATAAAACACCATACGTTCTAGTAAGCGTCTTTAAAGAAGATGCAAATGAGCAAGAAGTAGCAGGAGCCGCAGGCAGAATTGCTACAATCATTGACGACTGGAATGCCAAAGGAAATATGATTTGGAGTGGAGCATTCGATGACAATAAAACCTCAATGTCAGTTATTGAAGGAGACCAAAAAGAAGTAGAAGGTTTCTTCAAGACATACAATGACGCATCCAAATCATTTCTTTCATCATACATGTATCAATGGGATGCAATGCCAATATTGTCACTCCTTGGACAAAAACAAGTAGCACAGTAATTGTGAGAATTTTCACATTATTTTTTTTAAATAACGATTATTCCTTTTTCAGATAAATAGTCAATGGTTTTTAGAAATTCTTCATCAGATACTCTTCCATCAACCCACCAAGAAACAATTTGTTTAATCCATCCTGGAACAAAAGATTGAGAATAGTTTGAAAATTCATAATTTCCAATCATTCCTTTATTTTGCATGTATTCTAAAGCTTCAATGAATACACCGTCAGTGGCTTGATTAGATATCCACCATCCTGCGGCAGATTTTATCCATCCTGGAACCGAAAGTTCTGTTTTTTCTTCAATAGGAGTTCCATTAGCGAAGATTAGTAATTTGGAATTTTCCAAATTCTTCTCAATATCTGGATAATCAGGATTAATCTCATAGACTTGTTCAAAATATGAAAGCGATTTTTCATAATCACGTAATTCTATTAGTGCAAGTCCAATCTTGTTTAACGCATTAAGATATAACGGCTCAATTACCGAATTAGAATTTTTTATTACTATCTTGTAGTTTTTTATGGGTAAAGACTTGTAGTTAAAATTGACAAATGTTTCAAAGAAACCGTCTCTTGTTGGAGTGATTTTTAGTACTTGTGTTGAAAGATCAGGATTTGTTATCAAAATGAATACATGGTGACCTTGCATGTAGATTTCATTATTAACTTGACCAGTAATTTTCAGCAAGGTATCTTGATGTCTAAAAAGCTTCACAGTATTTTCAGAGATTTTAGTAAATTCAAATGGATATTCAGGATCTAAAGGAAGAGTAGGATTTTCAATTATAATTTCAGATGGTCGCTGTTCAGAAAATGCATGAAACCCATAACTTCCATAAATTGAACGTACTTGACTTACATCAAGGTCTGTAATCTTTCGTACGTCAGGATTGATGTGGGCAGGTGCAAACATTATAGAAGGCGGGGATTCATCACGGGTTGCAATTTTGTTGTTTACGTCATTATCATCAGTAGTATAATGCCCTAAACCAAACGTATGTCCCATTTCATGCATGATTGTCTTAAGTATTCCATCCATCCATTTGTCTCCATAGACAGATTCTTGATTCTCATAATAGATGAAGATTGTATTTCGCATAAAGGCACCCAATGTTTTGCTAAGCAAAGAACCGGAAAATTCAGGGTCATCTCTAAACAAGATAGTTATTGTACAGTCCTCACTAACAGACTCATTTTTTGAAATTTTCTTAAATTTCATGTCCCAAAATTCTTTGTTTGTAGGTTCTGAATTCTGTAGTTTTTGTTTCCATGTATTTACAGCAATCTCAGACTTTTGAATCATCTCATCCATCTCAGAGGATTCAATTTTGTTACTAATTGATTCCACAGCACAGTAGGTGGGAATCTCAGTTAATCTTTGATTGATTGTCGGATATGTATAGTCTAATGCATAGGCATAACCAGTTCCAACGCTGATTATAATCACAGAAATTACGATAGTAAAACCAAGAATCATTTAATCAATCACATATCTTTTTGCTCGTTGAATGTGTTGTTCATCAAGATGTTTTGCCATCATTACTCCAAGCATATAGGAGCGTGCTACGG
>LUMP01000918.1_pt1 | contig 9701 bp, 15 predicted proteins | sample 729641 | NCBI WGS metagenome assembly LUMP01 (sample SAMN03860260, study PRJNA289734) | marine metagenome | biome: seawater column; feature: ocean; material: water; isolation source: Red Sea water column Station 12 - depth 47m | place: Saudi Arabia: Red Sea | collected 2011-10-15 | depth 47 m | reverse complement strand
CAGCATTTATGACCACATTCAATGAAGCATACTATTCATTCTCCCCATACATTGCAGATATGGAACGTGAGAGCCCAGTTTTCAAAGAGATTGTAAAAGCTGGATTGACACCAATGTTGTCAACTTTGACAATCATGGAAAGTGCTGAAACTGAATCAGCAGTCTTGGGACTTGGACTTTCAGTAATTGCATTGAATTTGGGAATGTATGTTGGATTACCAGTTATTGGTATGATTGCAATTGCAAAAAGAAAATAAAAGTTAACTTTTAATCCGAATGTTTTTTCATTATTCATATGGGCAAATTAGCAAGAAATTTACGAATTTGTGGAGATTGCGGTATTGCATATACATCAGTTAGTTTTACAAAATACATTGATCAGTGCCCAATCTGTAAATCAAGAAGATTTGAAGCGGTTCCGATTAAAACACCAGATGATGATTAATTTGTTGAAATAGATTTTTTAGTAGAAACAAATTTTGAACTTTATTGTCTGAAGACCCAGAAATAGCAAAAATTATGCAAAAAAAATTAGATGCTATGATTAATCAAAAACCAGAACCAAAAATTGAGCCTGGAATTATTGATTTGAATAATTCAAATTTTGATCAAATTATCTCAGCAGAAAATCCAACATTAGTCGATTTTTGGGCAGAATGGTGTGGACCATGTAAATCAATGCATCCAGTTTTTGAAAGCCTAGAAAAACAATATCCAAAAATTAAATTTGCTAGAGTTAACGTTGATCAAAATCAAAATATTTCAATGAAATATTCAGTTCAGTCAATTCCTACATTTATCATGTTCAAATCAGGACAAATTATTGATAAAATGATGGGAGCAGTTGGTGCACCTGGAATTCACATGATTTGTAAAAAACATTCAAACTAGTAACCGTATACAGGTTCTATTTCACGTTGAATTCTAACTATTTCTTGGAAAATTTCCTGTTCTTCACTACTTAATTTATGTAAAAATTTCTTTAGAATCATTTTTGCTTCAGGAGAAGGTGGAAAAGTATAGTATACATCTTCTTCAAATATCTGTCGACCTATTGTTACATCTTTAACAGAACAGGCAACTTCATCTCCAGCTTTTGCTTCCTTTCATAAATGTGAATTTAGAAATTGGTGTTAATTCAGCAAACATTGCATCTTCTTCATTTGCGGAATCTTCTTCAACCCAAGCATTGTAATTATCAATAAGACTGTAAATTACTTTATCCTCAAATAATTTGATATGACTAATTTCAGATTCTTCTTGTGCATCAGGTAATACTTTGACATTAAATGCTAAGACAATTCCTAAATGTCTGTCATTTTCTTTGATAGCCTTGGCTTCAATAATATCTCGTCTATTTACAGGTCCAATATCGGCTTTAGCAACTGGAACCTGAGAACGTTTTAGCATTTCAACAATTGCTTCTAGGGAACCTATAGTATCACATTTCAAAATCACCCCATTAGTTTCTGTATCAATAAACATTGATTGCATCTCAGATTCTATGAGTTTAGTAAATTTTTCAATCTCCTCATCATTTTGTGCGACATATAGTGTACTGCCAGGTAATACACCCTCAAGTTCAGGCGATGCAATTTTTAGACCAGCTGCTGCATCAACTTGAGGAACTGGTTTGAATTTATCTCGAGGATCCCTCATTTCATCAAGTGGTTTTGGCAAAAGTAGTGCTTTAGGTTTGGTAACAATTACAGAATCACGTTTTGCTACAACAATACTATTTTCTTTTTTGATAGTTCCATCAATTAAGATAATATTTGCAGTTTGACCCAAACCAACTTCATCTTTAACTTCTAAAACAATTCCACGTGGTTCTTTTTCTTCTTGGTTTAATCGTTTTTGAAGATATTGTTGGGTTAATCCAACTAAAACACTAAGTAATTCTGGAACTCCAACACCAGAACGTGCAGAAATTGGAACTATAGCAATTTCAGATTTAAAATCTTCAACACGGTAAAATGCTTCAGATTTGTATCCCAAAATAGATAATGTTCCAACTACATCATAGATTTTTTGATCTAAATCAGTTTGAATTGATGCATCTTGTTCTTTAATTGCTTGAGAGATAAATTGAGTTTCAGATTTTCTCCATCCAGAAATTTGATCACATTTGTTTAGTGCAACAACAAATGGAACTTTTCTACTTTGTAAGATTTTTAGACTTTCATTTGTCTGTGGTTGAAATCCACGATTTACATCAACTACTAAAATTGCTATATCAGCAGCTGAACCTCCACGTGAACGTAAATTTGTAAAAACTTCGTGTCCTGGTGTATCAATTACCAATAATCCGGGAACTTTGTTTTCAGATTGTTCTAATTTTTTGTATAAAGGTCCACATGTCTCTTTGATAGTTTCAGTTGGAAGAAAACTTGCACCAATATGTTGAGTAATTCCACCGGCTTCTCTTCCCTGTACACCAGTACCACGAATTCTATCTAATAGAGATGTTTTTCCAGAGTCTACGTGACCAAGAACTGCCACTATGGGCTGACGAATTTGCAAATCAGATCACTCAAATGCTACCCTCGATTCGTGATCAAAACTTTCTTGAGAATCTGATGCATGAATAATATTTTCACTAAAGCCTAAACCAAAATCACCTCTAATTGAGCCAGGATCAGCTTCAAAAGATTTTGTTGCACCAATCATAATTCTAGTTGTAGCAATTGCATTGTTTCCTTCAATAATTGCAGCAACTACAGGTCCAGATGTAATAAAAGATGTTAATTCACCAAAAAATGGTTTGTCTTTATGAACTCCATAGAAATTTTCTGCTTGTGCTTGAGTAAATGTAAACATCTTTAATTTTAAAAGTTTGAATCCTTTTCTTTCAAATCTAGAAATTACTTCTCCAACTAAATTTCTAGCAACAGCATCAGGTTTTACAATAAATAATGATTGTTCAGTCAATTCTAATTCTTTCTAATTCCGCCTTTGACATGTTTTTTAGTCCATTTTAATTTTCTTGGATCACGTTTAAGGACTAATGCATTTTTTTTACATTTTGCTGAACAAAACCATAAAACAGTTCCATCATTTTTAGCAAACATTGTTCCAGAACCTTTTGCAACAGGTCTATCACAAAAACTGCATGGTTTAACTAAAAGACTCAATCATATCACCTATTTGATTTTCTTTGCTTCCCTTTCTGTTTCTCTTAGCATTAAAATTTCATTCATTCTAACAGAACCTTTTACATTTCTAGTGAGAATTCTTCCTTTATCTTTACCTGTAAGAACTTTAACTCTAACTTGAATAACTTCGCCGGCAATTCCAGTTCTGCCAACAATTTGAATAATTTCAGATTCTACTACTTCTTCAGTTGCACTCATTGTTCAGATTTACCGCCTTTTAATTCAGCAATTTTTGTTGTAACTTGGTCGACGATATGTTGTGCATCGCCAGCATCCAAAATTGCTGCAGCGGCTGAAGTAATATCAATACCTAATGATTTGCCTAATTCTTCTTTATTTGGAACGAATGCATATGCTGCACCTTGTTCTTCACAGAGAATTGGAAGATGTGCTACTACCTCTGGTGGTTCAACGTCTTCAGCAATTACAATTAATTTACTAGTACCACGTTCAATAGCCTTTGTTGCTTCATTTGTTCCTTTTTTGACTTTACCGCTGGTTGATGCAACTCTAACGGCTTCCAAAATTGGACTTACCAAGTCTTCTGGAGTTTCAAATTTTACGTAATAGGCTTTTCCCATAGTATTATCGAATCCAGTGTATGGTATTAAAAGTGTTATCTGGAAATGATTGACTTGACTTTTTGAAGAAATTTTGTCATTAAAGCCTCTAAATTCTCCAAATCAGTAGATTCAGCATAAATTCTAATGATCGGTTCAGTTCCACTTGGTCTAATCATAACCCAATTTTTTGGATCAAGAGTAATTTTTATTCCATCAGAAGTATCAGAATCAGGAAATTCATCTTTTAACGAGGATATGATTTTTTTTGCGTTTTCTTTGGAGCATTCAATCTTATCTTTTGTAGTAAATGAAGGGGGTAATTGAGAAATTTCTTGAGACAAGGAATTTTCAGTGGTAGATAAAAAATCCAACATCAATCCCAAACTCATACAACCGTCTCGGACCTGATTATGTTTTCCAAACATGAATCCACCATTTTCTTCAAATCCAATTAAAGCATTGGTTGAAAGCATTTTTCTAGAAACTTCTACACTTCCAACTTTAGTTCGTAGAACTTTTGAATTATATTTTTCAGCCAATGTTTCAGTGTTTGTACCAGAATTCAAACAAGTAACAACCAATGAATTTGGATTTTTTTTCAAAATATGATTTATGAGAATTAACGCAGATTTATCACCAGTTAAAATATTTCCAAGATCATCACAAAAAATACTTCTATCGCCATCACCATCAAATGCAATTCCAAAATCAGCTTTATTTTCTAAAACTGCTTTTGAAAGAACAGAAAGATTTTGTGGTGTAGGTTCTGAACCACGTCCAGGAAATTTGCCATCAACTTGTTCATTTACAAGAACAACTTCACAGTTTAATTTTTTACAAAAATTTGGCGCAGTAACTGCTTGTGCTCCATTTCCTAAATCTAAAACAACTTTGAAAGGTTTTGATTCTATAAGATTAGAATCAATATGAGTCATAATTCCATCAAGATAGGTTTCAATTGTTTTAGTTTCATCATTAGTAATTCCCCATTTTTCTGGTTTCGATAACCAATTTTTCTTAGAATAGATATCTTCAATAATTAATTCATCTTCACGTGAAATTTCAACACCATCTTTTCCTGCAGGTTTGATTCCATTGTATTGAGGTGGATTGTGTGAAGCTGTTATCATAATTCCACCAGAATAACCAAGAGATTTTACTGCATATTCAAGACAAGGTGTTGGAACAAGACCAGCTACATTACAATCAATTCCAATTGAATTAAGACTAGAAGTAATGATTTTACAAATTAATGGACTTGATTCTCGTCCATCATATCCAATCAAAATTGGTCCCTTTTCAAAATAAGTTCCAATAGATAATGTCATTTCATGAATAAATTCTAAAGTAAAATCCTCATCAAAAACACCTCTAATACCATTCGTTCCAAAAAATTTTGCCATGAGTGTATTCAATAATAGATAAATTTGTGTTTAATGGCAAAGTCGTTGCGGGAGTCGCCCAGCCTGGTCAAAGGCGTAGGGCTTAGGACCCTATCTCTTAGGAGTTCGTGGGTTCAAATCCCACCTCCCGCACCAACTTAATTACTGTGAATGATTAATAATGAGAAAAACTTCATCATACAAAGTTATGAAAAAAACAGTAGTAGGAATTACAGTTGTCGGAAAAGACAGAGAAGGTATTGTAGCAACATTTACTAATTTTGCATTTTCTAGAGGAGGAAATATTGAAAAAGTAAATCAAAATGTAATCAAAAATCTTTTTGGTATGTATCTAGAAGTTTCATTTTCAAAAAAATTAGATGTAAAAAAATTTGATATTGAAATTCAAAAATTAGCAAAAAAAGAAAAAATGGATGTAAATACAACCAATAGCAAAAAAAGCAAAAATTCCATTTATTACAGTTGAAGAAAAAAATCAAGCTAAAGCTGAAGAAAAAATCATAGATATTTGTAAGAAATACAATATTGATTTAATTTCTCTTGCAAGATATATGAGAATTCTTAGTCCTAATTTTGTTTGGAGATATCCAAATAGAATTATTAACATTCATCCATCACTGTTACCTGCATTTCCGGGTGCATCAGCATATGCACAAGCTTTTGAGAGAGGTACAAAGATTGTTGGTGTAACATCACATTACGTTACGGAAAATTTAGACCAGGGACCAATAATTTTCCAAGATTCTTTTAAAGTAGATCCAAATGATACTCTAGAAAAGATCAAATCAAAAGGACAAAAACTTGAAGCAGAGACATTACTGAAAGCAACAAAAATGCATTTAGAAAATAAACTAGAAGTTCGTTGGAGAAAAGTTCACATCAAATCAAAGTGAATTAAATGACAAATCTAACATCTCAGTTTGATCCAATTTTAAGAAATTTAACTAAAAATAAGAAGAAAATTGCTGTAATTCCAATTGGTTCAATTGAACAACATGGCCCACACCTACCTATTTCAACAGATTCAGATATTGTTTCAGAGGTAGCAAAGAAAATTTGTGATAAAAATGGATACTTGCTTCTTCCAACAATTACTTATGGGGTTTCGTTTGAACATGCACCGTTTTTTAATTTGAGTATTAGAGAATCAACTTTACGAACAATACTAATAGATTTGTGTAAATCATTGTCAGAAAATAATATCAAAACAATCTTCATAATTAATGGTCATCATGGAAATTTAAAATCAATAAAAAATTTTGATTTGAAAATTAAAAAAATATTGAAAAATAAAGTCAAAGTAATACCATTATCATATTGGCATTTTATGGAAAGAGACTTTGATCATGCTGGATTAAAATGAATCTAGCCAAGAAAGGGTTAATCACAGATAAAATGACAAAACAAGAAATTACAAAAATTAGTAAATTAGCTAATCAATCATTTCCAAAGGCTACTAAAAAAGATGGAGTAAAAATTTTGGATGAAATTGTACAAAATCTATCTAAAAAGTGTCAAACTTACCTTACTGAAGATAGGTTATAGGTACACAATGATATTTTAATATAATCCCTCAATATTGAAGTCAATGAGTGATATAGATGTCCGTTGATATGGCAGTAAAAGTATTGGATGAGAGTATTAATCAAGTTGTATTAATAAAACTCAAAGGAAACAAAACAATTAGAGGTAATCTTTTAGGTTTTGATCAACACATGAATCTGCTACTCGATTCTTCAGAAGAGATTCCTACTGAAGGCGAGTCAAAAAGCCTTGGTTCCATCGTAGTTAGAGGAGATAATGTTGTTATGATATCCCCTCCACCACCAAAAAATTAGGTGATTTGGAATGACAAAGGGTACTACTTCTATGGGTGGATTTACTAAAAAGAAAGTCCATATTAGATGTAGAAGATGTGGTAAAAATTCACTTCACAAGCGTCATCACCAATGCGCAAGTTGTGGATTCCCAGAGGCTAAACGAAGAAAGTATTCCTGGATTAAATGGTATACATAGATGCAAGAAATTGCCTTAATTCTTAGTTCAATTGCAGGAGTTGCAACAGCAGCTGCCGTAAGAAAAATGCCAAGAGATAAAAATCAATTATTAAGTTTGGGTGCAAGTTCACATATCAAAAATCAAATTAATTCTTTAAAAATTGAGAAAGGTATTCTAACAAAAACAATTTCAAGATTATATCAATCTGATGATGAATTTTCTAAAATTCAAAAAGATAAACTTCTCCTAAAATATCAACATCAATTAGGAATAATTTTAGCAAAATTAGAAAAACTTGAACAAGCCAGTAAACATCCAGACTTAGGTCCAGTAGGAGACGGTTTGATAAGTTTGATGGATCAAAAATTATCCAAACTTGATGATAGATTATACGACTTGTCAACAAAGATGGCAAATTCAAAAATTCAAACACCTGAAGTTAAACAAGAAAAAGAGGAAATTAAAAAACACATTTCTAAATCAATTAAAGAGTCATTTAATTTTGAAAAACCAAAGGAAACAAAAATAGATCCAATTGCAATTCCACCATCTAAATCAAAAAGATCATTTGAATTAACAACATTAACAAATATTCCAAAAAGTGAACCAAAATTCCCACTATTTGAAAAGAAAGAAACTGTAAAACCAATGCCAAAACCAAAGACAATTCAAACTGAATTAATTAAACCAAAAGAAGAAATTGTTAAAGAAATTGTTCAACCAAAAACAAAAGTAGAAGACAAAGTAGAAATTATTCAATCAATTACGCCTAAACCAGAAATTCAAATTCAAAATAAACCAGATTTAGATAAGGAAGTAGCAAAAATTACTGAACATAAAGCACTTCCTGAACCACAACAAAAGCCAAAGACATCAACAATTGATGATGATTTTGATGAAGATGGTGATGATTTAGATAAAATCAAGGGTGATATTATGAGAGTTTTATCAAAACTTGATCAAGCAGAGGTCGAATAATTGTCTTATGATGATGCCATGGAGGCATTATCAAGTGATGCACTAAAATTAATTAAAAATAATCAAATTATTGGATTAGGTAGTGGTAGAGCTGCAACTTCATTAGTGAAATCACTTGCAAAATTAATTAAATTAAAAAATTACAACATCAAAGGAATTCCAACATCATTACAAATTAAATTAGTTGCAGAAAAAGCTGGAATACAATTAATTGAATCAGATCAAGTAAACCATATTGATATTGTGTTTGACGGTGCAGATCAAATTGATTCACAAAAGTATGTCATCAAAGGTGGTGGTGGAGCATTACTAAGAGAAAATATTTTGTTTAGTCTTGCAAAAAAAGTTGTAGTCATGGCAGATAAAACAAAATTTGTTAAAAATTTTACAAGAACAGTTCCAATTGAAATTCATCCATTAGCAAGAAATGGAGTAATAAATTCTATTAAAAAATTAGGTGGAGAATCTAAAATTCGCTCTTTAGATAGAGGTTATCCATTTTTTACTGAAAATGGAAATATTATTTTAGATTCTGATTTCGGAACAATAAAAAATCCTAAAATGTTAACACAAAAAATTAAACAAATTCCAGGAGTTTTAGAATCAGGTATTTTTCTTAGAAAGCCAGATATTATTTACAAAGCTAAAACAAACGGTAAATTTGAAATTATTTAGTAATTACTTTTCTTGAGACATGTTTTCCATGACCAAGTTTACCTATTACCTCAAAATCATCTGACACTAATTCGCCTCTAACTATAGTCTTTACAGGCCAACCTTTCAAGTTTCTTCCCTCATATACAATATAATCAGAAAAACTACCAAATAACTCAGAAGTTACTTTTTTCTCTTTTTTCAAATCAATCATTGTTACATCAGCATCGGAATTCTTTTCAAGTGTTCCTTTTTGTGGATACATTCCAAAAATTTTTGCTGCATTAAAACTAGTAAATTTTACAAATTGTTCAAGGGTAATTCTATTTTGATTTACTCCGTCGTTAAGTAATATTGGTAAAGAAGTTCCAATTCCAGGAAAACCAGCTAAAGCACCCCAAACATCATCACCATCAAGTTTTAATTTCAATTGATTTGCAACATGATCTGTTCCTATAGTATCAATTTGATTATTTGACAATGCATTCCAAACAGCTTTTTTATCATTTTCAGTTCGTATTGGAGGCATTACTTTTGCAAGATACCCATTTTGGTTTTCATGTGATAAAGTAAGATAATGAGGACACGTTTCTACAAAAATTTTTGTTCCTAGTTTTTTTTCTTCTTGAATTTGTAATAGTGCCTCTTCGGAACCAATATGAACAAAATAAATTACACAATCATATTCTCTACCAAATTTACAGACTGTTTTAATCGCTTTTGCTTCAAATTCAGGTAAACGGCTACATGACCATGCAGATAAGCCATCTTGGTTTTTTTCTTTAGCTTTTTTTATTCCACAGCCACATGATTCATAATCTTCTGCATGAACAAGTACAGGACAACCAAGTTGTGCTGCATTTTTAACAATTTTTTCTACAAGTTCATCTGTAACATTGACTTGAGATGCAACAAGATTAGAAGAATTTGGTGGCATATCCATATACACA
>LUMP01000867.1_pt2 | contig 9806 bp, 9 predicted proteins | sample 729641 | NCBI WGS metagenome assembly LUMP01 (sample SAMN03860260, study PRJNA289734) | marine metagenome | biome: seawater column; feature: ocean; material: water; isolation source: Red Sea water column Station 12 - depth 47m | place: Saudi Arabia: Red Sea | collected 2011-10-15 | depth 47 m | reverse complement strand
CTTGCTTTTGGAGGTGCAACACTTCCAATAAGAGAAATGGCAGAAATGTTGGCAAATATCTCACCCAAACCAAGAAGACCCACACCGATATACATCTGAGTACCTTGCACATCTTCAATGAATCCAAGATAGAGATATCCAGTTGCAGCAATGCCCATGGATATGGCCAAGGCCAAAACACGGTCAAATTTATCGATGAAAAAATTAATCAATAATGCCCCTGGAATTGCACATGCTTGAGCGGCAACATATAGAAGTGCCGCCATTTTCTGTGCTTCAGATTTACTCATGCCCAATGACTCGAATTCAATGCTCAACCAGAGCGCAAAGAAGGTACTGACAACTGCCAGATCCCCTCTAGAAACAATTCCAGCTGTATATGCTAAAGCAACTCTTGGATTTTTAGCTTCCTTGATAGCAACTCCAAGCGTAGAAAAATATGAATCTTTCTTGGCTGTAGCCTCAGCTGTTCCCTTTTTAAGATTGGTGTATAGCACTATCGATACAATAAAGACCATAGCTGATGCAGACCAAAAGGTGTATTGAGCCCAGTTAGCTGTATCGTATCCAAGATTGATTAATATCTCTGGTGCCTCAAGTCGCTCATAGAATGTTGCAAAGTTTCTGAAGGTTGAAATGATCAGAACGAGTCCAAGACCATTGAGTATTGATGTGAATGCAATCAACCTTCCCCTGGTGCTGCCATGCACGTAGTCATTAGCAACTGTCGGCAACATGACCGTATTTGCAGCACAGCCCAATGCAACGAAAATCCTGAAGAAATATAGTTCTGTGGTGTTATCTGCTAAAGGATAAATAAAATAACCAACGCCCAATAAGAAAAAACCCATGGAATACACAAGCCTTCTTCCTACCTTGTCAGAAAGGGCTCCGAAAAGGCCAATTACTGAGACAACCACAACTTCTTGAACTGCGGTCAAGGTTCCAGCAACACTACCGAATTGTTCTTGTGGAATTTGAAGAGCGCTGAAAATCGAATAATTAAAAACATTGACAAATGCCATGCTCGCTATGCCAAAGAAAGCTCCAAAAAATAACGTAAACAAATGACGTTTTTCAATATCTGGCATGAGCACTATTGGGCCAAACTTTAGACCCATTGGCTGATCAGAATTATTTCCTAAGTCCATATTTTGATTTTAAATTTTATTATTAAAAATAATAACACTACACTAAGAGTGATGATAAAAAAAATAACAAAAGTAACACTTTGTATCATTTTGGTGATAATGGCGTTCTCTCTACTAATGGCTTGGAGATTAGATGTGTTTGTCACAATCAATGAAAAGAAGCCTGAAAGCTGTCAAGCAATTGAACTTGATGGAAGCGCTGAAGATATCGAAATAGATTATAAAAATGGAATTGCTTATCTTTCCATACTTGACCGCAGAGGTTTAATCGAAGAAAAAGATGTCCAAGGAGCCATTGGAAAGATTGATCTCAATAGCATGCCATGGAAAGTAGAAAACGTTTTCTCTGGGGAAGGCTTGGATAATTTTAGACCGCATGGCTTATCCTTATATGGAGATACTTTGGTTGCCATCAATCACCCCAAAGATAGAGGTATAGATCCTGAATCAATTGAAATGTTTTTGATATCTGAAACAGGCGTTGAACATATCAAAACTTTGAGTAGTTCATTACTGGAAAGCCCCAATGACCTCGTATTAGTCGCCGAAGATAAACTATATATTGGGAATGACAGTATGTTTAATTCAAACATCAGTTCATTTGAAAAATTCAACAACAACTCGGAAGACCTTATTCAACAATCGTTTTTTATGATGGCATCGATATGACCATTGCTGCTGAAAACCTCGCATCTGTATCCGGTCTTAATGTCACTAAAGAGGGCTACATTATTGCTTCAGAAACAAATGCAAAAAGAATCAGAGTTCTGAAGCAACTTGATGATGGCAAGCTAGAAAAGTTAGGATCTATCTCGCTTGATGGATCGCCCGATAACATAAGCGTCTTGGAAGATAAAATAAATGTTGCACAAGTTGCGAGTGTTCTTTCATTGATTCAGCATTTTGTTTCGCTTCAAAAAGGTGAATACAAGCCCTCTCCATCAAAGATAGAGTCGCTTATATTTGATTCGAATAAAGCAAAATACTTAAAAACAAGGGAAGTGTTGTTCCTCAGTCTTGGTGATGATATTTCAACCGCCAGTGTTGGTGTGCAATGGGAGGATAATTTGCTAATTGGTTCCATAACAGATGATAAGGTCTATGTTTGTAAATTGGAGGAATAATGGAAAAAGATAAGAATGGTTTCGAGAAACATGTTTCAAATGAAAGAACTCATCTTTCTCAAGTCAGAAGAGCCTTTGCAGATGGAATAAAAACTGAAAATCCTGATCCAAGATCAGTTAATTTTCTAATTGCATGCTGTGATTATCTTTCTTTTTCGTTGAGAAGGCTCATTGAACAAGATCATGTTTTACATCAAAGGCTCATCCCTCATGTAAGTGAAGATAACAAAGAATATAAAGAGAAATTAAATAAACTAGAAACTGGATTGGTCTCAATGGAACAATTCATTGATAATCTTGAGAATAGTAAAAATCATTTGATTACAACTGGATTATATGGATTACAAGATTTCAAAATAGATGCCGAAGAATTCCTCAATGCATTTTTAAATATGCTAGCTTCAAATAGACACTCAACATATGAACTAGAAAAAGAAGTATTTTCAGAAGATGATTGGGAAGCAATCGCCTGTATCTCAGAGGAAGCCGTTCAAAAGGAAAATGAACTCTATCAATCTGTCTTAGCTTGTTCCCCAGAAGATTGTAATCCCAAAAACTATCCGCCAATTGGTCATAATCAGAATGTGGAATAAAATATGATGAGAATATTTATAGCCTTGGTTCCATTCATACTTTCTTTAAATGCAAATTTAAATGCAGCTGAAGATCAATCTACAGTTTTAATCACTGGGTCCAATAGAAATATAGGTTTTGAGTTTGTAAAACAGTTCGCAAACAAGGGATGGAGGGTCATTGCCACCACTAGATCAATAGATTCTGCAGATGAGTTAATCGAATTTTCGAAAGAAAATAATAATGTCATCATAGAACAATTGGATATCACCAATGATGAGCACCTTCGTAATCTGAAGAAAAAATACAATGATGATGTGATTGATGTGCTTCTGAATAATGCAGCTTATACACCGAGATACTTATCCTCATTTAGAGGCATAGATGGTGTCGATCATGAGGCGACACGAAAAAGTTTTGAGGTTAATACCATCGGAACCATGAAAGTCATTCAAGCATTCATCTCAAATGTAGAAGAATCGAATAATGGTAAAATCATAAATCTCTCAACAAAAGCGGCGTCTTTTGAGGAGAGACCAGAGATTCCCATGATGTATAGCTATGCAATGAGCAAAGCAGCAATGAATAGCATGGTGAAAACACTTTCTTTTGAAACAGCTGAAAAAAATATCATAGTGATCGCAATCTCGCCTGGGACAGTCAATACTACTTTAGGGATGGGGCTGATGGGTGCAATTGATATCGATGAAAGCGTTTCCAAAATGATGGTTGTGATTGAAAACCTTACAATGGATGCGAATGGACTTTTTCTCGACTATGAAGATGGAAGAGTTATAGGTTGGTGATCAGCCCAAATCCAATATTTCAAAGAAAGCCCTTTCCCCTGACTCCAAAGCACCTTCCATTCCACGATTAGCGATCGCTGTATGCTCCCCACAAAAGTGAAGCCTATGATGAGGCTTAGAAATCTCACGGCCAAATTCTTTTATTTGACCTGGACCCCAATAAGCCCAGTCGCCCTTCGAATATGGATTCAAAAACCAAGAATGATATGCGGCTACTTCTAGCTGCCCTTTTGCGCTTGGTCTCAGATCTTCTATTGATTGAATCACGCTTGCAATTGCCTCATTTTGATCCATCCTATCGAGTCTTTCAGCAATTGGTCCTCTGAGCCATACTGTTAGACTATCAACTTTCTCTGGAGAGGAAGCTTGCCGCTGAGAAAGAATCATCCCTGCCAGTTGGTCGGTATACATATTCGGACTCATTCCATCATTCTCCCAGAATGGTTTTTTGGGAACCAAGTGAAGCATATTAATTTTTTGTGACTTTAGAGATTTTATGGCTTGAGATTGTGGTCCCATAATTTTTGGATAAATTGATATTCCCTCTAGAACAGAAAAGGGTAAAGAACAGATGATTCTATCTGCAGAGAATGAAGTTCCATCATCACAAGAAACTTTTGCTGAATCTTGAGAGAGATCGATGGATGTCACCTCTTTATTCAATAGAACTTCATGTTTCAAATTATTTGCCATCTCTTCTGCAATTCTGATGTTTCCACCCTCTGCCACTAGACTGGTTTGAAAGCCCAATCTGCTTTGAGATGCAGCAAAAGCATTTACAAACATCAGCATGAGCACTGAAACATCTTTAGCGCTATACCCATGACTGATATTAAGGTTATATGCAAGATCAACCAATTCATCAGAGAATCCTTTTTTATTGAGCCATTCATGGACTGAAATATCATGAATGAATTGATCTTCATTCATCCATTCTTGAGGCGCACTGAGTGGATTATTGCTCCCCAGAAAAGTATGGAAGAAAGCATTAGGAGGGAGATTGCGAAACTCATCAGGTAGAACGTTTCTTGGATGGCTCGGCCATTCTTCTTTGGAAATGATTTCACCACCCAGAGAGAGTGTTCTTTCTCTGAAATAAGGGATCACGGGTTTTAAATCGATCAAATTAATCCCAAATCGATTGGCAGTATCAATCACGCGAGCATAGCCTGAGCCAAATGCTGTTCCCCCAGTCTCTGGATTGCCAGGTATTTCTTTCTGAGTAAGGACCCTGCCTCCAACTCTTTTGTCTGCCTCCAATACTGTGACTTTATAACCCTCTTCTTCTAAGAGATTTGCAGCATAAAGGCCCGATAATCCAGCACCAATAATCAAAACATCTGTGGATGCTTTTGATCGAATGACTTAAAATGGGTGCATAGCCCATTGCTTTGAGAAGCGTTCTTCTGATATCGGAGTATTTATTTTTCTTAGAAGATTTTGTCAAAACTCATTCCTTGATGGTGACAGTCTGATTAATTGATGGATTGAGTAATTTTGACTTTTTACCGCTTGGCCAAATGACTTCAATGAAATCTACTGAGTCTTTCTCTCCCAATCCAAAATGGATTCTTGGATCATTTCCTGAATTATAACCATGTGCACTTGTGGCCTCTCGATATAGAGTCAGATCATTCGAAGCGACTGAAACTCTTGCCCCATAACCATTCGTGTTACTGTCTGTGCCAATCAGGTCAATCTTTAGCCAATTATTTTTATTTCCTTTGTTGAACAATAAATAATTTCTATCGGATTCTGTGATTTGTTCACCGCCTGTATAGAAGGTCCTATTGGTGAAAAAGATATCAAGAAAACCATCTTCATCTAGATCGGCTGTTCCAACACCACTGCCCACACCATATCCACTGGCTCTCGATCGCCAAGTAAGATCCGAGAATGTTAAATCTCCATTGTTTCTAAAGAGTTTGTTGACATCAGGCTCAATGGCGATATAAAACTGAACAAAAATTGGAATATCAATCACATCATTGATTAAAGTATCTGCCAATCCGCCATTGTTGACATAAATATCAATCAATCCATCATTATCAAAATCACCCATCGCACATCCTCTTGCGCCTGATTTATGACCTACGCCAGATGAAAGCGTGATGTCTTTGTAGCTCAGTTGACCTGTATCCTTTAAAAGACTGATATAGAGACGATTTGCTTGATCTGCAGTGGGCAGAAAGACATCCATGTCACCATCGTTGTCAATGTCTCCTATGCAAGCACCATTTGCATTGCCAGGATTAAGAAAAGCTGTGCCAGATGGGGGCCTAAAAGAAGTCGTAATGTTTTTAAATGATCCTTTCTGATCATTTAAAAATAATATTTTCTTATCCCCTTCATTGGTAACCAGAAGATCAATATATCCATCGTGGTCAACATCGGTCCAACTCGGTGCACCTTGTGAGTTTGCTTCTAAAACAAATTGAAGTACTCCGGCACCAGTCTCATCGGTCACATCAGTAAAAGTACCGTCACCATTGTTTCTAAAGAGTGCGCTATCGATATCAAAATCGGCACATTTCCAATAGAGATCTAAATCACCATCATTATCATAATCAGCCCAAGCTATTCCAGCGCCAGTATTGCCTATGCCACCTATTTTTCGATCGTTCTCATTGCCCTTTCTAAATAACTGCGCCTCTTTAGTCACGTTTTCAAAATTCGGTTCACCTGTTTCTATGAGAAGGTTCTTATAAAGAGTTGTTGGGATATGTGTACTTTTATCTGTCGGAGGTAAGTTTGAAATGGCCAAGTCCATGTCACCATCATTGTCATAATCACCCCATGATGCACCACGACCCAGGGCATTCTCATTGTCCACTCCTCTTATTGATGCAACATCAATAAAAATACGATTTCCTTGATTCTCAAATAATCTATTTCCTTGTCCTTCACCATGATATTCAGTGACCACATAGATATCGATATCGCCATCATTGTCATAATCAATGAAAGTTGGTCCAGAGGAATTGACGCCCTCACTGGCAACTCCTGATTGATAACTTTCATCTTTGAATTGAATTGGAGAGGATCCAACCCAAACATAATACCCTGAGGTATAGATAAAAGTGCTTAAAACAACGGCGTAGATAATTTTTTTCATGACTATAATATTTGCTCTTTAAGCAAATATCATAGCATCAAACATGGCACCTAATAAGAGGAGTCCTAAATGAATTATTGAAGAGAAGAATGTTTTTCTCGCTAAAGCTTTGCTTTGCTCTTTGAGAAGCAAGAATGAACAATAAAGGAAATATCCCCCACCGAATATAGCAAAAAATAGATAAATCCAGCTCATGCCATAGAAGAACAGGGACCATGAAAGTATCACAAGCACCAAAGTATGCCAAAAGATGGCTTGGCTCGTGACTTTATCACCGTGCACTACAGGCAACATAGGAATATCTGCCTTTGCATATTCATCTTTAAAGCTGATGGCCAATGCCCAAAAATGCGGTGGTGTCCACAAAAAAAGAACGACAGATAGAATGAGTGGAGCCGGTGAAAATGTATTTCCTGTTGCAGCAGAGCCAACAAGAACAGCAAAGCTTCCCGCAAGTCCTCCAATCACAATATTCATCCATGTCCACCGTTTTAACCAGACGGTATAGACAATGCCATAGGTAAAGATTCCAGCAAAAAGATAAAGCGTTGCTTCTAAATTGCTGACTTGATATGTGGCATAAAGTGCCAGTGCGCTTATGATTACCAGCCAAAGATTCCAAGTATTTGTTGGTTCCAATTCTTTTGTGACAAATGGCCTGTCTTTTGTTCGATCCATGACTGAATCAATGTCACGCTCATACCATTGATTAAATGCCCCAGAAGTAGATGAAGCAACCAAAACATAAACCGCCAAAGCAAAGATTTCCATAGCTGATAACGGAGAACTTGGTGAAACAGCAATACCAGCCAATGTGCATGCCATAATCAAAAATCCCAAACGGACTTTTCCAGCTTGATAAATCAAGGCAATATTTTTTGATAAAGCTTTGTCTTGAAACATTTAAATTCAGACTTTGATGAATTGAGGTCGTATTATCGATGATCTTTGATCAAATTTAAAAGAAAAAATAATCAAATTTAGCTTTTCTTTTTGACTGAGATGCCCAATTCATTTAATTGCGCTTTACCAGCAAGGCTTGGCGCATCAGTGAGTAGACAACTTGCAGTTTGTGTCTTAGGGAATGCAATCACATCCCTGATACTGGAAGATCCTGTCATGAGCATGACAATTCGGTCAATTCCAAATGCAATTCCACCATGTGGTGGGCATCCATACTTTAGTGCCTCAAGGAAAAAACCAAATTTTTCATCTGCTTCTTCTTCATTTATGCCCAGTATTGAAAAAACAGCTTGTTGCATTTCTTCAGAATGAATACGAATGGATCCACCACCTATTTCATGTCCATTGAGCACCATGTCATAGCCTTTTGATAACGCGTCTTTTGGGTTATTTTTTAGTTCCTCTGGATCCAAATTTACTGGTGAGGTGAATGGATGATGCTCAGAAGACCATCTTTTTTCTTTATCATCCCAGTGAAACATAGGAAAGTCAGTTATCCAAAGAGGAAACCATCCGTTTTTGATTAAATCGAAATCCTCTGCCATTTTAACTCGAAGAGCACCCAGAGAAGCATTCACGATTTCTTTCTTATCAGCACCAAAAAATACCGTATCACCATTTTCCAATGAGAGTTTTTCAATCAGTTGATTGATAACAGAATCATTTAAAAATTTAAGTATTGGTGACTGAAGACCATCAATTCCCTTTTCAATCTCATTGACTCGAATATAGGCCAAACCTTTTGCGCCGTAATTCGAGACAAAATCAGTATAATCATCGATTTGCTTTCTGGACAAATCAGATGAATCTTTCAGAACAAGACATGCGACTCTAGAATCATCATCGTTTGCTGGACCAGCAAAAACTTTAAATTCAACATCCTTCATGAGATCACTGACTTCAGTAAGCTCCATTTCTATACCCAAATGTGGGCTGTCTGAGCCAAAGCGATCCATTGCTTCAGCATGTGTGATTTGTGAGAATTGATTTTCGAGATCTACATCTAGCACGGACTTAAACAGTTCTCTAACCATTGATTCCATCTCACTTTTGACATCATCTTGATCAACAAATGACATTTCAACATCGAGTTGGGTGAATTCAGGCTGACGATCTGCCCTGAGATCTTCATCTCTAAAACATCTAGCAATCTGATAATAACGGTCAAATCCTGACATCATTAGGAGCTGCTTAAATAATTGTGGCGATTGAGGAAGAGCAAAAAAATTGCCTTGCTGAGTTCTACTTGGAACCAAATAGTCTCTTGCACCTTCTGGGGTCGCTTTCGTTAAAATCGGTGTTTCAATTTCAAAATAAGCAGACTTATTTAAATAATCTCTAAGTGACCTTGTGATCTCATGTCGGATTTTAATATTCTTTGACATCTCTTCTCGCCTGAGATCGAGGTATCTGTATTTAAGGCGGATATCTTCATTGGTTGCTTCATCATGATGAAATGGGGGTGTTTTTGAAGAATTGAGAACCTCTCCTGATTCAACAAGCAATTCAACTGCTCCGGTCTTCATCTGATCATTAGCTGTTCCCTCAGGTCTCTCTCTTATGATCCCTGTTACAGACAAAACAAATTCACTTCTTATTTTTTCTGCCGTAGTAAAGAGTTCTTTATTTTCAGGGTCAAAAACCAGTTGCAATATGCCTGAGACATCTCTTAAGTCTATGAAAATCACTCCGCCATGATCTCTTCTTCGATGGACCCATCCTGATACAGATACCTGTTTACCAATATCTGAATGATCGATGTCTTCACACAAGTGAGTTCTATATTTTTTGCTCATATCTATTATTCTTTTTCAATAACAGCATCGGGGTCTGGAACCACGACGCCTAGTGAGATAATCATTTTAAGCGCATCTTCAACACTCATCTTGAGCTCTTTTACCTCATTTTGAGGAACCAACACAATATACCCTGATGTCGGATTCGGGGTTGTTGGAATATAAACACATACCATCTCCTCACCTGCCTGATTTTGAACTTCCCCCAACTCTTTGGAAGTTTGAAAGCAGAGGCTATAGATTCCTTTTCTTGGGTACTCGATTAATAGAACCTTTGA
>LUMP01000438.1_pt1 | contig 9920 bp, 8 predicted proteins | sample 729641 | NCBI WGS metagenome assembly LUMP01 (sample SAMN03860260, study PRJNA289734) | marine metagenome | biome: seawater column; feature: ocean; material: water; isolation source: Red Sea water column Station 12 - depth 47m | place: Saudi Arabia: Red Sea | collected 2011-10-15 | depth 47 m | reverse complement strand
ATGTAATCCAAATTTTAATTTTTTAAATTTTGCGATGTTTTTCAAAACGAAATTATATTCCTTTATATCATTTAAAATTGGTATAATTTTGTGCTTGTTAAAAATAGAGATGTTATTACTTTCTAAACCATTCAACACATAAATATTAGCAGTCGATCTTTTTTTTCTTATTTCTAGCGCCTCATGTGTTGTTGCTACAAAAAAATGTCTGCAACTAACTTTATACAGTGCATCAAACACATCCAATACTCCTAGACCATATGCATCCGATTTAATTGTTGCAGCACAAATTGATCTATTTGCTAATCCGGATAGCTTTTTATAATTATATTGAAGGTTTTTTAAATTTACTTCTAAAATAGAATTATGATTAGTCATCTATCAACAATATCACATAATAGATAAGAATATCTATTACAAAGAAACATAAACCTAGCTCTTTACTGTTTAACTAAATTTTTTTGCAGCTGAGGACATTATTTTCAGCTTTTTAATCGCAAGTTCTCTAGATAAATGTCCAAGCCCACAATCTGGAGCTAAAATTAGTTGCTCTTTTGAAATATATTTAAGTGACTCGTTAATTCTATTTTCAATTTCTTCTTCAGTTTCAACTGAAGAACTAGCAATTTTGATCACACCAAAAATTATTTTTGTGTGCTCATAATCAGATAGTAAGTGTAAATCATTATAACGGTGAGCATCCTCAATTGAAACACTATCAATGATGGAGTTATCCAGTGCCTTTGCTATTTTTTTATATGAGTCTAACGGCGCTTTCGGATAGTCGACAGCATCTATTTTATCAGGATAGCCACAGCAAATATGTGTGATTTTTTCAATACTACTATCATTGATCCCTTCAAAACATTTTTCAAGATTACGAATCCCAAAGTTTAGAGCATTTTCTGGCTTGCGTGCAAAAAGAGGTTCATCAACTTGTATAAATTTACATCCAGCTTCAACTAATCTTTTGATTTCAACGTTGATTGCTATAGCTAAATCATGACCCATTTCATCATCTGCCTTGTAATAAGTATTGGCTATCGTATCCGTAATAGTCATTGGGCCTGGTATGGTTACTTTTATAGGAGTAGAAGTTAATGCTTGATTGTTTTTCCATTCTTTAACTAAAAACTCTTCTTTGGCCTTAACTTTATTGGTAATAGTTGGAAGCCAGCATTTATAGTTTCCTGTTCTTGCAACTTTTTCTGTTAGAGTTTCAAAATCTACACCCTCAAGATGACGACAATGATAATGTATGTAATTTTCTCTTCTTACCTCTCCATCAGTAATGATATCAATCCCACATTCTTCTTGATCCTGAATTACTTGCTTTGCTGCTTTTGAGAAAATTGCTTCTGCTTCATCACCCATCTTATTAACTTCTTCTTCATAAAATTTAGTTGGGTTTGCTGTGTCTGTACCTCCAGATGCATTAAACCAATCCGTAATTTTTAGAAAAGATGGTTTTGGGAATGCGCCTATGACAGTCGTTAACATGGTGTCTTATAGCACTTTTCTTGATTGTGATCCATTAACTCTTGAGACACCATCTTTCGAAATTTGTAAACTTGATAATTGTCTATCTTGATGTCTTAATCTATGACTCATTAACTCACTTAACAATTTCATTTTAATTTCTGTAAAATTTTTATCTTCTGCAAGATTGTTCATCTCTAAAGGATCATTTTCTAAATCAAATAATAAGGAAGGTAAATTTGGGAAATGAACATATTTCCATTTTTTATTTCTTATACAAATCAAATTACACTCCTCGGGACTTAAAATCGATTCATCAACAAAATTTGAATAGTGTTTTTCGCTAAAATCAAATTCAAAAACAACATGAGGTTTGATAGAATCGCGTGAACCGGTAACGGTATATTCTAGCAATGACTCACCACTCCAATTTACAGGCACATCAATATTTAAATACTCAAGAATGGTTGGTGCTAAATCAACTGACTCACTAAAATCTTCTATTTGAAATGTTGATCCACTTGGGTTGGAAATCATCAGAGGTATTCTGTAAGATGAATCCCACCATCCCAATTTACCCCAAAATTTGTTTTCTCCTAACAATTCACCGTGGTCACTAGTAAAAACAATTAACGTATTTTCTAATAGATTGCGATTTTCTAAACACGCTAATATCCTACCAATATTGTGATCTACCTCAGCACACATTCCAAGATAGACTGCTATAAGATTTTTTTTATCCTGTTCGTTTAAATCTTTGTAACGCACCTCCTTATATGACTCTTCATTAAGAAATTTTCTTGCCATTTCCTTTATGAAGGGGTGGCCGTCTAACATTTCTTCATATGAACTACTTTCGGGAGGTAAATCAATTAGATTTGGATCGATGAGACTGTGCCACGGTTCAGAAACAAACATAGGGGGATGAGGTCTTAAATAGGATACATGATAAAAGAATGACTCTTTTTCACCTTCTAAATTTTTAATAACTTCATTTGTAAGAAATGTTGTATCTGAATGTTCTGTTGGAATATCCCAAGGTTTAAAAATATACCCTTCACCCTTTTTAGGTGTGTCGCGCACGTACAAATCATGAGGATGATTAATATTATAACTGTTTTCTTTTAAAAAATTTGCCCATGGTACAGGATTGCTCTCGGGTAGATGACATACAGGGTCAAAGCCTTCCATTGGAGATTCGTAAGTAAATTTTTTTTCATCAATATCATCTAGAAATCTTGGATCCCAAGTCGTATCAGTGTATCCAAAAAGTTTAGGATCATATCCTTCACGTCGAACTTCTTTGGCAATATTTGTAAATCTTTTATCTAGAGGTGAACCATTTCTTACAGATCGATGAATAAAAGGATACAATCCTGTAAGCATTGTTGCTCTTGCTGGTCCGCAAGGCACAATTCCTGTAAAATGAGATTTGAATACTGTACTAATTTTAGCAAGTTTATCTAAATTTGGTGTAAGAGCATATTTGTGTTTCATAAAACCAAAACAATCCCATCTCCACTGATCGGCACATATAAATAAAACTGATTTTTTTGTATTACTCATTAATTTTAATAATAAAGTACAAGATATGGTGTTATCAATTAAAACAATACACAATTTATGTAAAAAATTTGTAATAAATCTAATATATTTTTTTGATAATGATTAAAAAACGTATACAAAAAAGTAGACGTTTATTCTTAATTAAGGAGAAAATAATATGTTTAAAAAATTACTTTTAGCATTAATTTTTTCTACTAGCACAGTTCTATGGAGCGCAAGCTCGTTTGCTGGAGGGCATTGTACAGGCTCAACAATGAACGATGGACTTAAAGGTGGAAAATATCCTCAACAATATGAACTTTCAGAGTACGAAAGTGCTGCAGGTTGTAAAATGCAGTTTTCTGAAAATCCAAATATTACGAGTATTAATGCATCAATTCAAGGTAACAAAGGTCTTGCTGGAGTAGCAGATCGTCTACCTGCTGAACCATTAGTAGTTGTTCCTTACGACTCTATTGGATCTTATGGTGGTACTATTAACTTTTTATCCAATGCGACTGAAGCAGGTACTTCAGATATGTTGTCTACAAGACACGTAAACTTATTACGTTTCGCTGATGACCTATCAACAATTGTTCCTAACGTTGCGAAAGATTATGAGTGGAATGATGATTTCACTACATTAACTTTCATGCTGAGAAAAGGTCACAAGTGGTCAAACGGTGAACCTTTTGTAGCAAGAGATGTTGAGTTTTGGTACGAAGATATGATGATGAACCCTAAGATTAGGGAGAAACCGTATCCATACCTATTAGTTGGTGGCGAGCCAATGACTGTTGATGTAATTGATGACCAAACAGTAAGGTTTAATTTGCCTTCACCGTTCCCTGGTCTTACAGCTACTATTGCATGGTCATATAACCAGTTCTTCCTACCTTCACATTTCCTAACTCAGTTTCATCCTGAGCTAGACTCTAATGCGGATGCAAATGCACAAGCATTAGGTTTTGAAGATGGTTGGGATGCACTAGCTGCATACTATGGGAACTCTGGTTGGACTGATACTCCAACACCAATGCTAAGAAATCCAAACTTAGTTGGTGGTTTAGAGTATGCTGCTTATCCATCGTTAGAAGCTTACATGACAATTGAAGATACGACTGAAGGTCGTGTATATGCTGCTAACCCTTATTTCCACCAAGTTGATACTGCTGGAAATCAACTTCCATATATTGATTATCAAAATGAAAGATATATCAATGAAAACGAAATCAGATTGTTAAAACTGGTTAATGGTGAAGTTGATTACAAATCTCAATCAGTACAACTTGAGTCTGCACCACAGCTATTAGATGGAGCAGAGTCAGGTGGATATAGCATTCAAATCAACCCAGGTTGTGGCGCTGCTTTATTCAGCTTCAACGTAAATCATCCAGATGATGCTAAACGTGCTGTTTATGGTGATATCCGTTTCCGTCAAGCAATGTCAATTGCGATGAATAGAGACGAGATTAATGATGTTGCATATTATGGTCTAGGAAAAGTGGAACAGTTTGTTGGTTTTTCACCAGCACCTGATTTCGTTCCAGAAGATATCAAAATGCATATGACACAATATGATCCTGCTGGTGCTAATGCACTTCTTGATGAAGTAGGCTTAAAAGATGTTGATGGCGATGGTTTTAGAGAACTTCCTAATGGAGATGCTCTAGCTATCAATATTGATTACGCTACTCAAGGTATTGGTGGAGTTGAAGTTGAACTTGTTGCAAGATACTTTAATGAAGTTGGTGTAAAAACAACTTTCAAAGAAGTAACTCCAGATGAGTATCGTGGTTCGCAAGCTGCTAACCAACTTGATGTTCACGTTTGGGACAAAGGTCAACCTCTAGCGATTGTTGCTGGTAACCCTGAAACATTTAAACCACCGTTTGGTAACTACTTTAACCATACGCAAGGTTTACAATGGGCAGCTTACATTGACAGTAACGGATCTGAAGGCATCGAACCTCCTCAATGGGTTTATGACCTAAGTGATGGAATCGATCAATTCCAGTCTTATGCTTTAGGAACTCCTGAGTCTAACGAATGGGGTCAAAAAATTGCAACAATGTTAACAGAGCAAAGCTTGTTAATTGGAACGGTTAAAGCACCTTTCCCAACTTATCATAGAAATGCACTGAAAAACTTTACGCAATTTAAAACTACTTCATATGAGTATTATAGAACGTATCCGTATCTTGCTACTCAGTGGTGGTTAGACGAGTAAAATAAGTTAAATATACTTTACAAAAGCGGCAATTTTATATTGCCGCTTTTTTTAATATTAACTATTCTCTTTGTTGAATTTTAATTATGATCAATTTTATACAATTTACGTTAACAAGAGCAGGATTATCCATAGTCACGTTGTTGTTAGTTTGTTTTATTGTATTCTCTTTAATGGAATTAGTGCCAGGTACATGCGCTGAGAGATATTTAGCTTTTAAAAATACACAAGGCTCACAAATTACCTACGAAGATATTGAAAAAGAGAAAATACGTTTAGGCCTCGATAAACCTTTCTTATACCGCTATGGTAAATGGGTTTCAGATATAGTCTTAAAAGGTGATTTTGGTGATAGTTGTATTTTACGAATGAACATCAATGAGCTTCTTAGTGGGAGGTTTGTGCTATCTCTAACAATATGTTTAGTCGCTCTGATATTTTCCTATCTCATAGCCATACCTGTTGGTATTATATCAGCCACGACGAAATACGCATCGTTGGATACAACTTTAAAGTTTATTAGTTATTTAGGAATAGCTCTGCCAAATTTTTTAGTCGCTTTATGCATTATGTTATTTATGACAGTTTTTTATGGAGATACGATGACAGGTTTATTTTCACAAGAATATGAAAATCAACCATGGTCAACTGCTAAAGTTATGGACTTTTTAAGTCGTGCTTGGCTACCTATTTTTGTGCTAGGTTGGAATGCTACGGCTTTTGCATTGCAAACTGTTCGAGCACTTATGCTTGATGAAAATGATAAACTTTATGTTATGGCAGCGAGAGCAAGAGGTATATCAGGCATGAAACTTTTATGGAGGTATCCTGCTAAACATTCTCTTGGACCTGTCATTAATTCTATAGGTTTTGATCTAAATCGAATATTTAGTGCATTACCAATTGTTGCATTAATTTTAATTTTAACAGAAGCTGGCGCCTTATTAATAGAGGCTTTAGCTAGATCAAATGATCAACAACTAGCTGGAGCAATTATATTTTTATTAACAGCAACAATTGTATTTGTTAATTTTGTGACAGATGTCTTATTAGCAATTATGGATCCAAGGATTAGAAAAGGGGTAATGGGTGGAAATTAGCTCTAAGAAAAAAGAGGCTTATTATACTGCAACACAGATGCAGTTGGTTAGAACGCGTTTTTTTGGAAATAGATCTGCAATGATTGCTGGATCAATATTACTCTTTATGATTGTGTGCAGTTTATTTTCTGATTTTTTATCACCTTATGATCCAACTATTGCTGGAAGAGATAAAGATTATGAAAATGGAGCACCACAAATTCCAATGTTTTGGGATGAAAATGGATTTTCTCCAAGACCCTTTTTGCACACATTAACAAAGTATCGTGGAGCTGATACAAATTTTAGATGGGTGTATAAAATTGATACTGAAAAAAGAAGATATGTTTATTTTTTTGTAAAAGGTTGGGAATATAAAACTTTTGATTTTAATATTAATTTGCCCGGTACAGCTTTTGATTTTAAAATCCCTGGATTTACAAATGATCTACATTTGTTTGGAGTGAAGGAGGGAGGTATACACATATTTGGAACTGACAAATCAGGAAAAGATCTCTTTAGTCGAACGTTAAGTGCCATATATATTTCTCTTGCTGTTGGGACCTTAGGTGTTTTTATATCTTTTGTACTATCATTAATTATTGGGGGGATATCAGGATATTATGGAGGATGGATTGATAGCTTATTGCAAATGTTTACTGATGCCATTAGGACAGTCCCCCCTATACCTCTATTTATGTGTCTTGCTGCTTTCGCGCCGTTAGAGTGGAGTTCGGAGTTAAGGTTCTTTTTTATTTCCTGCTTGTTGGGATTAATCTCATGGCCAACATTGGCAAGACGAGTCAGAACACATTTATTAAGTGAGAGAAGTCAGGAATATATTTTAGCAGCAAAAATGTGTGGTGCATCTTCAACACATATAATTGTTCGTCATCTTCTTCCTAGTTTTACAAGTTACATCATAGTTGATTTAGTCATAAGCTTTCCTTACATGCTTTTATCAGAAACAGCATTAAGCTTTATTGGTCTAGGATTGAGGGAGCCCGTAAACTCATTAGGTGTATTGCTACAAAATGCTACCAAAGCTGATGTCTTGCTTAATTACCAGTGGTATTTCATCCCAGTTTTCTTTCTTGTGGTCTTAATATTAACATTTGTATACGTGGGTGATGGTCTCCGCGATGCTGCAGATCCTCACAAAACAAAACATTAAAACTATGAGTCATCTTTTAGAAATAAAAAACCTTGATGTAAAATTTGATACTGATGAGGGTCGTATTACAGCAATAGATAACGTTTCATTAAAATTAGATCAGGGCAAAGTGCTTGGCATAGTTGGGGAGTCTGGATCAGGTAAGTCTGTTACAGCTAAATCTATAATGCAACTTAATCCTGGTAATACAATTTATAATGATGATGCCCAAATAATTATTGATAATGAAAACGTATTAAAATTTACTTCAAAGAACATAAAGATATTGATAAAAATCAAGCCAAACAGATATCAGTCGATATGTTAAATAGGGTCGGTATTGCTGATGCAGAAAAAAGATTTAATCAATATGCATTTGAATTATCAGGAGGCATGCGACAAAGAGCAATGATTGCAATGGCGCTGTCAACCATGCCTAAATTATTACTTGCAGATGAACCGACAACTGCTCTTGATGTTACAATTCAAGCTCAAGTAATTAATTTAATGAAAGATATAATTAAAGAATACAATATGGGTGTCATTTTTATTACGCATGATTTAGGTGTTATTGCGCAAGTAGCTGATGATGTCGCCGTAATGTATTTAGGTAGTGTTGTTGAGCAAGGCCCAGTAAATGAAATATTAAAAAATCCTCTTCATCCTTATACAAAAGGTTTATTGAATGCTCTTCCTGATATTAATAATTTAGATGCTCCGCTTCAACCGATACCTGGCAGTATTCCAAGTCCTTTAGATCGTCCATCGGGTTGTGTATTTAGAACAAGATGTCCTCATGCTTCTCAAGATGGTAAAGAAGCAAATATTGAAATGGGACTAGTTGAGGTTAAACCGGGCCATTGGGTTGATCGCTGTGGTGTTGATTGTAGGAAAGTATGAGTGAAAATATAATATCTGTAAACAATTTATCTGTATCATTTGATTATCAAGAAAACTTCTTATCAAAAAAACAAAAGATAAAAGCAGTAAATAATATTAACATTAAAATTAAAAAAGGATCATTCTTTGGTCTCGTCGGTGAGTCTGGATCTGGCAAAACAACCCTTGGAAGAGCAATTTTAGGAGCCAATAAAATTAGTACAGGTAATGTAATATTTCACGATGATGATCGGGATTTTGATTTAACAACTATTAATTCAAAAGAAATGAAAGAATATAGAAAAAAAGCACAGCTAATTTTTCAAGACCCCTATGCAGCGTTAAGTCCAAGAATGACTGTAAGAGATATAATTGCTGAGCCATTAGAAGTAATGAAAATTACTAACTCAAGAGAAGAAACTGATGAAAGAGTCAGAGACATAGCGTCAAAGTGTCGATTAAATTTAGAGCACTTAAGAAGGTTTCCTCATGCCTTTTCTGGTGGTCAACGTCAACGCATCTCTATTGCAAGAGCTTTGGTAAGTAATCCAAAATTTATTGTGGCTGATGAAAGTGTGGCTGCCTTAGATGTTTCTATACAAGCAGATATTTTGAATCTTCTTAAACAACTTCAACATGAGCTAAATTTGACATATTTATTTATTAGTCATGATTTAAGTGTTGTAGCGCACGTCTGTGATATTGTAGCGGTGATGTATCTTGGTCATATCGTTGAGATGGCACCGTCAAGAGAACTATTTAGTAATCCAAAACATCCTTACACTAAAGCTCTATTATCTTCTATTCCTTCTATTGACCCTGAAAATAAATCGAAAGCTATTGAGCTTGAGGGAGAAATACCTAGTGCAATGAATCCACCATCAGGTTGTGTATTTAGAACAAGATGCCCTCATGCTTCTCACGATGGTAAAGAAGCAAATATTGAAATGGGATTAGTTGAAGTGACACCAGGACATTGGGTTGATCGATGTGGTGTCAATTGTGCTTAACTAATTGAAACATAATTTATTACTAGCAGTAGCCCTTTCTCTCTCAGGTTTATTCTTGATGGACTGTATGGGTATTGCCATCAAGTTTTTAAGAAATGATTACCCAGCAGCACAATTGTCTGTTTTCAGAAATCTTTTTGGAATGATCCCATGTTTTATTGCACTTTATTTTTCAGCCGACTGGCATCAAAATGGAAGAAAAATTAAAATTAAACAATGGCGATTAGGTTTTCTTCGAGGAGCTTTTGTAGCGTTAGCTCAGCTTTGTTTATATACTTCATATTTATATTTGCCTTTTGCTCTGGTCGCTACTATGGAATACACAGGCCCTATGATGGTAACACTATTAAGTGTTCCTATTCTTGGAGAAAAATTTGGATGGTTTAAAACATCTGCAGTTATATCTGGTTTTATAGGTATTGTTCTAATTATGGAACCTTGGTCATCTGATTTTAATTATATGATTTTATTACCAGTAATAGCAGCTTTAGGTTACTCCTTAGCAAGAGTGACTTCTCTAAGTTTTACTTTGGATGTTCCAACAC
>LUMP01001519.1_pt1 | contig 9935 bp, 7 predicted proteins | sample 729641 | NCBI WGS metagenome assembly LUMP01 (sample SAMN03860260, study PRJNA289734) | marine metagenome | biome: seawater column; feature: ocean; material: water; isolation source: Red Sea water column Station 12 - depth 47m | place: Saudi Arabia: Red Sea | collected 2011-10-15 | depth 47 m | reverse complement strand
AATGAGGATCTCCATGAATTACATCTAGACGCTTACTATTCCCTATCCTTGAGCCAACAAGTTCGTTTGCAGCATCTAAATCAGGGTCGACAACAACAACCTCTGCACCTTCTTCAAGATAATGAGAAGCCAGCGATGTTCCGAATTGTGTAGCACCAAAGATTGCGATATTAGGATCTTGAGGCCATTCGGGGTCCTGAAGACCTGCACCAGTTGTTATCGTCATGAATTCCTCTGTAGAACGTGCAACGAAACACAGCATATCTGATTCTTGGATTACCTCGCTACCATTGACAAGCGCCCCTTTACCATCAGCGGACCTAATTCCGTATACGGAAGGAATGTTGACTATCCAATCGGCAACTTCTCCCGTAGTTTTACCAATCAATGCTGAATTAGGCATTACCTCGGCTACGGCAATCCAAGCATTGTCTCCAAGAGGAAGAATTTCTTCAACCGAGGGCGCGAGCAGTCCTGCAGCTAATTGTTTGACAATATCGTCAGAGGCGCAGACGATATGGTCCGCACGTGTCCATCTCTCAAGAGGACCTGCTCCTCTGTTTTTATCGAGTAAAGTGGGATCACGAATCTTTGCAATTGTAGTCAATCCTCTTGTTGCTCTGTCTCCAACCTGTTCGCTGTAGACTCTTTTTGCAAAGGCACAACCTAGTAGGTTGACCTCGTCATTATTTGTACAAAGCACCATGATTTCGGCATCATTAATGCCTGCTCTCAATAATGAGTCACGTGAAAGAGCATCACCAGTCACCAATAAACAATCCAAAGACTGGGATTCATTGATGGCTTCTGGGTCAGGATCAATCAATGCAACCTGCCTTCTTTCTTCTCTCAGAGCGGCTGCTACACCCCTGCCGACTTCGCCGGCTCCAGCGATAATTACACGCATTCTACTACCCTCCCTTAGCGGGGCTCCTATAATCCTGACTTATCGATTTGTCATTTATTTATCATCATGGCACTGCGGGGCTGATTTCGACAAAAAAAATCACTCCTCCTCAATAACCTTCTCTCCGCGGATACGGTCCGCCGCTGCACGTTCGTGCCTACCGGAACTTCTGAGAGTTCTTCGATAGGCCTGAGCGGCGGCAGGAGTCATACCGGATGGAAGCCATTTTGAATGAGCGGGAATCCATGACCAAGCAACCATTGGAAATACCAAGAATATCACAAATGGCTCGAATATCGTCAACACAGTTGAAACAATTAGGACTGCTCTAGCGATTGAACTAGTGAAGAATGTACGAGCCCTTTCATGTTGAATAATCTTCGAACCTTGCCAACTTGCTATAGAAGCATGGCCAATACACGTGGTTAGGGTCAATACACATGCCATAGCAATGTTGAACGGTTCAAATCCGGTTGTAACCCCCTCCCAAAGAGCCCCCACATAGGGGGCAAATAATCTGACATTTAGGTGAGCAGAACGCATCGCTCCAAAACCGAGACCCAGTGTCCAACCATACGGTGCACTAGCTCTTAATCCAACAGTTCTTGGCCTTCCGAGAAGGAACAGAGCGAATGCAGATTCGGCCATCCCAATAACCAGAGCAATGACTGAAACCTCGATGATATTAACAGACTCTAGGCGAACTGGAGCAAGTATCAGTGAATCGATGAGGGAAGCAATCAACACACCTGCAACTAATCCGAACATTAGCGTCTTGAAAGCTCCCGATAGATCGTAAAACCCTGTCATCTTGGCTATTGTACCACGCCAACCAGCGTATATTCCCAACAATCCTATGGCAAATGCAAGCTGCATCTCCCACATCTCAATTGGGGGCTCAGCCATGACTGTCCGACGTCACTTATGCTATCAGTTCCACCCTTGAAGAATATAGGAATATAATCAAAATTAGATAGTTTCAAGCGTCACCTGGAGCCTAAGGCTATCGAATATTGCGGATAACGTTCAAACCACACGCTTCGGACCCAAGCATTATTGGAAGCTGATTTCAATGTAAGACAGGCCAAGGAGTTGACTGAACGTATCGAGCGCCGATTGATGGAGGAGGAACCTCGTCCTGGTGTAAAACTCGACACTCATGCAATGAATCTGATTTACACCGAGTTAGTTAGGTTACTTGGCCCTGCCCGTGAAATTAAACCTCACAATGAAACTGTACTGATGGTCGGTCTTTATGGTCAAGGAAAAACCACAACGACCGCAAAAGTTGCCGAATGGTGGAGGAGAAAACACGGAGTCAAGGTAGCGGTAATCGAAGCCGATGTTCACCGACCTGGTGCCTATGCCCAATTACAACAATTACTGGAAGATTCACCAGTCGAAGTCTATGGTGAGCCTGATGAAAAAGACGCAGCGACTATTGTTAGAAACGGTATCAAGGCTGTGGGTACTGCTGATGTTGTAATCATCGATACTGCGGGTCGAGACAGCCTTGATGATGAATTAAGAGATGAATTGGTAAGAATAGCAGAGATCGCTAACGCTACCGAACGATTCCTTGTGATTGATGCGCAGGTCGGTCAAGCAGCAGGTCCTGTTGCACAGACCTTCCATGATTTGGTCGGGGTAACCGGCACGATAGTCACCAAACTAGACGGTACGGCTAGAGGTGGTGGAGCATTAAGTGCAGTTTCCGTTACAGGGGCTCCAATAGTCTTCGTTGGTGAAGGAGAGAGAGTTGAAGATCTCGAGAAATTCGAATCAGACCGATTTATCTCTAGATTACTTGGAATGGGTGATATCAAAGGTCTGATTGATCTTGCACCCGAAGACCTAGACCAGGAAGAAGCAATTCGGCTTACTCAGCGCCTAATGTCTGGTCGATTTACACTCACAGATATGTATACTCAGATGGAGATGATGAGTAAAATCGGCACCGTAGATCGAATACTTTCACACCTACCGGACGGAATGTTTGGAATGGGTTCTATGTCCGCTGGACAAAAGAAACAGATGCAAGGTAATCTAGCTAAGTATCGAGTTATTATGGATTCGATGACTCAACATGAAAAAGATGAACCTCTTGTGTTAAAGTCACAAAGAATTAGAAGAATTGCAAGAGGTTCAGGCACAACCGAGAAAGATGTCAAAGAACTACTCAACCAATGGAATCGTAGTAAGAAAATGATGCGTGGTATGAAAGGAGATAGGCGCATGAGAAAGCAAATGCAATCGATGATGGATGTCGATGATTTAGACCTAGATATGAGGTGATTGATTGCAAAGGCGCTTCGCCATTATTGGCCATCTAGCGCCTAGTTCGGGCAAATTGAACCTGAATGACTTGGCAGGTGGTTCGGGCAGAATGGATGTATTGGTCAGAGCGGTAAATGCTGCGCTTTTTGTCTCGCACGGAATTAGACGTGATACCGACATAACTTTGGATGGAATTTCTATCCATGTCCTTGACGCTGAAGGCGACGCATTAGAAACACTAGAAGACAATGAAAATCTAGGATTTATTCTATCCGATCATCTACCATTTTCAGAAACAGATAACCAACAAATAGTAGATTTTGGAAAAATTAGTTTGGGCGAAAAATGGTTGCAAGGACATGCTTGTATTACTATAATTCAACATGCTTTGGATTGAAAAAATCAATTCTCTAACCAAGATGGAAGTCCGTTTGCTCCGCTTGTAGTAGCCTCTTCTAGTAAATCTTGAGAAATTCCCAGAGGATGATTTACTGGCCAGCAGGATAACGGAGTAATTGCAACTGCTCCACTGTTGACAGCATTACAATCAGTATTTGGAATATCTTCATCTTGAATTTGGGCCGCTTTGAAACCATAAGCAACACCATTTCTTTCCGAATTAGTCAATCCAATCGCATTATGGTACCACCGAGCTCCAAGTGAAACTGTTTGGAATCCATTCGTCCAAGACTTTGGTGCGTTAATATTCAACATCAGATTACCTTGCTTAAATTCAGAAAGGATTTGTTCATGGATATCATCTCCAGTCATTGGTTTAGTCGACCCGTCTGGCCGGAGCATATTTTCCGCTACTGGCGGCAATAATGCTACGGCTGCCTCAATTACCTCTGCCGTCGCATTTGCAGTGTCCTCGAAATTAGAGTGTTCATATGTGCACAAACTGGTCGCAATTGAAGGAAGACCGTAGAGACCGGATTCTCGTGCGGCTGAAACTGTGCCTGAATGCATTACATCAACAGAAAGATTTGGACCTTGATTTATTCCAGAAACACACAATGCCGGTTTCATTTCTGGAACCCAATGGTCTAAACCTCCATCAATTGCTACGATAACACAATCGCATGGAGAACCATCTAAAGAAAACATTCTCAAAGGTGGACCATTGGGTTTAGAGATGCTATTAGCAATATCTTCCCTTTCTTCGAATTTCAGATTAGATCCCAATGATAGCCTCATGCTTGTAGCCGATTGTTCGGTAGCGGGGGCTATGACTACGATTGGAAAGTCTCTTTCGTGTAAAGCCCGAATTAAGGCGTGTAGACCAACGGCCTCTATGCCATCATCGTTGGTCAACAGAAGGCAAGGCTTGGACACAAGCCCCCCACAAGCAAGCACTACATCAATCGGAGGGTTGTGGGGCTTCCTGAGTTTCAGAGCCGAATGTGACTAATGCTAATCCAGATATCATCAATGAGCCTCCGATAATAGTCCATAGTTGAGGAATAGAATCCACACCTACAACCCACCCTATAATTGACCCAATTACGGGCTCCATAATCAAAATCATAGAAATTGTCAACGGAGGAATCCAGCGCAATACTGCATTTATTCCCGTATGGCCTAGTAGACCCGGCCCTAAAGCAAGATATCCAACATAGAGTATCCATGTGACACTTAGCCAACCGAATGCACCAGACATTTCATCTAGATTGAATGTCAAATCTTCCACTATGATTGCCCATAATGTTAGGACTATGGCAGAAATCAATGTGACGGGAAATGCGTAAAGAAACAGTGGCATCCATCCCCTGACCATTCGACCAATAGCGAGGTAACCAACGATGGTCACTGCACCCATGAAAGCAAGAAAATCACCATAGAGGCTTACTCCGCTCTCAGAAGCACCACCACCAACTACAACAGCGGCTCCAACGAAACCAACTAAGGCTCCAATTGATTGAAGCTTAGTTGCTGGTTTACGGAGTAACCATAGTCCAATGATAATGACTAATGGATGCGCTGTAACGAATAGAAGAGAGTGGGTGAGAGTCGTTCTATCGAGGGACATTAGCCATGTGCCGAAATGTAAGGCCAAACAAAAACCAGAGAATGCTAACAAATGCATAGATTCTTTCCAACGTAATTTCAACCGAATTTCCCTGAACCCTCTGCTTTCCTATATTGTAACAAGACCCCTGGAAAAAGCACTAATGATGTAGCTTGTAGCCTCCATGCCGCCTTACTCAGTCCTGAAACGTCATCTATCATCTCAAAGACTGCGCCAGCACTTGAGACTGCAAATAATGCTACACCCATGATTAACCAAGCGTGCAGAGGTATTGCAGCAGAGTCGCTCATATCAGTGATCTCGAGTGATTTTGTAACGACCCATGGCCTCTACCCACTGAATCTCGCCACCAGGTTCCAAATTGAGTCCTTCTTCTGTGGGCAAAATTAGGTTAGAGTATGTCTTATTGTCCATAGCATGAACCTCATTACCCTGTACGTGAGTAATGATGGCTGATCCTTTTTCTAATAATGGAACTTGGATATTATCGGTAACAGTTCCGACGTGGGATCTCTTCTGTTTGGTGAACAAATCCTCGAGTTCTAGTCGTGCCTTTGCACTACCGTGCTTACCTGGTTTTGATTTGGAAATACTCAGAATTTTGTACGCGCTTTCGTCTAAAGCAACGTATCGTCCTACCTTTAGAGTTCGAATTTCTACACGGGTTGTTCCGGGCATTTGGTCACCTACGAATCGAAGCCGGTCGCTTCGTCTTATGATGATTGTGTGTAATCTATCACTAACATGGCTTACGCACAAGGAAGTAAAGGTCCCGAGCCGAGGACCGGAATCCCCGGCCCGGGTTTTGCGTCAACTGAACTATGTTCAGTCGTTCTTTCTGCGGCCTGACAGACCGACACCAATTGCTGCTCCTAAGAGAGCTAGGCTGGAGATGACTGCTGTGAATCCAGGTAGGTTATCCTGGAATCTGTCGAATCCAGACTTGGTCTCATTGCCATCAGATTGTGTTGGATCGAAGTCAGTGTCTAATGCGTCACAGGTTCCATCACTGTCAGCGTCACTAGGCATGCTCGATGCAAGCTTTGTATCTGTACCACAAGCATCTTCGTCAGCGTCTGAGAATCCGTCATCGTCATCGTCAGTGTCTGCATTGTCTCCAGTGCCATCACCGTCAGTGTCGACCCACTCGCTGATGTCGTATGGGAACGCATCGGTTACGTCAGGCTCACTGTCAGCGTCGTCGTCAGTGTCAGCGTTGTCTCCAACACCATCACCATCGTAGTCAGCAGATTCTTGTGGGTTCAATGGGAACGCGTCGTCGCTATCTGCTACTCCGTCGTCGTCATCATCCTCGTCAGTGTTGTCACCGATTCCATCGCCGTCACTGTCAACCCATTCGGTTGAGTCCATTGGGAAGTCATCGATTCCATCGTTGACTCCGTCGCCGTCGTCGTCAGCGTCTGAGTTGTCACCTTGACCATCGCCATCTGAGTCTACAGTCTCGAATGGATCTAGTGGGAACGCATCAGAGGCATCGTCGACTCCGTCGCCGTCGTCATCGTCGTCAGTGTTGTCACCAACACCATCGCCGTCGCTGTCTAGAGACTCGCTTCCATCTAGTGGGAATTGATCCACAAGGTCGACAATTCCATCACCGTCGTCGTCGGTATCTGCGTTGTTACCAGTGCCGTCTCCATCGGTGTCGTCCCACTCGGAGTTATCCAATGGGAACGCGTCGTCAGCATTCAGAGTACCATCGTTATCGATGTCATCGTCAGCGTTGTCACCAGTTCCGTCACCATCGGTGTCGGTGTCCTCAGTGCTGTCGTATGGGAATGCGTCTTCTAGGTCAGAGATTCCGTCTCCGTCATCGTCTGTGTCAGCGTTGTCTCCAATTCCATCACCATCAGTATCACTGTCCTCGGTGTTGTTGAATGGGAATGCATCGCTCGCATCATCAGTTCCATCGTTATCGTCGTCTGTATCAACCATGTCACAGATTAGATCGCCATCGAAGTCGCTCGGCATGCTAGCACTGTCTAGTGGGTCGCTTCCACAAGCAGACTCATCAGCGTCTGACCATGAGTCGTTGTCATCGTCATCATCGACGTTGTACATTGCAGGGTCACAATCTGGATCCGCAGCTACGTCGTCGACTAGACCATCTCCATCCGAATCGGTCGAGATACACTTGTCGATTGAATCGATATCGTCTTCGTCGAGTACACCGTCATTGTCGTCATCAGTATCTTCGTTAATTGGCACGAAGATGTCTGGGAACGTCAAGTCATCAATCCAAGCAGTACTGCTACCAGCGCTACCAGATGTACCGAAGTCGAACATGAACTCAATTGTGTGAGTACCAGGTCCGACTGACCAAGTCATGAAGCCGCTATTCTCACCACACCACTCACCATTGTAGCATCCACCGTATTGTGTTGCATCAATTTGCACTCCATCAATCCATACCTTCAGACCCTCGTGGAATACGGTACTGTAGGTTCTCTCAACAGAGGATACCTTCCAGTTCCATGTTAGGTCTCCACCAGAAGTAACGAAGGTTGCCATTACAGTAACTTCACCGTAGTATCCTGACGATAGTTGTCCGGACATCAGGGAGTAGCTTCCTGTGATTGGATCGGTTGAGGTTACAGACCAGTCATTGTGGACAGTGGTAGGTGTACAACTCGATGGTGCACCACCGAGTGTTCTGTTACCGTATCCAGTACATTGCGAGAAGCTCCAGTTAGTGTTAGCTCCATTAGTTAGATTTCCAGTTTCGAAGTCATATGAGTCACCTGGAGTAACTGCTAGAGTCTCATCGGCTAATCCATCACCATCTGTGTCAGTGCTCTTAGATTGGTCAAGAGGCCATACGTCGTCCACATCGTCAACTAGGTCATTGTCGTCATCCATATCCTCAACGAGTGTTGTAACACAGTTAGCTACCAATGTGTCAGGCTTTCCATCTCCATCAGTATCGACGCTTGCACAAGCATCGAATGGGACACCAATTCCGTCACCGTCCCAGTCAACTGTCTCGTTAGCGTCGAGCGGGAAGACATCGTTAGCGTCGAACACACCATCGTTATCGTCGTCGGTGTCTGTGTTATCACAGAGTCCATCGCCATCTGAGTCAATCCAGTCAGGGAACGAAGCAGATCCTAGTGTTGGACAGTCGTCTACGCTGTCAGCATATCCGTCGTTATCGTCGTCATCGTCAATCATTGTACCCGCAGGTGTAACTGTTGGTGATGCGATTGTTGACAACTCGGTTAGAGTTGTTGCAACGAATGCTGTGCTGGAAGTCCAGGTGTAGCCGGACAATATTACTACACCGGATGGTGAAGTAATGTCCAATGAACCCTCAGACGCCCAGAAGTCACTGTCGATTGTAACGTCGGCTGTTCCGCTTAGTAGAGCGAAGGAACAGCTTGCAGTGCTTGTGTACGCGTATGCTGAGATTGAACATAGTTGGTTACCGCTGGAGTCTGTGACATCAATCGCGTGTCCTCCGTCGCCATATGAATCAGATATGGTTAGTGAGTACTCAGTCGGTGCTTCCAATGGAGGGGACGAGTCTGCCATGCCGTCACCATCGGTGTCGGTCCAGACATCCAAGTCAAGTGGGAACGCATCTGCGATATCCACTACACCATCGTTGTCATCATCTAAGTCAGCATTGTTACCAGTGCCGTCACTGTCTGTGTCGACCCACTCAGATCCATCTAGGCTGAATGCGTCATTCCAGTCCAAGTATCCATCATTGTCGTCATCGCTGTCTAGCATTACACCGTATCCACCGTAGGACACAGTTGCCAGGTTAGTGTTGGATAGTGGTCCGTCAACATACCATGTTGCTAGGTTGTATCCTTCATCGGATCCATCAGCACAATCGTTGTAGTTGTCGTTTATCCAACTACTGTAGCTGAATGAACCGGAACCATCTGTACAAACGAAGATTGGGTTACCGTCTGAATCAGTACCATAGTTCGGACTTGCTGTGTTGATACCACCCTTGTAGTATCCACCAACACCAGCGTCACCCATTTGCTCGAAGTCTGTCTGAGCAACTGTAGCGCCTGAAGCATCTGTGAAGACAATAGTGTCAATTCCGAATTCTTCATCTGCGGAGTTGGAAGACATCTCTAGCATTAGGTATCCTACACCAGCTGCGCTGATATCTCCGGTCATGGTTGTCCAAACGTCTTCCATTCCGGAATCATCTAGATCGCCTGTGGTGATATCTACTCGGCTGTCGTAGATTACTACGGTGCTGTCCGCACCTACGAATGCAATGTACAGATAATCAGCAGTTTCCCAGCCGGTTGATTCTACAATCACCGCTAGAGATACCGAGTCTGCATCCACATAATCGAATGTTAGTGTGAAGATACCGTCTGTATCTTCCATTGCGTAGTAGTTGTTACCAGTGTTAGCGCCACCAAAGTCGCTTCCGTAATCGGTTACTCCAGCGTAATCACCATCTGTAAGACCAACTGCAGTGCTACTTCCTAGAGTACCGGTGTAGGTGATCGAACCAGTGTATCCTAGCTCACAGAGTGTCCAGTCAACTGTGTCGGCCTTACCGTCACCATCGAAGTCATCTGCGGCACAGGAGACTAGGCTCCATACGTCGTCTACGTCAGGTGTTCCGTCATCGTCGTCGTCTGTATCTGCATTGTTACCAGTGCCGTCACTATCTGTGTCTACCCACTCGTTGACATCGTCAGGGAAGTCGTCACCGGTGTTAGCGAAGCC
>LUMP01000653.1_pt1 | contig 9949 bp, 12 predicted proteins | sample 729641 | NCBI WGS metagenome assembly LUMP01 (sample SAMN03860260, study PRJNA289734) | marine metagenome | biome: seawater column; feature: ocean; material: water; isolation source: Red Sea water column Station 12 - depth 47m | place: Saudi Arabia: Red Sea | collected 2011-10-15 | depth 47 m | reverse complement strand
ATTCTAGAAAGAGATGGTCAAAACTTTAAAGAAGAAAAGATAATTTTTAAAAATAAAATTGGTAGAATAAGAGATATAGAAATTAACGATAAGGGAGAGATATTTTTAATAGCAGATGAAGCAAATACGTTTCTATATAAACTAACTCCTTAATTACTAAATTGATTTAGGTATTTAATTTAATATCTATTTGCTATATTGGAAAAAATACATGAATAAACTATTAAACATTTGGAAAGAAAACAAACCTGTTATAAATGCATGGTTATCCATACCTAATTCTTTTACCGCTGAAGCTTTTGGCAAAATGGGTTGGGATGCCATCACAATTGATATGCAGCACGGACAAACAGATTATTCTGCAAGTTTACCCATGTTACAAGCTTTATCATCTAGTCAGTCAACTCCCATGGTACGAGTTCCATGGTCTGAGCCTGGAATCATAATGAGAATGCTAGATTTAGGGATGCTAGGTATCATTGCCCCAATGATTAATAACAAACAAGATTGTGAAAGATTTGTATCCTATTGTTACTATCCTCCAATTGGGCAAAGAAGCTTTGGCCCGATGCGCGCACAATTGATTCATGGATCTGATTATTTTTCAAAAGCTAATGAAAATATTTTAAGTTTTGCAATGATAGAAACTCAGGAAGCAGTAGATAATTTGGATGATATTTTATCAGTTCCAAATTTAACTGGTGTTTATATTGGTCCTGCCGATATGAGTGTTTCTTATGGAATGAAACCAAAATTTGATGTCAAAGAAGATCCTGTATTCTCAAATATCAAACTAATTGCAAAAAAAGCAAATGAAAAAGGTAAAATTGCCGGTATACATAATGGTACGACTCAATACGCTAAAGAAATGATAGATATAGGTTTTAAATTAGTAACAATTTCATCAGATTTTAGATCAATGTCGGCTCATGCTCAATCAGTGATTGATGACATGAAGGAAAAAACTAAAAATTCTAATTCAACTGAGGCCTATTAGTCTTTTTTTTCCTTCCGAAAAAAAGGAATTAGAAAGACAAGACAAGCAATAAAGAAAAATAAACTCCCAAACATTGCCCAAAAACTTCCAACACTAGAAATAATAAAGCCTATTGCTGAAATAATAAATAGTATCCATCCTATTAAATTGATTGATTTATTACTCATTTTCTTTTTTTACGGCCTCTTCCATTTCTAATAAATCTAACCATCGTTGTTCTTTTTCTTCAAATTCTTTTTCTAATATATTTAATTTTTTTGTTATTTCCTCAAATCTATCTGGATTGCTAATATAAAGATTATTATCTTTCAATTCATTTTTTATTAGAGAAATCTCTTTTTCTTTTTTTTCAATTTCATTAGGAATATTTTCTAATTCAAATTTGAATTTAAAGGAAAGCTTATCATTAGTTTTACTTACTTTTATATTAGAGGTCCTTTTTTTAGGACGATTAATTTCTTTTTGAGCTGATTGATGATTAAGAAAGTCACTATAGCCTCCTAGAAACATTGATACTTTACCATCACCTTCAAAGTGCATTATTTTATTAACAGTTTGGTCTAAAAAATCTCTATCATGAGAAACTATTAATAACGTTCCTTTATAATTAGAGAGCATTTCAGTCAGCAAATCCATCGTTTCAAGATCTAAATCATTTGTAGGCTCATCTAAAATAAGTCCTGTTTTGGGATTGGATAAAACTTTTGAGAGCAATAATCTATTTTGTTGTCCTCCTGAAAGCGATAAAATTGTATCATTAACCCGTTTTGGATCAAATTGAAAATCTTTCAAATAACTACATACATGTCTTTCTTTTCCTTGCACTGATAAATAATCCCCTCCATTTGGGACTAAAATTTCTTTAAGAGATTTGTTTGTATTTAGATCATTTCGGAGTTGATCAAAATAGGAGAACTCTAAATTTTTTTTAAGCTTAACACTCCCACTTGATGCTTCTAATTCCCCTATCAAAGTTTTTAAAAAAGTTGATTTGCCTGTTCCGTTTTTACCAAGAAGTCCTATTCGGTCGTTTTTAGTAATCTTAACAGATAAATCTTTTAAAATTTTTTTTGAGGAATTTGGGTATTGCACTGACGCTTTATAAAATTCTGCAACAAATCGAGAGTTATCGCTAGAAGGCTTGAATACAATAGGTTTAATTGATTTTATTGCCTTACGATAAGAAGACTCATCTTTTTCTAGTTGTTCTTTTAATTGTTTTGCCCTCTCCAATCTTTTAACATTTCTCTTTACCCTCGCCTTGACTCCTCTTTGTGCCCATTCAACTTCTAAATTGACAAACTGTTTTCTATTTCTTAATTCCCTGGCTTCTTGATCTAATAATTCTTCAGACCAAGAATCAAAATTTTTAAATCCTTTAGGGCTTACTTTTAACTCACCTCTATCTAGCCAGAAAACTTTATTGGTAAAATTAGCTAAAAATGTTCTATCGTGACTAACACATAACATTACTTTATTTGAGTCTTTCAAATGATTTTCTAACCATTGAATACATTCTAGATCTAAGTGGTTTGTTGGCTCATCCAGTAAAACAATATCTGAGTCAGGTATCAAACTTTTAGCAAGAGCAATTCTTCTTTTTTGTCCTCCAGAAAGACTATCAGTTGGTGCATGTTTATTAAGATTTAAGTTATCACAATAAATATCAATTTTATATTTTTCATCATCACTCAACACAACTTTCATCATTTCTTCTTCTACTGTTTTCGATAAATCAATTTCAAAATTCTGAGTGAAGTAAGATATTTGTAAATTAGGGTAACTCCATAACTCACCATTATCTAAATCTTGAGTGCCCATAATTATTTTCATTAATGTTGTTTTGCCAACACCATTTTTACCTACTAAGGCAATCAAGTCATTTCTATGAATATTTAAATTTAAATTTTTAAATATTTCCTTTTTCCCAAAACGTACGTCAACCTCTCTTAGTGAAAATATTAAATCACTAGGCATTTATTTTAAATATAAAAAAAGAAACTCTATGAAACCTAGTATTAGGAATAAAATAACAATTCTTTTTATAGACCATGAGCCTGAAGGAAAAATAAAATTAAAAAATTTTTGCATAAAGGCTAATATTACTAAATAAGAAAAAAATCTAACATAAACGCTTTTATAAAGCGTTTATGTTTTCTAAATTTTACTAATCTTTACTATACATGTAAAATAACACTGCAAAGACAGCAGTAATAACTAAATTGACATAAGCTGTTGGACCTCCTGCAGCTCCAGTAGCAACATGATAAATTATCATCAATGTCCACAAAGCCCCACCTAATGAATAAAGCATGCCCATTGACTTTACACTATCACCAAGTGCATCTGGAATTCTCCAAGCCCAAATTCCTATAATGAGCAAGGTTAACCCAAAAATTTGTCCTAAAGTTAACATATCTGCTGTTATTTCCCATCCTGCGGCACTAAAAAATGCAGTACCTAAGAATATGCCAGCAAGACCATTGATAGCTAAAATTATTCCTTGAACCTTAAATATCGTTCTTAAATTCATTGCTTCCTCCTTATTGCATTAACTTACCAGTATTATATTTTTTACAGATTCGTTATTTTATTAATTTTTATTCTGTCGACGATAAGCATAGGGTTCAATAAATTCACTGTTCCATATTCCCAATTTGTTATCATTCGCATATTTTTCTTCGATAATATAATCTTTAGAATAATAACGATATGCAATTGCCCAACCATTTTTAACCATCCACTGATTAATATTAATTTCATTAACAAAACAAATAGCAACATAACGATTATACCTATCTACATCATTTACATTACATTCTACTTTTTGATTATTAATTAAGTTTTTCAATTCTTTTGTTGATTGCTTACCACAGTACCAATCTTGATTATCAATTTTACAAGTTTGTTTAGTTTCTGGAGCATCAATCCCATGTAGTCTGATTTTATTACTCTTGATATGGATGGTGTCTCCATCAATAATTTTTGCTTTACCCAATATTGTCTTAGAATTCCCAATATTTGTAAAAGATAATAAAAAAACAATAATTAAAATAAATGTTTTCATTTAGTGTTCAGAAATTAGTAAGCGGGAAAATTTTTCCCGCCTTAATCAATCTTAAGTATTTTCTCTACTTGAATAAAAAAATGCTGAAGCCAATAATAAACTTATAATAATATTGAAATATACTGGAAAACCAGAAAATTGATCTGTTGCTGCTTGGTAAGCTGTAAGTAAAATAAATATACAATGTATTATTCCAAAAAGTTTCCCAAAAGACTTTATTGCATCACCTGCTATATCAGCAGTCCTCCAAGATATAATTGCTAAACAAAATCCAAATGTACCAACAGCTTGTACTAAAGTATAAGCTGCTGCATTAGGAGTCAAACCTCCTCCTTCAAACCACATATCTGGCATAAAGAACGCAGACAAGGAGCTTAATGCCATATAAACTCCATTAATTTTTAAAATTAAATTAGTGCTCATGTTATTACCTCCACTATTTAATTTTAATATACTACATAAAATGATTCACAAATTAATTGATCTATTATTTTAAAACCTTAGGATTATTGAGTAGCTCCCCACTCTATGATAATAGGAATTTTATGCTGATATAGTATAATGGTTATTACAGGCCGTTGGTAACGGTCAGATCCAAGTTCGATTCTCGGTATCAGCACCATTTGTATAGCACTCTTTAAAGAGTGCTAAAATAAAGTTTATAAAGTGAAGTACCGAATTAAAATCACTACCATTGGTATCAATGGTCTGATAGCATTTTTTATATGGTGATCATTACCATCATGGGTTGGTAAAATTTTCATTACCAATGCCATATTGTAAAGGAAAGCTAAAATAGTAAATATAAAAATAGCTCCAAATATTTCATTTGCTGATGTTACCCCTGCAATTTGAAACAATGCTAAAATAGCCATTACAATACATCCAATCATTAAAAAACCTAATGGTCTGCCCATATAAGATGCCTGAATATTATCAAATCCAATACTTTTTTGAGCAAAATTCTTATTAAAAGCAAAATTTAATCCAAAAAAACCACCGAATAAAATTAGAAAAACATGACAAAGAAAAGGTATCATGCCTCCAGCTGATTCAATCATAAAACCTCCTATATTTTATTTATTAATTATTATAGGCTATGAAATTATGATTCTCTCTAATTATCAAAGGTCGAGTCTGGCATTTGTGCAAAGGTAGAAATCGGAAAAAAAATACCAGACTCGTTAAGCCTTTTAGAGAATTTTATTACATAAATAAGTACTTTGCTTTATTGCTTAATAAATAAAGAAAAAAATCCAATTATAAGATAGAATCGAAATTGAATGATTAAAATTTATTACAGTCACACACCTTTTTGGAGGGCTGAAGTGCTCAGAGTTTCTTTGTTTATAAGTAATATTCCTTTTGAAGATGTAAGGATTTCAAGAGAAGAATTTATAAATATGATTAAAACTGGCTATTTATCGAATGGAAAAAAAGTACCATTTCATCAATTGCCTGTAATAGAAGTAGATGGTGAGATTATTGGTCAGACAGGCGCCATAGCAAGATATTGTGGGAAGATTTCTAATTTATATTCCAATGATAATATTAATGCTGCAAAAATTGATCAGATTATAGATGCTGCAACAGATATTACAAATTTAGTAAGTCCAACGATAAGAGAAAAAGATGAACAAAAAAAAGTAGAAGATAGACTGTTATTAAAAAATAAACTTTTACCAAGATGGTTTAGATATCTAGAAAACATTTTATCAGAAAGCACATCTGATTGGTTTGTTGAAAATAAAATGACTATTGCCGATATTGCTATGTGGCGATTACTTGGATGGCTTATATCTGGAATTATTGATGGTATACCTACTACAATAGTCGACAGCTATCCAAAATTAAAAAATATTCATACTAACGTTCATCACCACCCTAAAGTTCAAGAGTGGATGCTCAAAACATATGGCAAAGAAATCTGATTGATGACTGCTCTTAGTGTAAATGTAAATAAGTTTGCCTTAATTGAGTTTAATATTGAGGGATATCCTTCAAATGATTTCATCCAAAAAGTAATTACAGTAATGCCAGATCAAGTCACGTTAGTCCCTGATCCTCCTGATGCACTTACTTCATCATTTGGATGGGATTGTGAAAAAAACAAAGATTTTTTAAGAGAGGTTATAAAGAAATTTAAAGATAACAATATTCGTGTTTCAATTTTTATCAATCCATCGATTGATACACTTACTAACTTAGAAATTATTAAGCCAGATAGAGTAGAATTATACACTTATGATTACGCAAAAAATTATCACGAAGATAAGACATTAGCTATTGAACCGTATATTGAAGTAACACAGTTTTTAGAAAAAGAATTCCCTAATATTGCGTTAAATGCTGGACATGATTTGAACCTGGATAACTTAGACTTTATTCTAAAAAAGATTCCTGAAATAAAAGAGGTGTCGATTGGTCATGCGTTGGTTTGTGATGCAATCGATTATGGTCTTAAAGAAACAATTAGTAAATACAAACAAATAGCCCAAAGATAAAATGAATAATTTGTTTTGGGTGCAATTTGCAGCAATCTGTCTGATTGGCGCTATGTCACCAGGTCCATCAATGGCCTTAATCATTAGAAATTCTATAAAGTATGGACGCATATCAGGAATATTATTTTCACTCGGTCATGCGATCGGCATAGGAATTTATGCTACTGTGTCAGTACTGGGATTACAATTCATATTAATTAATAATTTATTTTTATTTAATGCTATTCAATTTTGCGGCAGTGTATTTTTATTAATTCTTGGCATCTTGTTTTTGCGTGATACTGCGCATAACCTTTCATTAGAAAATGAACAAAAAAATGTTAATTCTTTTATGCAAGGATTTGCAATCTCTATTTTAAATCCTAAAATTTTAATTTGGTTTGCTGCTATATTTTCACAATTTATAGAAATCTCTTCTACAAATTTTGTTAAACTAGCGATGGTCCTCATTGCTTCATCGATAGATGGGTTATGGTACATTATATTAACCATTGTGGTTACAGGATTTGGATTAAAGCAATTTTTAGAACATAATACAAATATTATTCAAAAGATCTCAGGGGTTATCTTAATATCTATATCAATAATTATTTTATATAAAACTTTAAGCCCATACTTCTTCTAGAACTCTTAAAATATTTAGACCCATAATTTTTTCAATTGAGTTTGTTGAATAACCTCTTTTATCTAATTCCTCAGCTATAATCATATGATCCATGCAATCATGCCAATATTGAGGAAGACAATCAAGACCATCATAATCACTTCCTATTCCTACATAATCATCACCAATCATTTTTGTAATGTATTCAATGTGATCAACAAAGATAGTTATACTTGGACAAACATCTGATAATTTTTTTTGAAGAAAATGTTGTTTTGCAATCCATTTGCCTGCCGTGGTTTCTTGTTTGTCAGCAATTTCGTTAAGCTTTTCTCTGTATTGATTTCTTATTTTTTCTTCTCTTGTCTTAAAAGTTGGATCAATAAAAAAAGGATATGGATTTAAACCAATTAATCCATTCACCTCTTTAATAGCTTTGATCTGATCATCTTTTAAATTTCGAAAATGCGGACATAAGTTATGGACGCTTGAATGAGAGGCGATAAATGGTTTTTTTGAATTTTCTTTAATATCCCAAAAACTTTTTTCTCCAATATGGGAGACATCAATGAGTACATTGTTTTCTTGACAGGTATGAATGACCTCGATGCCGAATTCATTTAAACCATAAGTTTTAAGAGAGTTTTTTTTATGTGTTTCACCATAACCTGAGCTAACCCAATCAAGTGAATGATTCCACGTAGGGCCAAAATAAAAAAGACCTTTATTAATAAAGTATTCTAAATTTTCTATTTTATTTTCTAACGCCTCCCCTCCTTCCATTCCAATTGGAAGAGATAGCTCATTCTTTTGTTTTGAAGATTTAATTTCATGAAGTGTTCTTGGTACGGTGACTCCTTCAATATTATTTAATGCATCTAGTTTGTCATACATTTGTGATGCAAAATCAAAATAACTTATATTGTCTTCTTTTTCTGAAGCCCAAACAATCATTACCTCCAAATCGATAGAGGATAACTTTAATCTCTCAATGTCGGTATGACCTGAGGATGTGTTTTGTGTCACATCCTCTCCAATCATCATTCTTTGCACAAGATCATTATGCAAATCAGCAACAAACATAATTATTCTGAAATAATTTCCATTTTTATAATTTTATCAGGATCCTGAGGTGGTTCCCCTCTAGTAATATTATCTACTAACTCCATACCCTCAGTTACCTGTGCCCAAACAGTATATTGACCATCTAAAAAGCTAGCATCATTAAAGACAATAAAAAACTGACTGTTAGCACTATTTGGATTTTGTGCTCTTGCCATTGATACAGCGCCTCTTCCGTGATTTGCATCAGAAAATTCAGCAGGAATATCTGGCAAGTTAGACCCTCCTGTTCCGGCTCTAGACATATTAAATTTATCATTTGTCGAATTTCCAAATTCAACATCTCCCGTTTGAGCCATAAATCCATCAATTACTCTATGAAAAACAACACCATCATATTGACCTTCACTAATAAGCTGTTTAATTTGCGCTACATGCTTTGGGGCTAAATCAGGTCGTGTTTCCATTTTTACTACACCATCTTTAAGCGTCATGTGTATTATATCTCTTTCTTCTGCCATAACTGATCCTCCATAGATTAAAGTTGAGATTGCCAGGCTTAGAAATAAAGATTTTAAATTTTTAATCATATATGTTCCCTTTACCTTCACTCAAAAAGTTTTATATAGTGTCTAATGCATTTGTTTGAAGAAAATATCAAGAACTTAGGTTTAAATATTCCAGATCTTCCCAAAGCTCTGGCAAATTACGTTCCTTACAAAATTATTGGCAAAAGCATGTATATCTCTGGTCAAGCTCCTGTTCAGAGTGGTGAAGTGATTTACCAGGGTAAAGTTGGATCCGATGTGACCATTGAAGAGGGTATAAAAGCAGCTAAGCTGTGTTGTATCAATATTATTGCAGCTGTTAAAAAGGGCATAGATGGAGATTGGGACAAGTTAGAAAGTTTCGTAAAATTGACTGGCTATGTAAATTGCAACGATGATTTCAAAGATCAGCCTAAGGTTATCAACGGTGCTTCAGATATGTTAGTTGAAATCTTTGGAGATCAAGGAAGGCATACTAGAGCTGCGGTTGGGTCTAATGCCTTGCCATTAGGCATTTCAGTTGAAATAGACGCTATTGTACAATTAAAATAGATGACTTCACCAAAGAGTGAATTTTTTTTTATAGACAGTTTAAAGAAAGTTAAAAAAGACAATTGGAATCATTGTATTTCCAATGATCATCCATTCTTACAATATGAATTTTTACTTGCCTTAGAGGAAAGTAAAAGTGCATGTGCGCAAACAGGTTGGAAGCCACATCATTATATTGAAGTAAATGGCAAAAAAGAAATAATTGCAGCTTGTCCTCTTTACTTAAAAAACCATTCGTACGGAGAATATATTTTTGACCACGCTTGGGCAGATGCTTATCACAGGCATGGATTAAATTATTATCCAAAGCTTCAATCGGCAATTCCCTTTACACCAGTCACGGGAGAGAGAATTATCATTAGTAATAAAATTGAAAATAAAAAAAACAAATTACAGAAGATCATTGACAACATAATTAATGAAGCAAAAACACTTAATGTATCTTCCGCACATTTTAATTTTATTAGAAATCCAAATGAATGGCGTCATGACGCAATCATGTTAAGAGAAGGCATCCAATTCCACTGGGAAAATAAAAATTTTAAAACATTTGAGGAATTTTTATCCACTCTCTCATCAAGAAAAAGAAAACAAATTAAAAAAGAAAGGCTATGT
>LUMP01000551.1_pt1 | contig 9972 bp, 12 predicted proteins | sample 729641 | NCBI WGS metagenome assembly LUMP01 (sample SAMN03860260, study PRJNA289734) | marine metagenome | biome: seawater column; feature: ocean; material: water; isolation source: Red Sea water column Station 12 - depth 47m | place: Saudi Arabia: Red Sea | collected 2011-10-15 | depth 47 m | reverse complement strand
TGAAATGTTAATTTCAACAAGGGTAAGAAAATCACCTTATTGGCATTTATCAATGCAGGCAGGTTGTTGGAGAGCAACTGTATACAATCGTATTTATCACCCAAGAGGTTACGTAAAACCTGAAGATGGTGGAGCTATGGTTGAATACGATGCTATCGTAAACCATGTAACAATGTGGAACGTTGCTGTTGAAAGACAAATAAGAGTTAAGGGTCCAGATGCAGAAAAATTTACTGACTATGTAATTACAAGAGATGCAACTAAAATTTCACCAATGAGAGCAAGATATGTAATTCTATGTAATGCATATGGTGGAGTTTTAAATGATCCAATTCTTTTAAGAATATCTGAAGATGAATTTTGGTTTTCGTTATCAGACTCTGATATTGGAATGTATCTTCAAGGTGTAAATGCAGATGGCAGATTTGATTGTACAATTGAAGAAATTGATGTGAGTCCAGTTCAAATTCAAGGTCCTAAATCAAAAGCATTGATGAAAGATTTATGTGGAGATCAAGTAGATTTTGACAACATGCCTTTCTATGGATTAGCTGAAGCTAAAATTGGCGGAAGAGATGTTGTAATTTCACAATCTGGTTTCTCAGGAGAAGCTGGTTATGAAATTTATCTAAGAAACTCTACTTTATATGCTGAAGATATGTGGAATGCTGTACTTGAAGCTGGAAAAAAACACAGCTTAATGGTTATTGCTCCTGCTCACCATAGAAGAATTCAAGCGGGTATTCTTTCATGGGGACAAGACATGGATCAACAACACAATCCGTTCCAATGTAATTTAGGTTATCAAGTTTCTTTGTCTGGAAAAGGAGTATGGAATTAGGTGGTAAACCTATTGATAATTATGCGCCTGACTTTTGGTTAGTTTCTCCTGAAAGTGGTGGAGATCCAGTAGGATTTTTAACATCACCATGGTGGCATCCTGAAAAGAAAACAAACATTGCAATGGGATATGTTCCTTTCGATGGAACATTGAATGCAAATGGTTTTCCAAAAGGAAAAGTAGGAACTAAATATAAAGTTCACCTACCAGAAGAATATTCAGATACTCCAGGAACACCAGTTGATGCTGTAGTAGTGGATATTCCATTCAAAGAGTCTTTCAACGCTAACACGAGAGAAGTTGTAAAAGGCTAAATTTATTTAGGGGGAGTTATTTAAACTCCCCCAAAATTCAATGACAAAAGGGTTTTTAATCGCAGTTTGCATTATTATTGCGATTGCTTTAATAGTATTTCCATTAATTGTTTCATATAAAGCTCAAAAAAATAAAAGAGATAAAAATTAATGTTTGGTGAATTTTTAAATATAGTTTTCAAATCAATAAAATTAGATAAGACACTTTATTCTGATAACAGAAATTTTGGTGAAGCTTCAATATATTTTGCAGGCTTAATAATGATTTTAGATGGAGTTGCTGGCGCAGTAGCAGCTAACACTATCATTAAAACTGCAATAGGAATGTCAGGTTTAACAGCAATAGTTACTTGGTTAATATGGGCCATCTTCATTTTTGTTATAGGTGTTAAACTTTTTCCAGATAAACAAACTAAAGTTTCATTTAAAAAAGTTCTTACTGCAGTTGGATTTGCACATGCTCCTGGTTTATTAAGATTTTTTGCAGTAACTCCAGATTTAATGATACCTATAATTTTTCTTACTCAATTTTGGATTTTTGCAGGTTTAATCATTTCAACAAAAGAAATTTTAAATTTAAAATCTAATTTTAAATCTTTTGGTATAGTCTTATTATCTTTTTTAATAATAGCTTTTTTATCAATTTCATTTGTAATGAGCAGAATGAATATGCTTCCAGTCAATCAGATTAGCTAGATTGGAAAAATAGTTTTAGAAACTCTACAAGATTTACAAATTTTAAAGCCAGTTAAAATTAAATTTTGAGATACACTCTCATCTTCATCTTTACACTCATCACAAATATTATTTAAATCTTCATTATTTTCTTGATCCTGAATTTCATCAAAATTGTCAGTCATTATCTGTTAAGCCGGCGCCTGCTCCACCTTGTTTTAGACTGTCTGATTCTTCAACAAAAGTATCTTCAGACAATTTGTATAAATTCTTCCACTCTTCTTCAGAAAAGCTATCAATATTCTCTAAAAAACTAATTTCTAAATGATTTGCGATAGACGGAAAGTCGTTATTAGCAATGTTAGAATAGATATTTAAATTCAAATTTAAAATAATTTCTTTTTTATCAAGATTTAGGTGTATTTTTTTGCCAATAATTTCTGATGTTCTGCTTAAAAAAGCTAAAAATATTGATGGGTAAGCAACGTTATTTAGTTCAATTTTTTTTAAAAATTCTAAAGAATTTGATTGGTCTAAAAAACTAACTCCGAGGATAATTGGACAATAAGGTTTTGCTGAAGGTGGATTTCTTTCTGATATTAGATTTAAATTTTGAAAACTGTTTTCTTTCCTTTCAGAAAAATAATTATTTATGTGTTTAATTCCTGGAAGACCAAAGGACTCCAAAAGTCTTACACACTTTGCAGTTTCTTCAGCAACCCCCCATGAATATCCACTTGCTTTTGTCGCTCTTTTAACGGTAGTTTCAATTTCACTCAATGATTTCATGATTAAATATTAGATTTATAAACCCACTGCTCATCATAATTCTTTAATTCATGAGGTAGTGGCGCTCCTTGAAACATACAAATTCTTAACCATTTGTCAGACCTCGGATCAAATTTCAAAGCTCCAAAAAAAGACAGCTTTAACCTCAACATATCAATAGGCATTATATTTTTACCAATTGTATTATCTTGTATCTCTGAATAAGGAAATTTTTCAACTACAAAAACTCTTCTTACGACATGTCTTAACTCTGAATTTTTTATTAAAAAGTCAGAGACAGTTTGGCTATTTTTAGAAACCATTAGTATTTCATAAAGTTTTTTTATGTCTCTTGCTATAGCTAAAGGTTGTTCTAATTCTGAACCATGTTCTTCAAATCTATCAGCTAATCTTGGCTCTTCTTTATTTTTTGAGATAAACCAAAAATTTTGATTATTTTCTTTTTTTTCAAAATTTATTTCTAAAATATTTGGATATTTTTTCTCAATTATATTTCTTAAATCTTCAACAGTTCTATGAGCTGGTATATTAAAATATTTTTCTTCATCAGAGCTCATTTCTTTTACTAAAGGTTCAGTTATTTCACTATATGGTTCCATCATAATGGATACTACATACTCAATACATTCTTCACATGTTTCTTGCTCTAGCCACTCATAAATACCATTGAAGGGATACTCTGTTGTAAAATCAAACTCATTCTCAATAAATTTTAAAAATTTTTGAATATCTTTCAGTAAATTATTAATTTTATTTTTTTGATATTCACTATCAGTGTTCCAGCTTGTGATATTTGTTAATGATTTTTTTACACAATCAACAAACAGTGCACTATCATTTTTTTTAACATCTTTAATTTCTCTAATTTTTTTTAAAGCTATTTCTCTACTTAAGATCCAGTTATTTAAAAGTGTTGGATGATTAACAATAAAAGGAGCCATTCCTAATCCAGTAGAGTTTCCAATACCTAAATTTTTTGAGATTTGCTCATCCAACTTGACTGCTTTTTTGGGGTTCTTGTGATAAGCAACATGATTTACTTGGTCAAAAGTAAACTGTCTTACAAGATAAACCAACATCATTTCTAATCTAAATGGTCCATTAATTTCTTCACGATTTTTAATTCTAAACCTATCTGCTAAACCAAATTTACCAGACCCATAAACAGCTGTAGTTCTGTACAAATATCCAACTTTTGATAATAAATTTAAATCTGGTTGTAATCCTTGACTTAAATTCTCTGTTACATGATTGAATAATCTTACAGATTTATTTGCTCTTGATAATGTAAGCTCTTTATAAGAAAGTCTTCCAACTTCTTGTTTGGGAACTTCATTTTTCAATCTTTCAATATCTTGTTTACCTGGAACTCCATCATGAAGTGTAAAAGCTGCATCCCACTTTGTAGCTATAACTCTGTCTGATCTTTCCTCATCTTTGATATGATTTGCAAAACAAACTAATGAATAAACTCTTTTATCTTTTTTAAATGAATATACTGCTTCACCATAACCTTTTTCATCTAAATTAAATAAATCTTGTTTATATTCCCAATCCTTAAATTCATTCAAAAAGCTTCGTAAAAAAGATAATTTAGATTGATGAAATGATCCCAAACGAGATAATTTCATTATAGTATTTGGATCTCTTAGTTCTACTTCCATAATTTAAATTGATTTATAAAAATTGTACCAATTGTTTCCAAGTATTCCATGTGTCTCATCATCTGAAAATCCAATCTTTTTAAGGCCTTTTTCTATATTTGAAAATCCTCTTGCGTCCTCAAACCAATCAGGTTGTTTTGGAAAACCTGGTTTATTTTTTGATCCTTCTCCATAATTTTTAGTTTTAGTCCAAGTGCCATTTCTCATCCATTCAACTACACTATCAGGTTGATCAAGACAAAGATCTGATCCTATTCCAATTTTACTAACATCCATAATTTCTGCAGTCTTTGCAACCATTTCGCAAAAGCTATCAAGACTACAATTGGTGTTATCTTTCAAATGATGTGGATACAAAGATAAACCCAACATTCCTCCACTATCACCTAACATCTTAAGTAAATCTGAGGACTTGTTTCTTTTTGCAGCATGCCAAAAAGAAGGGTTTGCATGTGTGATCGCAATTGGTTTTTCACTTATTTCAATTGCATCCATTGTACTTTTTTCTGCAGAATGAGACATATCAACAACGATACCTACTCTATTCATTTCTTTTATTGCTTCTCTTCCAAAATTAGTCACTCCACTATCAATTTTTTCATAGCAACCAGTAGCAAGAAGAGATTGATTGTTGTAAGTAAGCTGCATAAATCTACATCCAAGTTCATGAACTTTTTCAACCAAACCTATGTCATCCTCAATTGGTGAACAATTTTGAAAACCAAAAAAAATTACAGTTTTACTTTCATTCTTTGCTTTATCGATATCCTTAAAATCTTTTCCTAGAAAGATAATATCAGAATTTTCCTCAAAAATTTTTTCCCACTTTTTTAATTCTGCTAATAGCTCATCATAATCTTCATGGTAAACTATAGTTACATGAACTGCATCTAAACCTGCAGATCGATTTATTTCAAAAATTTTTCTAGACCAATTGCAATATTGCAAATTATCGATTTTAAAATTCATAACAAGTTAAGATTAATCAATCTAAATTGAAATACTATTAATTTTATTGAAATTTTTGATGAATTTTGAAATAAACATTAAGATCATTTTTCATGAAAAAAAATACTAATAAAAAAGTTTCAATAGTTATGGGTAGTCAATCAGACTATAAAACTATGCGATTAGCAGAAAAAACTCTAAAACAATTGGGTATTTCTTTTGAAACTAAAATTGTTTCAGCTCACCGTACACCAAAGAGAATGTATGATTTTGCATTAAAGGCAGAAAAAAACAACATTGGAGTTATTATTGCTGGGGCAGGCGGATCAGCACATTTACCAGGAATGATTTCTGCATTAACTCAAATTCCGGTTCTGGGCGTACCGATTGAAAGTAAAAAATTAAAAGGTTTAGATAGTTTGCTTTCGATTGCTCAAATGCCAAAAGGGATTCCTGTAGGTACTTTAGCAATTGGAGAAGATGGTGCTATCAATGCAGCATTACTTGCAGCTGAAATAATGGCAATTACTAATTCATCGATCAAAAATAGTTTAAAAAATTGGAGATCAAAGCAAACTAAATCTGTTAAAAGAGCTCCCAAATAGAAATGTCAAATATTACTCTTGGAATTATTGGGGGTGGCCAATTAGGCAGTATGCTTGCAATTGCTGCAAAAAAATTAGGAATAAAAATAATAATTTTTTGCGATGATTTAGAAGCACCAGCTCAGAATTTTTGTGATGAATTTATTGGTGCAAAATATGATGATAAAGAAAAAATAAATGAATTTGTAAACAAAGTTGATATCGTAACTTATGAATTTGAAAATATCCCTTATGAAACTTTAAATGATATCAATAAGTTAAAACCAGTTTTACCTAAACCTTCGGTTAATAGATTAATTCAACATCGACTAGCAGAAAAAGATTTTGTAAATAAATTAAATATAAGAACCACTAGATACGTTTCTGTTGAAAACCAATCTGATATTGATGTCCTTGAAGATTTTTTACCAGGTATAATAAAAACAACTACATTGGGATATGATGGTAAAGGACAGCACCCTATTTCATCAGCCGAAGAATTAAAAAATCTTAAATTAGATTTATCAAGAGGATATATTTTAGAAAAATTAGTCAAACTTAAAAAAGAAATATCTATTATTATAACTAGGTTTAGTAATAACAAATACGAAATATATGAACCTATAGAAAATACCCATGAAGATCAGATCTTAAAACATTCCAAGATACCTGCGGATATAAATGAAAAAATATTTAATCAATCTAAAGATTGGGCAATTCTTATTGCTGAAGAACTTAAGTATGTGGGTACTCTATGTGTAGAATTTTTTATAGATAGAAATGATAATCTTTATGTAAATGAAATTGCTCCAAGAGTTCATAATTCTGGTCATTTAACAATTAATGCTTTTAATGTAAGTCAATTTGAAAATCATATAAGAGCTGTTTGTGGACTTGAACAGATACCTTTAAAAAAATTATCTAATGCAAAAATGATAAATCTACTAGGAGATCAAATATCTCAGTACAGAAATTCTCCAAAACTTAAAGATAATGAATTCTTTTTTGATTATTTAAAAAAAGAAATTAAAGATAAAAGAAAAATGGGTCATATCACTATTCTGGAATAAAATGTTAAAATCAATTGAGGGAAATTTCGATGATCCAGAAGTTCACAAGCTTTTAACAAAGCATTTTATTGAACTAAGAGCTGCTTCGCCAGAGGGAAGTGCTCATGTTTTAGACATCCCAGGTCTTAAAGTTCCATCGATTAAATTCTGGAGTTTATATAATAATGATCAATTAATGGGATGTGGTGCACTAAAATTTTTAGATAAAGGACATGGAGAATTTAAATCAATCAGAATTCATGATAATTTTAGAAAAAAAGGACACGGTACTATTGTTATCAATCATCTGATTAGTGAGGCAAAAAAATTAGATATTAAAAGATTAAGTATTGAGACAGGTGCTGGAGATTTTTTTATTCCAGCTAGAAAACTCTTTAAATCGTGTGGTTTTGAGCCTTGTGAACCTTTTGCTCATTATAAAGAAGATATTAATTCTGTTTATTTAACTAAATTGATTGCTACAGATTGACAATAAGATTGAATAATCTCTCTATTTTGTTGACAAAACCCATTAAAATCTAAAGAAAGCCAGAATTACTTAATTAAAATTTAAGTAATAATTAATATAACAAAAAGTAAGAAGAAATAATATGAGTCTAACAGGTAAAGTAAAATGAGGGTCAAGCTTTGACTTTCGATGTTGAAGATGGTCCTAAAGGTCCTTCAGCAGTTAACTTAAAAACTGCATAATTTCACACTTCCTATTGGCTGAAAGAATTATATTTTTAAATAAATAAATTTATTCAGCCAGTACCAAATCTTATAAAAAACAACTTTTAGTCAAAAAAATTAATTATATAAGTTGTATTTAAAATAATAAAAAATTTATGATCGGAATTTTAGGTGGAATGGGTACTCAAGCTGGTCTTGATTTTTGCAATAAGCTTGCAGTATTGAATAGAGGTAAAATTGACCAAGAATATCCTTTGTTTGTTTTGTATAACAAATCAAATATTCCTGGAAGACCAGAGTCTATAGGCACTCAAACAAAAAACTTATCAAATTTAAAAACAAACAAATCTAATAAAACAAAATATAATAAAGTTTTAAAAAGTCTTCTTCAAGGTTGTAAGTTATTAGAAAAAAATAAATGCAAATTTATTGTTATCCCATGTAATACAGCGCACTATTGGTTTGATGATTTACAAAAAAAAATAAATATCCCAATTATCAATATGCCAAAGGAAGTTTTTAAATTTACAAAAAAAAATTGTAAAAAAAATTCAAAAGTTGGCTTGTTGGCTACAGAGGGTACTTTAAAAACTGGAGTGTATAATAAATTTTTTGATCAAAGCTTTCAATTAGTTAACCCATCTGAAAATCTTCAAAAGAACTCAGTAAATAAAGCAATCAAGTTTGTAAAAATGGGTAATGTTAGAGCTGCTGAAAAAGCTATCAAACCAGCTATAAAATATTTGCTAAAAATGAAATGTAAAAAAATAATTTTAGGTTGCACTGAGTTACCAATTGCAATATTCGCCTTTAAATCATTCAAGAATATTAAATCTTCAAAAATATTTTTGGATCCAAATTTAATTCTTGCTCACTCTGCAATGCAGAAACACAAAAGATAAACAGTGACATCTAAAATTGATAAGCCCTACGTTTTAAGAGTTGCTGAACTAATATATTCTAAAATAATTGAGATAAAAAACCAAAATCCAGAAGTTAATAATATTCAAGCATTTGAGATTTTCATGACAACAAAAGATTATGATTTTATTAGCTCAGGAGAATTTCATGAAAATTGGATATCAGAATTAAAAGATAATGATTTTATTGATAAAATTACGGGTAAAAAAATTAATGAAGAAACATTAAGACTTTTAGACATTCAAAAAGATTCTATGGTTAAATTTTTGCTTAAAATACCAAAATTGTATTATACAAAAACTCATTTCCCTTTGGAATTGTCTCAAAGAGCCTTCGATCATCTTTGGAGAGTTTGTGAAAGTTATGAAATGTGGTGTAAAGAAACTAAGCAAAAAAATTTAATTAAATTAAATTTAATTGATTAAATTTAAAATTAATAACTACAGTGATTAAGGTATTCCCATTTATATTTATTTTACTTTGGTCGTCAGCATTCATAACTACGAAACCAATCATTGATTCTACTCAAGGCAGAAGCTAATTGTAAGTAAAAAAAATTTTTTACAATCTTTTTTTAGCGGAGTTCTTTTTCATGGATTTTATTTAGGAGGTGTTTTTTATTCAATTTCTATTGGAATGCCTACTGGCCTTGCTGCTTTAATTGTAACACTTCAGCCAATACTAACTAACGCATTAAGTGGACCAATACTAAAAGAGCAAGTTTCTATTAAACAATGGATAGGTGTTTTACTAGGATTTATTGGAGCATCATTGGTTCTAGGTTTTGAAATTGGATCAAAAATTCCAACTGCTGGATTAATTGCAACCATTATAGCTTTGATAGCAATAACAAGTTCAACTCTTTGGCAAAAAACAATAAGCAATAACCTACCCTTATCTGTAAGTAATATGAACCAAGCACTTGGAGGCTTTTCATTTCATTTGTTAATTATAATTTTTTTTGTTGATCCTTATATTGAATTTTCAAAAACATTTATAATCGCAATGAGTCATCAAATTTTTTTAGTATCTTTTGGAGCATTCACAATACTTATGTTCTTAATTAAAAAAAATTCTGCAAGTAAAACAGTTTCAATATTTTTTTTAATTCCACCAACGTCTGCATTTATGGCATGGTTATTTTTAAACGAGAAATTATCGAATTTAGATCTTTTAGGATTTTTAATTGCGACTATTGGTGTTTATATTGCAACTAGAGATAAATAGTTACTTTGCGATGTATCCGAATTCTAAAGATGCATCTGTTATTGAGTGATATAGAGACTCACCAAAACTTCTTAATCCAAATATTCTAAATTTATCTGGATCATCATTAAGCATATCAATAGTGACTGACATTCCGTTGTAAGTAGAATTTAAACATTGATTTTTTTCTAGCTCACCAAAATTAAAAGGACATCCTTTTTTTAAAATTTCCTTAGCTTCCTTGCCTTCAATTTCAATTATTGCTTTCGAATGCGATATGTCTGTTAC
>LUMP01000642.1_pt1 | contig 9980 bp, 9 predicted proteins | sample 729641 | NCBI WGS metagenome assembly LUMP01 (sample SAMN03860260, study PRJNA289734) | marine metagenome | biome: seawater column; feature: ocean; material: water; isolation source: Red Sea water column Station 12 - depth 47m | place: Saudi Arabia: Red Sea | collected 2011-10-15 | depth 47 m | reverse complement strand
TTTTTATTTTTAATTACTTTATTTAAATACATGGTCTTTGACGAACTGATTTAATTTCTACATAATGAAGTTAAATTGGGGTAAAAGATCAAGTTCATGACATTTGAATTTAAGCCTGAGCGAATTCCAAAAATTTTTGATCAACGAATAGCTAATGAGGTTTATGATCTATTTCCCGAGTTTCCAGAGAATTTAAGAAATTTTTTTGCTGCAACTGCTTCCTGCAGCCCATTTTTATTTTCACAAATACAAAATGAGCGGGATTGGTTAGTAGATGTCATTAAAGAAAAAGAATTTGATCTTTTGTCGCTTTTGCACCCGCTAAAATCAGAATCTTATGATGCCCTATATTTCAAATTGAGGTTGGCAAAAAGAAGGGCAGCACTTTGGATTGCTATATGTGATTTGGCCGATATTTGGTCGCTCGAAACAGTTACACAAAAACTATCTGAATTCGCAGACAAAGCCGTAAATTTAGCATGGTGCGCAGCGTTTAATATAGAATTAAGAAAGGGTAAATTTCCAAAGAAATATGATGCAAATCCAGATAACGTAGGATTTTTTATACTGGCTATGGGTAAATTAGGTGCCTATGAACTCAATTATTCTTCGGATATTGATTTGATTTGCTTTTTTGATGAGGAAATTTTTAATCCTGAAGAATTTCAAGCTGTGCGTCGAACTTTTATAAATGCAACAAAAAATATGTATCGTCTTTTAAATGAAAATGGAAAAGACGGTTATGTCTTTAGGACAGATCTTCGTTTGAGGCCTGACCCATCTGTTACGCCAGTTTGTATGGGAGTTGATGCGGCAGAAAGGTATTATGCCAGCCTAGGTAGATCATGGGAACGGGCGGCTTTTATAAAAGCCAGAGTTTGTGCAGGTGATTTTTTGGCAGGAAGTAAATTTTTGAAAAATTTAGAGCCATTCATTTGGCGTAAATATCTTGATTACGCTGCAATTGCCGATGCCCATGACATAAGACTGCGAATAAGGGATCATTACCAAACAAAAAGCGGAAATATTACTTTGCCCAAACATAATATGAAGCTGGGGCGAGGTGGTATTAGGGACATCGAATTTTTCACTCAAACTCACCAAATTATTTTTGGTGGAAGAGACAAAAGTATTAGATCAAAGGCAACTATTAAGTCATTGAAATTAATATCTGAAAAAAAATGGTTACCAGTTAATTTAGTAAAAAATTTAACAGATCATTATTGTTTTCATCGAACAATTGAACACCGGTTGCAGATGATAAATGATGCTCAAACACACGAACTTCCATCTTCTGATCAAGGTTTTGCTCGCCTCGCCAGCCTAATGAGCAAAGATAAAGATGAATTGAAACAAGAGCTGTTTTTTAGGTTAAGTGAAACCAATGCTGCAATAGAAGGCTTTTTTGAGCCACAAAAATTTGACCAAAATATAGAAACACAATCAATTCCCAAAGAATTTGAAGAGCGAATAAAAAATTGGACCAGTTTCCCAGCTTTACGAGCTGACAGAGCGATTTCTATATTTGAGCGTCTTAAACCCTCCATCTTCAAGAAAATAAATTCAACCTCTAGACCAAATGAAACTTTAAAAGCATTTGATAACTTTCTTTCTAAATTACCTGCAGGGGTTCAACTATTTTCTTTATTTGAAAATAATATTCAGATTTTAGATTTATTAATAGATATTTTGGGGACTTCCGAGGCTCTCTCGGAATACTTAGTCAAAAATACTGCTGTGCTAGAGTCTGTTATCGCACCTGAATTTTGGAAAAGTTGGCCAAATAAAAAATATCTCGCTGATGAATTAGTGGCAAAGCTGCTCGCTGAAACCGATTATGAAGCTAAGTTAGATTTGGCGCGGCATTGGTGCTTGGGGGCTGGAACCTTGCATGCAAATTCCGACCTTGATTTGATAATTATTTTTGATTCAGGTAGCGATGACAAATCTGAAGGTTTAAAGTCAATTCCTTCTCGGCAATATTATTCCCGCCTTACCAAAGCATTTATTACCGCCATATCTGCCCCAATGACCGAAGGAAAATTGTATGAAATTGATATGCGCCTCAGACCTTCAGGTTTTCAGGGCCCTGTAGCCACTTCTTGGAATTCTTATCAAAATTATCAAAAAAACGAAGCTTGGGTTTGGGAACACTTAGCACTGACAAGAGCTCGGGGTATCGCTGGCAACAAAATTTTATTAGGAAATTTTGAAAGCTTTCGCGGCTCCTTTTTAAAATCGTATGGTAGGGATAATATCTTTAAGGAATTAAATGAAATGCGATCAAGAATTTCTCAAGCAAAGTCTTTAAATCCTTGGGACGCCAAAGTAGGACCTGGACGTTTGCAAGATATTGATCTGCTGTCTCAAGCTGCATGTTTGTTTGCTCGTTCTGTCTCACGTAGCACATCAGAAGGTCTTAAAACTCTCTGTAATGAAAATGTTTTGACCAAGAATGAATTTCTAGAAATAAAAGCTGCTGCTGAACAGTTATGGTCTTGGCAAATTGGGTTAAATATACTGTTTAAAGGGCAAGTAGAGCTTAAAAATAAAGATATTTCTCATCATAAAGTGCCAGTTGATATTTTTTCAAAAAAGACCCTTTCCGAAGTTAGACAGAATTTGCATAGTTTGTCGGAGAAGGTAAATAAGATCATTGATAAAGCATTGTCTGCTCAAAGAGGTAATTAACTTATGAAAGGTGACTTTGACGATCCCAAAGCATTAATCCGAGAAGCTTACAACATTGAGGCAATTACGCGTTCTGAGTGCCGCAGTATATTTTTGGATTGGGCTCTCAGTCTGCCATTGGAGCAGAATTCAAACGCAAGCATTCAAACATTATTAAAAAAATACAAAAATAATTTTCCGGAGCATCCAATGACTGAAACTTTGGAAGAGGGTCTTTTAACTATGGTTAAGCCTAGGAGGCGTGGAGGGTGGAAGTCTCGACAACGGCCTAAGTCAGGTTAATTTTAGTTTAATATTTCTGAAGCTGCTTTGGCTAGATTAGTTATTCCATGCCAGTCTTTATTTTCAATTAAATTTTGAGGCGCTACCCAGCTTCCTCCAACACATAAAGTATTTTGGAGCTGCAAATAACTTTTGGCATTTTGATAAGTTATTCCTCCTGTAGGGCAAAATTTAACATGAGGAAGTGGACCCCCAATTGCTTTCAAAGCGCTTTGACCTCCAACGGCTTCTGCAGGGAAAAATTTTTGAACAGAAAACCCAAGATTAAATAATTTCATGATTTCGCTTGATGTTGCCGCACCTGGTAAGATGGGTAGTTTTTTCTGTTCGCAGGCCTCTAGAATATCATCTGTAGAGCCGGGAGAGACCCCAAATTGTGCTCCAGCGTTAATTGCGTCTGTGACGTCTGATGCCTTTGTTATTGTTCCAGCTCCTACTACTCCACCCTGTACTTTGGCCATTTCAGATATGACTTGAAGGGCAGATGGGGTTCTTAACGTGACTTCTAAAACTGTTAAGCCGCCTTTTATGAGAGCTTCTGCTAAAGGTTGAGCTATATTAGCATCGTCCACAACCAAAACGGGAATGACCGGAGCTAAACGACATAAACTCTCTGTTTTTTTACTGGCTTCATATGGATTCATGTTTTTTTACAAAATAGAGTTTGCACCTTCTGAAGTTGAGCCCACGTTTTTTCTAAAAATATTGAAAAGTTCGCGTCCTATTCCAAAATTATTATCAGAAAGGTCGACAGAAACAGAAGTTCGATGCTCCAAGTCTTCAACTTGAACCTCAAGTATTCCATTGTTCGCGTCTAAAAAGAGAATATCACCATCTCTAATCTTTGAAATAGGGCCACCACTAGCCGCTTCAGGTGTAACATGAATAGCTGATGGAACTTTCCCTGAAGCTCCGGACATGCTACCATCTGTCACTAAAGCTACCTTTAAGCCGCGATCTTGTAATGTCGCTAGTATAGGAGTAAGGCTATGCAGCTCTGGCATGCCATTGGCTCGTGGCCCCTGAAAGCGAACTATGAAAATAGTATCTTCTTTCAATTCATTGTTTTTAAAAGCTGACTTAAGTTCTTCTTGACTGTGAAAAATTTTCGCAGGGGCTTGAATAACTCTATGTTCTGGAGCCACTGCAGAGATTTTTGTTATGGCGCTACCCATGTTACCATTCAGTTGTTTCAACCCTCCAGTTTTTTGAAATGGATCTTTGATCGGCCGAAGTATTTTTTCATTCAAAGATTTACGAGCGCCTGGTAAAAATTTTATTTTATTTTCTATAAGTCTAGCTTCGTCTCGGTATTGGACTGCTCCATGTCCGGCAACATTTTTCACATCATCATGAAGCAATCCTGCGTCTAGTAATTCATTAAACAAAAACGATAGACCACCCGCTGCATGGAAGTGATTTACATCTGCTAGGCCATTTGGATAAATCTTAGCCATCAATGGTACAAGCATAGCGATATCTTCAAAATCCTCCATCGCAAGTTGTATTCCAGCCGCTTTAGCCATCGCAGGGATGTGGAGCGCTAGATTTGTTGAGCCTCCTGTTGCCATCAGTCCAATGATGCCATTTACAAACGCTTTTTCACTCAAAACTTCGTAGGCCGGACAAAACTCTTCACCAGAAAATGAAATATCCAGTGCGCGCTTAGTGCCATATCTAGTTAGAGCACTGCGCAAGGGAGTTTCTGGATTTACAAAAGATGAACCTGGAAGTTGAAGTCCCATAAATTCCATAAGCATCTGATTTGAATTAGCTGTACCGTAAAATGTGCATGTTCCTGGACCGTGGTAGCTTTTCATTTCCGCATTCATCAATTCTGATCGATCAATTTCACCAGTTGCAAATAATTGACGTACTTTAGATTTTTGATCGTTAGGTAGACCAGACGTCATTGGCCCTGCAGGCAAAAAGATTGCAGGTAAGAAACCAAAGGTAGCAGCAGCCATGACGAGTCCAGGAACTATTTTATCACAAACGCCGAGATAAATAGTCGTATCAAATGTGTTATGGCTGAGCGCTATGCCTGCGGACATCGCAATAACATCACGAGAGAAAAGTGATAACTCCATGCCTGCTTCACCTTGTGTAATACCATCACACATCGCAGGAACACCTCCAGCGACTTGAGCCGTAGCTTGGTGCTTTCGAGCCTCTTCTTTTATTAACTCAGGAAAATTATGAAATGGTTGGTGAGCAGACAGCATATCATTGTAAGCTGATACTATACCAATATTCGGAACACTTTTGTTTGCTAATGTTTCTTTGTCTAATCCCATTGCGGCATATGCATGTGCCTGATTTCCACAAGAAAGATGGGCACGTCTTGGACCTTTTTCCACAGAAGATTTCATTCTGTCGACGTATTTTTCTCGGCTTTCTTTAGAGCGCTCTATAATTCTGTCAGTTACTTCTAAAAGTATTTTGTTTACTGGCATTTTTACTCTTGAGATCCAAACATATTAATTTGTTAAATAGATTTGGAACTGCTCTCCCCCAAAGTAGTTCAAAAATGTTAGCGCTAACTATTGTAGGTTGTACAAGATTGAAAGGTTTTGCGCAAGGCAGACTTTTAATTATTACAAGCCTTTTATCTATGAAAATTTTATGTGAAACTAACACTATGAATGAATTTCAAAAATATCCAATAATTCGTTTAAAACCAAAGGTTTCCGCTGGAAAAATTTTGGCTGGGTTTCCTTGGGTCTATGATAATGAGTTAGTTTTAGACAGGCGAACCAAAAAAATACCAGCTGGTACAATAGTTGAGTTACAAGATAGCGAAAGAAATTTTCTTGCAACTGCAGTCGTAAACTCAAAATCAAAAATTTTTGCAAGAGTGATTTCAAAAAATAATAAAAATATTGTGGGTTCAGAACTTGTTTTGAAACGGATAAGTGCTGCAAAATTATTAAGAGAAAGCTTTTTCAAGGATCCTTACTACAGGCTCATAAACTCTGAGGCAGATCGAATGCCTGGAACCATTATAGATCGATTTGGAGATTTTTTTGTGATTCAACCAAACTCTGTCTGGTCTGAAAATAATCTAGAAAATATTACTGAGGCTTTAAAACAACTTTTTAATCCAAAAGGCATTATCAAAAATTCAAACAGCCGTGCGAGAATGTTGGAGGGCCTGGATGATTGTTCGCTCTTACTGCATGGATTTATACCGAAAACGCCAATAAAAGTGCCAATGAATGGCGCCGTGTATATGGCTGACCTAAACCATGGTCAAAAGACTGGGCTATTTTATGACCAGAGGCTAAATCACGCATTTTTATCCGGTATTTCCAAAAACAAAACTGTCTTGGATGTTTTTTCTCATGTAGGAGGTTTCGCATTAGCTGCATTGGTTGGTGGTGCAGTAGAGGCAATCGCTGTTGATGCATCTGAGGCAGCACTGAAATTGGCAGAGCAGGGCGCTGAAGCAAGTGGCTTCAGCTCTGCTTTTTCAGTATTAAAAGATGATGGGTTTAGGGCATTAACCCGTTTAAAAAATGAAGGAAAAAAATTTGACATAGTGATATGTGATCCGCCTGCATTTGCTCCATCAAAACAAGCATTAGGCTCTGGTCTTCGCGCCTACGAGAAGCTTGCTAAGATGTCTGTCGAACTTGTTGAGGAGGGTGGTGTTTTAGTACTATGTTCTTGTTCTCATGCTGCGTCGCTATCAAAATTTAGAGAGGCTTGCATCAAGGGTGTCAGTCATGGAGGTAGAAGATCTTCTATCATTTTCACGGGATTTGCGGGTCCAGATCATCCGGTTCATCCGATGTTATCTGAAAATGGATATCTAAAGTCTCTTTTTTTCTCGCTATGAAATATTTAGCCGATACATGTGTTTTGTTTCCAACGGTTATGCGGACTTTGCTATTGGAGGCTGCTAAATCGAAAAATGATGAAGTTTTTTGGTCAGAGAAAATACTGAGTGAATGGTCTGCATCAGCAAAAAAACTTGGCGAACTTGGTCAATTGCAAGCCGATGCTGAAATTTCTCTTTTAAAGGCTAATTGGCAAAATAGCATAATAGATTTTAGTTTAGAGCTTGAAGAGAGTTTGTATTTACCAGATTTAAACGATCGACATGTTTTAGCAGCAGCAATTGCTGGAAAATGTGATGCTATTATTACCCTGAACAATAAAGATTTTCCAAAGCAAATATTAGATCAATACGGTTTAAAGCGGGTAGATCCCGATCATCTAATATTGGATTATTTAAAAGATGATGACACCATGATCATTGAGATTGTTAAGTGTTTGTTGATTAAGGTAAATAAAGAACTGAAAGAAGACTGGACTATCCGCCAATTACTTAAAAAAGCACGATTGCCTAGAACAGCAAAAGCTATTTCCTTTAAAATTGACGGATAATTTTTTAGGTAGCCTTTAAGATTGAAAGCCCTGCGTATTCTGCCGTGTCACCTAACTCTTCTTCGATACGGATAAGTTGGTTATATTTGGCTAGTCTATCTGAGCGCGCTAAAGAACCAGTTTTAATCTGTCCACAGTTAGTTGCAACGGCAAGATCCGCTATTGTCGAGTCTTCAGTTTCGCCAGATCTATGGCTCATCACATTCGTAAAGTTTGCACGGTGAGCCATTTCAACTGCATTTAAGGTTTCAGATAAAGTTCCAATTTGGTTTACTTTAACAAGCATTGAATTGGCTGCCTTTTTTTCAATACCCATTTTTAGTCTTGAGGGGTTTGTCACAAAAAGATCATCTCCAACTAGTTGAACTTTATCTCCAAGTGTTTCTGTAAGAGCTATCCATCCTTCCCAGTCATCTTCAGCCATACCATCTTCAATAGAAATTATTGGATAATCTTTAACTAAGCTTTCTAGATAGGCTATATTTTCGATACTGCTTAGCTCTCTTCCCTCACCCTTAAAAATGTATTTACATCCAAGGCAAGAAAAATGTCGCTGCCAGGCGAATAGCCAGCTTTTTCTGTTGATTTTAAAATAAAATCAATGGCTTCTCTAGTTGATTTAATGTTGGGTGCAAACCCGCCTTCGTCTCCAATACCAGTTGATAAGTGTGCATTTTTTAATTCATTTTTTAAGGTATGAAATATCTCTGACCCTATTCTGATAGCGTCTTTTATGTTTTCAGCTGCCACTGGCATAATCATAAACTCTTGAATATCAATGGGGTTATCGGCGTGCTCGCCTCCATTAATAATGTTCATCATTGGAACCGGCAGAGTTTTAGAAGTTGCTCCGCCAACATATCGATATATTGGTAAGTTGCAAAAATCGGCTGCAGCTTTTGCACAGGCCAAGGAAACGCCTAGAATTGCATTGGCACCTAAACGTGATTTATTAGGCGTGCCATCCATTTCAATCATTAATGTGTCGATTGATAATTGCTCAGTTACATCGTAACCTATCAGCTCTTCAGCTATTTCGCCGTTTACTGCAGCTACCGCGTTGAGTACACCTTTTCCATTGTACCTATTTTTATCTGAATCTCTTTTTTCTACTGCTTCGTGAGCACCGGTTGATGCCCCAGAGGGAACGGCCGCCCTGCCGAGCGTGCCATCTTCTAAAGTTACATCGACTTCAACTGTTGGATTTCCTCGACTATCTAGAATTTCCCGAGCATGGATATCAATTATTGTGCCCATTTACTTAGCCTTTTTTAAACTTGAGCTGGGAGTAGCAAAATTTAAATTCAATGTACACACCTATTGTTAGCGTTAACATAAGTGGTTTTACGATATTTAGTTCAAAGTGTTTTGCTCTATAGCTAATCTTCTTTCGCGTCCGAAAGTGTAAATGCCAGAACCAACGACCAACAGGCCGCCAAATAAAATGGGCAAGGTTAATTGTTCTCCTAAAATTAAACTTGCCATACATAAAGAGAATAGAAGTCTAGAGTAGCGAAAAGGGGCAATAACTGAAACATCGCCTTTGCGAGTGGCTAAAACCAGTAAGAAATAACCGGTGAGACCAATAATAGCAGCACATGTTAATATCGATGTTTCGTATACAGTGGGCATTATAGGTGGTCCAAAAAATGGATAGGCAATAAAGCCGGCGCTTCCCATTGCTAAACAAGCATAAAAAGTAACGGTCAAAGTGGGAATTTCAGTCGCCATGTCTCGAGTGACTACATCTCTTAGAGCTAAGCATAAAACTGCTGCTAAGCCCAAAAGTGATGCCAGTTGGAAGCTTCCATAGCCAGGCTGGAGTATAATTAATACACCCAAAAAACCAATTAAGATCGCTGACCACCTGCGCCATCCAACTTTTTCACCCAATAATATGGCTGCACCTAGCGTGACAAATAAAGGTGTCGCTTGCAAAATAGAAGCAAGTAAAGACATAGGTATTAAAACCATGGCTGAAGTAAAAGACAGAGCTCCAAATAGATCTGCAATTGTACGCGACACTACATGTTTGTTGATTAATATTTTATCGATGAGATTGACATTGAGAAGTACTGCGAGCACCAGGGTTATAAAGGCACCGCCAAAGCCTATTGAGAAGAGAATCTGAGTGGCAGGCAGCCGAATTGATAATAATTTTATAAATGTGTCTTCTATGGCGAAACATGCCATTGATAACATCATAAAAATAATACCGCGAAGATTGTCCATTTAAGCCTGAATAAAGAGCCCAGCTGTCACTCAGAAACTTTTCATTGTCAAGCTATGACTTTTTTAAGGGAACACCATAAAGTTCTAATTTATGCCCCATCAACTTGTATCCAAGCTTATTAGCTATTTTCTCTTGTAATTTTTCAATATCAGAGTCCACAAATTCAATAACTGATCCTGAATTTATATCAATAAGATGGTCATGATGGTCACGCTCCGCGTCTTCGTAGCGCGCACGGCCATCGCCAAACTCTAACTTATCTAAAATTCCCGCTTCATCAAAAAGCTTAACGGTCCTGTATACAGTTGCAATAGAAATTGTCGGATCAATTTTTGATGCTCGAGTATATAATTCTTCAACATCTGGGTGATCGGCTGTATCT
>LUMP01000464.1_pt1 | contig 10009 bp, 9 predicted proteins | sample 729641 | NCBI WGS metagenome assembly LUMP01 (sample SAMN03860260, study PRJNA289734) | marine metagenome | biome: seawater column; feature: ocean; material: water; isolation source: Red Sea water column Station 12 - depth 47m | place: Saudi Arabia: Red Sea | collected 2011-10-15 | depth 47 m | reverse complement strand
TAATAAAACTGACAGTCTTCCTGAAAGATATAGGGGATTTCGATGCAGTGAATTCAAAAATGATTGAGTTGCTTCAGGAGCCATATCCAGCAAGATCTCTTATTCAGGCTGCAGCGCTTCCAAAAAATGTAGACGTTGAGATTGAAGTCATAGCAGACCTTAATGAAAATGGAGAAAGATGATTTAAGATCACTTAAGGGCGTTGGTCCTTCCGTGGAAGACAAGCTTAAGAATTTAGACATATTCAAGCAAACCGATCTTCTCTTCCATCTTCCCTCCCGTTACGAAGACAGAACCACCATAAAAAAAATTGGCGCGCTGGAAGCAGATATCGAGGCCCAAGTTGAAGGCGAAATACTTCTCTCCAGCATGGTATTCAGAGGCAGGAGGATGTTGATGGTTCAGATTTCCGATGGTACCGGGATCATGACTTTGCGTTTTTTTACTTTCAATAAATATCAAAAAAATGCCTTAAAAAAAGGCTTAACCATAAGGTGCTTCGGAAAAACAAGGAAGGCAGCCTCTGGCATCGAAATCATTCATCCCAATTATGAAATACTTGATTCGAATAAAAAAAATCATCTGCCAAATACTTTAACGCCAGTATATCCAACCACCCAAGGGCTGTCTCAAGGAAAATTAAGGTCGTTGATATCACAGGCCCTCAAAAATAGGTTGGGCAACATTGAAGATCTTTTGCCGACAAAAATTGCTTCTGAACTTGGTCTGGGTCCACTAGCGCATGCGTTAAAAGAAACGCATCGCCCTAAAAAAGAATCCCTCGATCTGGAGACACTTTCGCCAGCAAAAAAGAGATTGGTTACAGAGGAGTTAATCGCAAATCAAATTGGCATGAGAAAAATAAAGAGGGCCTCTAAAAATCAGTCTGCGATACCGCTTAAGAAAACAACTATAAAACAACAGTTGGTTTCCGGTCTTCCATTTGAGTTGACTGAAAGCCAAAAAAAAGTTGAGGCCGAGATTTGCTCTGATTTATCGCTTGCACAGCCGATGATGCGATTGCTTCAGGGGGATGTCGGCTCAGGCAAGACGGTTGTTGCAGCCATAGCAATGTCCATTGCGGTTGACAGTGGTTTTCAATCGGTTCTCATGGCGCCAACAGAGCTCTTGGCAGAACAGCATAAACAAAATCTGGACCAATGGTTTGAACCTCTTGGAATCAAAACAGGGTTGCTTAAAAGTAAGCTTAAAGCTCCAGAAAAAAGGGTATTGACTCAGGGCATAGCAAGTGGTGATTGCCAGGTCATCATTGGAACGCATGCTCTTTTTCAAGAGTCAATTGAATATAAAAACCTGGCTTTGGTGGTTGTAGATGAGCAGCATCGGTTTGGGGTCGAGCAAAGATTCAGTTTGATTAATAAAGCAAAAAAAAATGGCATCGTTCCGCATCAACTCATCATGACTGCAACACCAATTCCTAGAACCCTCGCAATGACGGCATATGGAGATCTTGATAATTCAATCATCTCTGAGCTTCCAAGCGGCAGAGGTGAAATATCAACCCTATGCACGTCAGAAGACAAAAGAAAAGAGGTGGTTGAAAAAGCTCAGCGAGAAATTGAAAAGGGTCGTCAAGTGTATTGGGTTTGTCCCTTGATCGAGGAATCTGAAGATCACAATCGAGAGTCAGCTGAAGCCACCTTTAAAAAACTTAGCCATGATCTTCCGAATCATCGAATTGGGCTGGTCCATGGAAAATTGTCTGTGGATAAAAAAAACAAAGCCATGAGCGACTTCAAAGAGCACAAGCTTGATCTCTTGGTTGCAACAACAGTCATTGAAGTGGGTGTTGATGTGCCCAATGCTTCAATGATGGTCATTGAAAACACGGAAAGGCTTGGCCTCTCTCAACTGCATCAATTGAGAGGAAGAATTGGCAGAGGAGAACACAAAAGCTTCTGCATAATGCTTTATAAAAACCCATTGGGAGATACAGCCAAAGACAGGCTGGAAGTCATTCGGTCTTCAAGGGATGGTTTTTACATATCAGAAAAAGACCTTGAGCTAAGAGGTCCTGGTGAAATATTAGGCATAAGACAAAAGGGAGTCGTTGGTCTAAAAATTGCTGATATCTCGAGAGACGCTTACCTGATCCCAAAGATCAATAAAGTTTGTGATCAATTTGAAAATGAATTTCCTGAGGAATCTGAAAAGTTGGTAAAAAGATGGATAGGAAATCAGATCAATTATCGAAATGTTTAATTGGGGTCCTATACCGCATGGATGACGGACAAACTGCGAAATGAATTTCCTCAACACACCCTTAAGGTAACTGATGAATCCTTTGGGGAAATTCCACCCATGTTAAGAGACATCAAAGAAAATGCTGTGGGCCTGAGGCGTGAAATTAAGATATCGGTTGTAAAAAACGTATCGATATTTGCACAGACATTTGCCCCAAATTCTACTCTTGAGAAAAATCCATGGATTAAAGATCTTGGAAACAACCCACTGGGCGGAAAACTCTCTATGATAAAAGACATTAAAAGAGCTGGCCTGTTGTTCTCTAAAGTCAACGTAGGCGACAGTAGGGTTCTCTGCAGAAGGTCTTCTTTTGAATTCAATTCTGAGTTCATTCATCTCGTCGAGGCGTTTCCATCCAGTCTTAATGAAATCTGATCTAAATGAATAAAATCAATAGCTTACTTAGGTTGGCACGGTTCGATAAGCCGATTGGCATACTTTTGCTCCTGTGGCCAACAATGTCTGCTCTTTGGTTGGCATCCAATGGTTTTCCAGATGCCAATATTTTGATGATTTTTATTATTGGTGTTGTTGTTATGAGGTCGGCTGGCTGTGTGATCAATGACCTGGCTGATACTGAAATTGATAAACATGTGGAAAGAACAAGAAGAAGGCCTCTGGCAACCGGAGAGCTCTCAACGAAAGAGGCTTTGGTATTTCTTCTATTTCTTCTTTCAATAGCGCTCTGTCTTGCAATCAGTCTTGGATTCATAGTGGCGGCATGGTCTTTAGGTGGATTGGTATTAACCATCATTTATCCTTTTTGTAAGCGCTTTATCAAATCACCTCAGGTGATACTGGGATTGACATTCAGTTGGTCGATTCCAATGGCCTATGTCGCTTGTGGTTCCGAATTTAACCTATCTATGTTTTTTCTCTGGGTTGGCGTGTTAATTTGGATAGTTGTTTATGATACTTTTTATGCCTTGGTTGACATCGATGATGATCTAAAAACAGGTGTCTTTTCAACTGCAATACTCTTTGGAGACAAAGTCTCTTTCGTCACCTCTCTATCGCAAATTACTGTCCTTGTTTTATGGGCTTATCTCGGCACAATCTTGGAAATGAGCTTGTTATATTTCCTGATGTTGATCATTGTTCTTTTGCTTTTTTCTAGGCAGCAGCTGTTGATCTCTGATAGGCAGAGAAAAGATTGCTTTAGGGCATTTAATGAGAGTTGGTACGTTGGTTTTTTTCACTTTTTGGGTATTTTTCTAAGCCTCTCTTGACAAAGAAAAAAAGGGCCTCAAATTAAAAATATTTTTCTCCATTTATTTCTGGTTTATACCATTGTATTCTCGCGATTTTTTGAGGATAATGCACCGTGCTAAGACTGAGTTTTTAATTAAATAGGATCATTATGGCATTTGTAATCGTTACTGCGATCATCGTAATCGGAACTGTACTTTGGAACTTTGTATCACCTTGGTGGTTTTCACCACTTGCTTCTAATTGGGGCTTCTTGGATACCACAATATTAATTTCACTAGTGATCACTGGTATAGCTTTTGTATTGATATCAGCTTTTATTTTGTACTGTGTAGTCAAGTTTCCATATCGTGAAGGACATAAATCTGAGTATGAACCAGAGAATGCGGCTCTTGAGCTTAAACTCACAATCATCACCACAATTGGTGTCATTGCACTCCTCGCACCTGGTTTGTATGCTTGGAAACTTTACGTTGAGCTGCCAACCGACGCACTTGAAGTTGAAGGCGTTGGTCAACAATGGGTTTGGTCATATCGTTTCCCTGGAGAAGATGGGGTCTATGGAAACACAAGCGGAAGATTGTTTAGCTCTAAAAATACGTTTGGACTAGATCCAGATGATCCCTATGGGCAAGACGACATCCTTATTAGAGGCGGCGAAGTTCACTTGCCAATTAACAATAAGGTTGTTTTTCAGCTCAGATCGAAAGATGTGCTTCATGATTTTTATGTGCCTCAATTCAGAGCAAAAATGGACCTGGTTCCTGGGCAGCAATCAAACCTTTGGTTTGAGCCTACAGTGCTCGGAACGTATGAAGTTGCCTGTGCTGAATATTGTGGCACAGGACACTATGCTATGAGAGGAACAGTGGTTGTTGACACACAAGAAGATTTCAATAAATGGTTGGCGGAACAACCAACTTTTGCTGAAACAATGAATGAGGGCGCCAATGGTGAGCAAATCGTTCAAACATTGGGCTGTGTGGCTTGTCATAGTATCGATGGCTCAGATGGTATAGGGCCTACATGGAGAGATACTTATGGTACCAATAGGGCTCTTGCTTCAGGAGAAACGGTGGTTATTGATGATGACTACATAAAGACATCGATTGTCAACCCAATGTCCCAGATTGCAGAAGGCTATGCTCCGGTAATGCCGGCTTATGCTACGCTCTCTGATGAGGAGTTAACTGCAATCACTGATTATATAAAAACCCTAAGCGAATAATTTTCGAAATAAAGATTAGAATAAAAAAATAGACTAAGGAGTAATTCAAAAATGGATCAAAATTCAGCTACTTATGAAGGTCAAAAAATGTATGACCCTAAAGGTTGGTGGGATACATATGTATTCTCCCAAGACCATAAGGTAATTGCGCTTCAATATGTTTGTGTTGCGCTTGCCATAGGGCTAACCGGCATGTTCCTCTCATTGCTAATGAGAATGCAACTGGGTTTCCCAGGGTTGTTTGAATCAATTGATGCTGGCAGCTATTACCAGGATGTCACCATGCATGGAATGATAATGGTTATTTATCTTTTGACGGCACTATTTCTGGGTGGCTTTGGAAACTATCTGATCCCTCTGATGCTAGGGTGTCGTGACATGGCTTTTCCATTTGTAAATATGCTGAGTTTTTGGATGTATTTCTTATCAGTAATTATCCTGGTTGCAAGCTTCTTTGTTGAAAGCGGGCCGACTGGAGCTGGCTGGACACTTTATCCGCCACAATCAATTCTTGAAGGAACGCCTGGAGGTGATGGTGCAGGAATCATCCTCATGCTTGCATCTCTGGCTGTTTTCATTATCGCCTTTACTATGGGTGGCCTTAATTACATCACCACTGTTCTTCAATCACGCGCCAAAGGAATGACGCTGATGAGAATGCCGCTTATTATCTGGTGTATTTTCTTGGCTACATTCTTGGGATTGCTGGCCTTCCCTGCGCTGCTTGTAGGTGCAATTATGTTAATTTTTGATCGCGTACTGGAAACGAGCTTTTTCATGCCAGAAATTTTCAAAGGCGGTGAAGTCCTAGATTATGGTGGTGGTAGCCCAGTGCTTTTCCAACATCTTTTCTGGTTCTTCGGTCATCCAGAGGTCTACATCATCGCGCTTCCTGCATTCGGTATTATCTCAGAGCTCATCAGCGTGCATGCTAGAAAAAATATCTTTGGCTACAACATGATGGTTTGGGCACTTATAGCCATTGCAGGCATAGCTTTCATTGTTTGGGCGCATCACATGTATGTTGCGGGCATGAATCCTTACTTAGGGTTCTTCTTTGCAACAACAACGCTGATCATCGCTGTTCCAACAGCAATCAAAGTCTATAACTGGGTTTTGACCTTATGGAATGCAAATATCAAGATGACGGTTCCAATGCTTTATTGTCTCGCATTCCTTGTGACTTTTTTGAATGGAGGTCTTACAGGCTTATTCTTGGGTAACGTTGCAGTGGATGTTCCACTTTCAGATACCTATTTTGTTGTTGGTCACTTCCACATGGTTATGGCTGTATCGCCTGTACTCGCATTATATGGTGGGCTATATCACTGGTATCCATCTGTCACCGGAAGAATGCTGAATGACACGCTTGGAAAGATTCATTTCTGGATTACATTCATTGGAACATATTTAATATACTTCCCAATGCACTACATCGGATTCTTGGGTGTTCCAAGAAGATATTACTCAAATGAGCAGTATGACTTCATTCCTCAATCTGTCGCAGATCTGAACCAATTTATTACTATCTGTGCACTGATTGTCGGACTGGCTCAATTCATCCTTCTTTATAACTTCATAGTAAGCCTAAAGAAAGGGGCGATTGCTTCTAAGAACCCATGGGGTGCATGTACGCTTGAATGGCAAGCCTTAGAATCACCTCCTGGACATGGAAACTGGGGCGAACAATTGCCAGTTGTGTACAGATGGCCTTATGAGTATGGTCTTCCTGGTGCGAAAGAAGACTTTGTTCCACAGAATGTGCCTGATGAGCAAATAGTTAAAGCATGAATAACTATCCTGCATCAGAAAAAGCATTTCTAGGGCTAAATCATGCTCAAGTATTTGTATATGTCTTGATGACAGTAATCTCTATTCTCTTCTTATTCATTACCAATGCATATCTGTTTAGAATGAACTTTCAAGATTGGAGCCCTGTTCCAATTCCATCTCTCTTGTGGTTTAACACCATATGTTTGGTGCTGGCAAGTGTTGGGATGGCTTGGTCTAAGAGCGGAGCAAAAGCAAGCGACCATCAAAAAACAAAAGTTGGCCTTGCGATGGCAGGTGTTTTTGTTGTTGCTTTTGTTTCTGGTCAAACATGGGCTTGGCAAGAGCTTAACTCCAGTGGTTACTTTCTGTCATCAAATCCAGCAAATACCTTTTTTTATTTAATCACAGCCTTGCATGCTTTCCATGTACTTGGCGGGCTTGTTGCTTGGTTTGTGGTTACCTTTAAAGTTTTCAAAGGGGATGCAACGATGCTTCAACCGGAATCAGTCGGCTTATTGGGTGCATACTGGCACTACATGCTACTGGTCTGGGGCGTGTTGTTTGCGATGTTAATAACAACTTAAAGAGTAAATTATGTCTAACAACCAAACCGTATCTTTTGAACACTCAATTCCTGACAATTTAAAGGGGTTGGTTGCTGATTGGTCTTCAGATGTTCAAACCTTCAGGGTGAGATGGAGCAAGGCCATGATGTGGATCTTCTTGGTCAGTGATACTTTTATATTTGGCTCCTTCCTATGTGCTTACATGGCAGTAAGGTTGACCACCATCGAGCCTTGGCCGCCTACCAGTGAAGTCTTTGCTCTTCATGTAGGTGGAGCAGATGTTCCCTTATTGCTGATTGCAATCATGACATTCATATTGATCAGTAGTAGCGGAACCATGGCAATGGCAGTGACCTCTGGGTATAAGAAAGAGAGGAAGAAAACAGCTTTCTTGATTCTCTTAACAGCACTTGGTGGTGTTGCATTTGTTGGGATGCAAATGTTTGAGTGGAGTAAGCTTATTTTTGAAGAGGGCATTCGACCATGGGGCAATCCGTTTGGTGCCGCTCAATTCGGTGGCTTCTTTTTTATGATCACAGGCTTTCACGGACTGCATGTATCAATAGGTGTTGTTTACTTGTGCATTGTTGCAAAAAGAGTTTGGGAAGGCCGTTATGACAGGCTTAATGATTACCAAATGGTTGAGGTCGCGGGATTATATTGGCACTTTGTCGATTTGGTCTGGATATTCATTTTCGCATTCTTTTATTTATGGTAGGTCTTAGATATGGAAGAACAAAAACATTTTAAACACCCCAGTTTTTATCCTGGTGATGCGCCAGAAACAGAGCATCCCTTCAGCTTATATATAAGTGTCTGGATTTTACTCTTCGTTTTGAGTGCATTTTCCTATGCTGTTGACTTGGCTGAAATCCAAGGCTATCTCAGGTGGTTCCTGGTGACTGTCTTTGCCTTCTTAAAGGCAGGCCTTGTGGTTGGAGTATTTATGCATATGGCATGGGAAAGAATGGCATTCTTATACGCGATCATGCTTCCACCACTTTTCCTATTGGCTTTGGTCGGAATACTCGCAGTTGATGGTGCCTTCGTATACTACATTCGTGATCTCTTTATGCCACTAGTTGGCGAATAGTCTGTAAGTAAATTGTGGTAACGAGAAAAGGTGTAGCTGGCTTTACGATTCTGCTCGCACTTTGCGTTATCGTTTTTGGGGCGTATGTAAGACTTACAGATGCTGGATTAGGCTGCCCTGATTGGCCAGGATGTTATGGTTTTGTTACCGTTCCTCAAACTGCCGAGGACTATCTTTCTGTGGAACAAAATTTTCCTGGCGAGATTGTGGATGAAGGAAAAGCCTGGAGAGAAATGATTCACCGCTATATCGCCTCTTTACTTGGTTTTCTGATTCTCTTGATGTTCTTAAAAGACTTTTTTTCCTATCGAAATAATACTGGATCATTAAAAGATCTAAAGCTCTCAGCAGCCTTGCTGGCTTTGGTGATTTTTCAAGGCATGCTTGGTATGTGGACAGTGACGCTTAAAGTTCATCCGCTTGTTGTCACAGGGCATTTAATTGGAGGCTTAACAACCCTATCTTTGTTGTTTTTCTATTATCGAAATCTAGAAAATAGCGATGAAAAGTTTATTTCAGCTCCTAAAGCAATGATTGCTGGCTTATCCATCCTTACGCTTCAAATCATTCTTGGGGGTTGGACAAGCACAAACTATGCTGCGCTGGGATGTCCAGATTTGCCCCTATGTTATGGCGAGGTATGGCCATCAAATATGGACTTTGGGGAAGGATTTCTAAAATGGCAAGAAGTTGGTGTCAACTATGAAGGTGGTCAATTGAGCCCTTCAGCCCGAACAGCGATTCATTTTGTTCATAGGTTGGGAGCGATTCTTGTATTGTTTGCACTTGGGTGGCTAGGATTGAAATACCTTAAGCACAATTCTGCCCGAATCAGAATGGCATCTAGCGTCATGCTTCTTGCTTTATTTGCCCAATTGGCGATCGGCACTCTGATGGTTTGGTTTGGTATACCGCTATTCCTAGCGACAGCACACAATGCTTTTGCAGCCCTGCTTTTGCTTTCTTTTATTAATCTTTTATACACTGTAAAGCTGAAGCAAAACTAACTGAAACAATATGCAAGCAGACCAAATACTTGCCCAGCTGAATGAACAGCAAAGGGAAGCGGTCACATCTAGTGGCTGTAATGTTATGGTTGTGGCTGGCGCTGGCAGTGGAAAAACAAGGGTTTTGGTCCACAGAATTGCATGGCTTATCGCGGTAGACCAGGTACCTCCTCAAAATATTTTTGCAGTTACCTTCACAAATAAAGCTGCAAAAGAAATGTCTTCAAGGGTTTCTGAAATATTGGGTTATGAATCCAAAGGAATGTGGATTGGAACATTTCATGGAATTGCTCATCGCTTTCTAAGATTGCACTGGTCTGATGCTGGTCTTGATCAGAACTTTCAGATACTTGATGCGGATGATCAGCTTAGACAAATTAAAAAAATCATCAAAGAAAGTTCATTTGATGAGTCGAGATATCCGCCTAAAGAAATAACTTGGTTTATCAATAGCCAGAAAGATTTAGGGCTAAGGCCTGATAAAAGCAAAGGGAAAAGGGGTTATGAGCATTATCTTGAAATCTATGCCGCATATGAAAAGCTCTGCCGGCAAAACAATTTGGTTGATTTTGGCGAGCTTCTGCTGCGCTTCTTCGAAACATTAAAAAATAACAAGGCTCTTTTGGAGCATTATCAAAATCGTTTTGAGAATATTCTTGTAGATGAGTTTCAAGATACCAATGAAATACAGTATCAAATCATAAAGCTTCTGACAGGTTCATCAGGGAATGCTTTTATTGTAGGCGATGATGACCAATCGATTTATCGATGGAGGGGCGCAAACCCAGACAGCATGCCTAGATTCAGAAATGATTTTCTTGATCCCAGAAGTATTAAGCTGGAACAAAATTATCGCTCTACAAAGAAT
>LUMP01001018.1_pt1 | contig 10066 bp, 11 predicted proteins | sample 729641 | NCBI WGS metagenome assembly LUMP01 (sample SAMN03860260, study PRJNA289734) | marine metagenome | biome: seawater column; feature: ocean; material: water; isolation source: Red Sea water column Station 12 - depth 47m | place: Saudi Arabia: Red Sea | collected 2011-10-15 | depth 47 m | reverse complement strand
ATATTGAGGGATAACTAAATAAGAGAATATGTCTCAAAAAATTTTAATAATAGAGGATGAGCCTGATATAAGAAAAACCCTTGAATATAATATTAGCAGAGAGGGTTATGAGGTTATTTCTGCATCTTCACTGTCTGAAGGTAGAGAAAAGCTTGAATCAGCTTCTTTTTCGTTATTATTACTTGATTTAATGCTACCAGATGGCTCTGGCTTAGATTTATGTCGAGAGCTTAAACAAGATAAATCCTTATCTTCTATGCCCGTGATAATCTTAACAGCAAAAGATGATGAAGTTGATAAAGTTGTTGGTTTTGAGTTAGGAGCAGATGATTATGTTACAAAACCGTTCAGTGTAAGAGAACTTATTCTTCGAGTAAAAGCTGTTTTAAAGCGCGGTGAAAGAAAGTCCGATAATATGGAAGTTCAAAGGCAATTTGGAGAATTAAAAATAGATGTTGATTCTCATGAAGTATTTGTTAATGATGAACAGGTTAGCTTAACTGCCTTAGAATTTAAGTTATTACGTCAATTGGTTGATAGAAGAGGTAGAGTTCAATCAAGAGATCAGCTACTTTCAGATGTTTGGGGTTATAGCTCTGATGTAACCACAAGAACAGTTGATACTCACATTAAAAGGTTAAGAGAAAAACTTGGTGGTATGGGTAAATACGTCCAGACAATTCGTGGTGTTGGTTATAAATTTACTAGAACTCCAGAGTAATTAGATGGGAATAAGATCCCGAATTTTTTTTATTGTATTTGTATTGCTTACTATAAGTATTGCGATAACTTATGTAGTTGCTGAAAGAGATCTTAATAATACATTTAAAGAACAGACTCTAAATGAGCTTGAAAAAAAGGCAAATCTATTAGCTATATCGGTAGGAAGTTTAACTAGGTTTGATGATATTAATGCTGCTGACCTTTTTGCAAACGAACTTGGAAGTGCTACAAATTCTAGAGTTACTTTTATAAAAAATGATGGTCAAGTTATTGGAGATTCAGAATTAGATTTTGATGAAATTAGTATTATTGATAATCATGGAAACAGGTCTGAAGTAATAGATGCATTGAAGAATGGAGCAGGTTGGTCATCAAGATATAGCAGCACTTTAAACCAGGATCTTTTATATTTTGCAATTCAAGATAATGAAGATGTATATCCCAACATTATTAGAATATCTGTCCCAATTACTTATATAGATAATATTACTGATACTCTAGGCTTATCTGTACTACTTTTATTTGTTGTTGTTTTTATTGTATCTGCAATTGCTAGCGGTGTTTCTGCAAACTACTTATATTCAAATATTCAAGAATTAGCAAATGTAGCTTCTAATATATCAAAAGGTAAAACAATATCAGATGACATAGATGCCTTGCCAACACAAAGAGATGATGAATTTGGAACAGTTGCAAGGTCCATTAGTCAATTATCAGAGGATTTAAAAAATCAAATAAAAATAATTGCAAAACAAAGAGATCAGTTTGGCTTGGTTCTTGATGATTTAGGTGAGGGCATTATTGTTACAAATAAGAAGGGCAAGGTAGTATTTACAAATGAACAAGCTTCGGTAATTTTGAATACTGAGAATCTTTTTGATAGGAATATAAAGGAATTTGATATACCAGCTCTTAATTATTTATTTAAAAGAGTTAAAAGTAAAAAAAGAGCAGACATTGAATTTGAAATTGAAATAAATAGAAGAACTACAAAGTGGGTCCTTGGTTCAATGAATCAATCTAAAACAACAGGTCAATTTATTTTGGTTCTTCATGATATAACTCAATTAAGACAATTAAACTCCATGAGAAGAGATTTTATTTCAAATTTATCTCATGAACTTAGAACACCTGTAAGTGTTATTAGGGCAAACTCAGAAACTCTGCTAGATGGGGCATTAGAAGATAAAAAAGAAGCAAAAATTTTTTCTAAGGCTATATTACATAATGCAGAGAGACTGACATCTATGGTTTCTGATTTAATTGATTTATCCAGAATTGATTATGGTGATTTAAAGTTAAATATTGTTGAAGTTAATTTAGATAATTTTATTAAATCTTTTATCGATTCAATGAAGAGCGTTATGAAGAAAAAAGATATTTATATTGAATATCAGCCTAGGCATAAAAAAAATATCATGGCTGATGTGCAAGCTCTTGAAAGAGTGATGAATAATTTAATAGATAATGCATTTAAATACTCACCAAAGGGCTCAGTAATTGAGATATCGACTATTACAAATAATAATCACATAAAAATAAATGTTGCCGACCAAGGAAGTGGTATTTCAGAAATTGATCAAGAATATATTTTTGATAGATTTTATAGGACTGCTTCAGCAAGAGCTTCTGAAAATAAAGGTAGCGGACTGGGTTTAGCAATTGTTAAAAATCTTATAAATAGTCTTAATGGTGAGGTAGGCGTTTCAAACAGACCTGAAGGCGGCTCAATTTTCTGGTTTACTCTTCCAATATATAAAAAATAAATTATCTCAGCTTTACTTAGATTGCTGTTTAAGCTAATATGTCACACAAATGTCACATAAATGTTTCATTATTGAAATATTGGAGTAAATATGATTAAAAGTATTTGGAATAAATTTCATTCTTTTATGAAAGCCGGAAGACTTACTGAAGTCATGGAAATATCTGGCTTAAAATAAATTAATAAATAATCTTTTCGCTTATTTCTTCAGATAATTTCCCTTTTTAATTATCAGTTAGTTTTTCATTAAACTTGTGGTTTATCAGCTACAATTAATAAATCTACTATATGAATAACTATATACTTATAAAAAAAGTGTTCTTCATGCTGCTTTTAATTGCAGTTGTGTATGTTTTATTTTTACTAGCTAATACTTTTATCAATAAGCCAGTTATTAAGGATATTGGTACGATTGCTCTGGATGAAATAAATATTACAAAATCTGCTGGAGAGAGTGATTCATCGGTAATAGTTAAAAAGGCTAATAAAGAATACCTTGTTAAATTAGGTGATTCTTTAGATAATAATTTTGAACTTATCGAAGTTCTTCCAAATACAGCAGTATTTCGCAATGGTAATAAAATATATAGAATTAACAAAGAGGAAGCTAAGTAAATGAAATTATCAAAAAAATTACTTTTAATATATTTTCTCTTTTTAGGTAGTGCAAACAATCTAATATCTGAAGAAACTTTTATTTTAAATTACGAAGATGTAGATATTAAAAAAGTTACCCAAGATATTGCTCAGTTTTCAAAAAAAACAATAATCTTAGATCCAAGGGTAAAAGGGAGAATTACTATATACTCCAATGCTAGTTTAGATAGAAATCAAGTTTGGGATGTTTACTTGAGAACAATTCAAGTAAATGGATTTAGCGCAATTTCGGAGAGTGGATTTGTAAGGGTAGTGCCTGAAAATGAAGCCACAAGAGATGAAAACATATCTTCTATTTCTTCATCAGGCGACTATCAAACTTCTGTTATTCCTTTAAAGAATAGGTCTACGGAAGAAGTTTTACCAATGATCAAACCAATCACTGGAAGACAATCACATTTATCAAGCATTCCTTCAATTAATTCTATTTTAATTGTTGATAGAGCAAGTAATGTTGAGAGAATCAACAAACTAATATCTGATCTAGATAAGAACAATTCAGCTAAAATTTCGATAAAAAAATTAAAAAATCTATCATCAATAGAGGCTGTAAGAATATTGGAGAAGTTAAAAGCTCAAAACAATCCTACTATAAATAATTTTGTAGCAATTCCATTTAGCCCTTCAAATTCAATAATTATCTCCGCAAATGAATATGTAACTTCGAATATTAAACAAACATTAGATTCTTTAGATAGAGATGTAAAATCTGATGATTCTATTGATGTTGTGTATTTAAAATATGCTAAATCTGCAGACATTGCAGCAATCCTTAATTCTGTTTCAAGTGGTTTTATACCTGATGCTGATGGGGCTAAAACCGTTATTACGCATCATGAAAAGACTAATTCTCTTATTATTTCATCTACAGAAGCTAATTTAGCAACAATTAGAAATATTATTTCTCAACTTGATATTAGAAGAGCGCAAGTTTTGGTTGAAGCTATAATAGTTGAGTTATCAGAGACTGCCGCTAATTCTCTTGGAGTGGAGACTGTATTTAATGGTGCAGACGAAGATAGCGTTCCAATTGGTGTTACTCGTCTTTGTCAACATCAGCCTCAGCTTCACTATTAAACACACAAGGATTGATTGCAGGTTTTGGTGATTTAACTCCTGGCAAAGATAATTTTGTAGGAATTATTAATGCAATAACTCAAGATTCAAATTCAAATATTCTTGCAACGCCTTCACTTATGGCGATGGATAATGAGCTTGCAACATCTATCATTGGTCAAGAAATTCCAATAACAACTGGAGAAAGCTTGGGTACTAATAATGCTAATCCTTTTAGAACTACATCGAGACAAGAGGTGGGGATTAAGCTGGAAGTAACACCGCAAATTAATGAAGGAAGTTCTGTTGTTTTACAAATTAAAATTGAAGTTTCAGGTGTTGCTGGTATTCCAATGAGTGGTATAGATATTATTACCAATAAAAGAGCTATAGAAACTACAGCTCTTGTTGATAATAATCAGATTATTGTGCTTGGGGGTCTTGTTGATGAGGATAAGCAAGATAGTGTTTCAAAAATACCACTTCTTGGTTCAGTGCCAATTTTAGGTAAGCTGTTCCAATCATCATCTTCAACTACTGTTAAGAAAAATTTAATGGTCTTTTTAAGACCAACAATAATAACTGACTCTGAATCAGCTACCTCTGCTTCAAACGACAAATATAATTACATTAAAGCTAGACAAATATTAACTGGTGAATCTCAACAATTAATTGATTTAACCAATCCAGAAGATTAATGAACAATGTCTAGTTCATCAATGGATAAAGAGAAATTTAATATACTTCCTTATGATTTTGTAAAGGAAAATCAAATTATTGCGTCTCAAAAAACTCATGGATATGAAGTAGTTTCACCCAACAAAATGACACCAACTCTGTATCATGAGTTATATAAATTTTTAAAAAAAGATTTTGTATTTAATCAATGTAGTGCTGATCAATTTAATGAAATCCTAACTAATACTTTTAGTATTGATAATACATCTAATGATATATATGAAGAACTGTCAGATGAGTTTGATTTGCAGTCTTTTGCTGGTTCTATTTCTGCAACCGAAGATCTTTTAAGTGGCGGTGATGATACTCCCATAATAAAATTGATTAATGGAGTTATAAGTCAGGCCATAAAGAATAGAGCTTCTGATATTCATTTTGAGCCATATGAGAACAAAATTATAATTAGATTTAGAGTTGATGGACTGCTGCGAGAGGTTTTATCACAAGACAGTAAAATTTCTTCAGTACTTATTTCTAGAATCAAAATAATATCTGGATTAGATATTTCTGAGAGAAGATTACCGCAAGATGGGAGAGTATCACTTTCTCTTGGAGATAAAAATGTTGATGTCAGAGTTTCAACATTACCTTCTTCATATGGTGAAAGGGTTGTTTTACGATTATTAGATAAACAGTCTGCTCAAATAAATATTGATGACCTAGGATTACCAAAACAAATTTTATCTAATTATAAATCTTCATTAAAAAACTCTGAAGGAATTATATTATTTACAGGTCCAACTGGCTCAGGAAAAACTACAACTTTGTATGCAGGTTTAAGGTACCTAAGTGATTCTTCTCAAAATATTCTTACAGTAGAAGATCCAGTTGAATATACGTTAGAAGGTGTTGGCCAAACTCAAGTTAATTCAAAAACTGGATATACATTTGCGCAGGGCTTGAGAGCTATTCTTAGACAAGATCCTGATGTAGTCATGGTTGGGGAAATGAGAGACATTGAAACGGCACAAATAGGTATACAAGCTAGTTTAACAGGACACTTAGTTCTCTCAACAGTTCACACAAATAGTGCAATTGCTGCAATCACAAGGTTAAGAGATATGGGTATTGAATCTTTTCTTTTGGCATCTAGCCTAAGAACTATAATTTCTCAAAGACTTGTTAGAAGGTTGTGCTTAAATTGTTCTTATGAAGAAGAAGTAACAAATGAAGTATCTAAGTTATTTAATCTTAAATCAAATCAAAAAATACGGAATTCAAAAGGATGTAATCAATGTTCACACACAGGCTACCAAGGAAGAATTGCAATTGCTGAATGTATTCAAGTAGATAAAGAATTAAAAGAGATGATACACAATAATTCTTCTGAAAATGAAATTGCTAATTACGTCTTCAAAGATAATCAGTCAATAGACCAAGCATCTCGAGATCTTTTAATAAATGGTATCACTTCAGCTGATGAGCTAATAAGAGTTGGGAATTTAAAAGAAGATGCCGACATATAGTTATACAGCTATAAATAATAACGGATCAAAGAAAAAGGGTATCCTCAGTGCAGCCTCTGAAAGAGAAGCAAGAAAATTCATAAAAGATCTTCAGCTAACACCAATTAGTGTATCTCTTACAACAACCAAATCATCATTTAAATCTAAGATAAAAAACAAAGATATAGTTCTAATGACTAGGCAGCTAGCAACTCTTCTTGAAGCAAATACATCAATCATCGATGCTCTAAAAATAACTGCAGATCAGTTAAATAATAAAGATCTGATAAGTATTATTTTAAATTTACGAGAGGATGTTGTTCAGGGAAAAAGGTTAGGTCAGTCCATGAAAAAATACCCAGATATATTCAATAATACATATTCTTCTTTAGTTACAGCAGGAGACTCTTCTGGTAACTTAGACGTCATTTTCGATAAATTAGCAGATTATTTAGAGGAAAGTGCATCAATAAGGCAGAAGGTTGTTTCAGCACTTACCTATCCAATTATTTTAATAGGTTTTTCTATAGTTGTAATATTTGCTTTATTGACTTTTGTTTTACCTCAAGTAATTGATCAATTTGTGAAAGCTGGAGCAGAATTACCTCTAATAACAGAGTTGTTAATAGGACTTTCAAATAATATTTTTTTAATAATCATATCTATACTATCGATTATCTTTGTAACTATTTTTGCTTACAGAAAATATACTTTAGATGTGAATAATCTTATTAATGCTCACAAAAAATTTTTGAGCATACCTTTTATAGGAAACTTTATTTTAATATCTGAAATTGAAAGATTTTCAAGCACCATGGCGCTTACTATGGAATCTGGAACTAATTTAGACATTGCCATAGAAGAGTCTTCAAAGGTTTTTAATAATAAATATTTACAACACATTGTTATGAATGCAAAAAAAGATGTAGTTGAAGGTAAGGATTTTATTCTTTCACTTAATAAATCTCAAATTTTCCCAAATATATTCATGCAACTAATCTCTAGTGGCTATAAATCTGGAAATTTAGTAAAAATGTTCTACAAAGCATCGAATTTCTTAAAAAATGAAATAGATTCAAAAAGGTCTGTATTTTTATCACTTCTTGAGCCGTTGGTTATAATTTTTATGGGAGGTTTTATAATGTTGATTGTTCTAGCTATACTAATTCCAATAATGCAGATGAATACACTTTCATTAGGATAGATTATGAAAAGATATAAAAAAGGATTTACGTTAATAGAGTTGATGGCTGTGTTAGTAATACTAGGGATTATAGGGACTATAGTTGTAGTTAATGTTGCTCCTGTTTTTCAAAGAGCCAATCTAGAAAAAATTAAAGCAGACTTGGCTCAAACAGAAAAAGCACTAGAAATGTATAAATTTAATGAACTTCAATATCCTACAACTTCTCAGGGCTTAGAGGCTCTTATTATTCCTAATAGTGATCTTAACAATCCTTATTTATTCCCAGAAGATGGCTATATTTCAACGATACCTTTAGATCCCTGGGGTCGTGAGTATCTTTATGAATTCCCACCTAGGAAATCTAAAAAATTTGATTTATATACTCTAGGAGCTGATGGTATGGAGGGTGGAACTGGTGAGGATACAGACATCGGTAATTGGATGCAATAACATTAAAAAAGGCTTCACTTTAATTGAAATTCTTGTCGTTCTTGTTGTTATAAGTATTGCTTCCTCATTAATCTTTTTAAATTTTAGTTCGGTGGTTTCTATTTCAAAAAATCAATCGACTTTTAACAAGTCTTTTAATTATTTATCTGAGGAGAGCATTATCACAGGTGATGTAATAGGCTGGCATGCTAATAATGATAATCAGTTCTCTTATTTTTTAGATAATGAAAATCAAATTCTTTCGAAGATTGAAAATCCATTCTCAAGAAATTGGCAAAATCTTAGAAATTATAAAAAAACTTTTAGATCATCAGATGGATCAGAAAGGTTTCAGCTTAATTGAGATTGTTGTGGCTTTAGTTATATTGAGTACATCAATACTTGTTTTATATAATTTAATTCTTTCTACAAATCTTTCTATATTTCATTTGGATGATCATTATCATTCTAAGGAGGTAGCAAATAATCGAGTTGCTTTATTACATACAATTGAAAAGCCGTCATTAAGTGATACTCGCTCGGGTTTTATGAAAATGGGTGGTAAAGAGTGGCAATGGCAAGAAAGCTTTGAAGTAGGAGCTTCTAAAGAGCTTATAAAATATGAAATCTTAATTAGGGAAAAAGGAGCTAATCAATATTCATATAAATCTGAAGGGTTTTTGGTTAATGAACAATAAAGGTTTTACAATTTTAGAAGTATTGATATCGCTTGTTATTCTATCAATGATAGCAATCGTTTCATCTAATATTCTAAAATCATCATTAGAGACAGAGCAAGAGACTTCACTTCAGCTCAATTCAATTAAAGAGCTTAATTTAGCATCAACTATTATTAGAAGAGATCTTAGACAAATAGTGAATATTAATTCAAAAGATTTTTATGGTAATAATTTATATGGCAATTTTATCAGTCAAATTAATTCACAAAGCCTGATGTTTAATTCAAATATTAAATCTTTGTCTAATGAAGTGTCACCAATTAAAAGAATCCAATATGAATTAGATAATAACATCCTTATTAGAAAACAGTATTTTTCATCTAATCCATATGATCAGGATGATTTCATTAAGATTGAATTAATAAAAAATATTGATAACTTGAGCTTTTCATTTTTTCATGAAAATTCATGGCATCAATCATGGCCAGTTAGTTTAAACACATCAAACAAAATTCCAATCTTAGTTAAAATTGAATTTACGAAGAAAAATAAAGAATATACCTGGATTGTTGACCCAAATATAACTCATGTATTATAGAAATAAAGGAGTTGTCTTAATATCGGTCTTGATGATAGTTTTATTACTTTCATCGGTAGCAGTCTTAATTGGAAATAATTATTTCGTCTCATTTAAAAGAGCTCAATACCAAGAATTCCAGAATATATCTATAAATATATTTAGAAACATTGAATCTCTAGCCTTAAGAAAAATAGATAATGAATTAAGATTTAATACTAAGGTTCATGCAAATAATAATGCATTATTCATAAATGATTTTATTTTTGAATTGAACCAAGGAGTGGTAACAGGAAAAATATCCGATGCATCCAATTGTTTTAATATCAATGCTGTTGTTAAAAAAGTTAAAAATGATTTCAAGCCAAATGAAAAAAATATTGAGGTTTTTAAGAGATTGATGACTTTTAACGACGTTGATCTTAATTTAGCAGATGAAGCCATAGATCAAATAATAGATTGGATTGATAAAGACTCAAATCCAAGAGCATATGGTCTTGAAGATTATTATTATTCAGGCCCTCTTAATAATCCAAAAGAATATACCGCCAGTAGGCTATTTTATTCCGTTGCAGAGTTAAAAAGCTTACCTGCAATTAAAACTATAGGATGGGAATTTTTTAATAATAACTTTTGCGCTTTGCCTGATAATTCATTAGAAATCAATATCAATACATTAAAAATTAATGATAACCAGCTACTTGCATCAATGTTTAAAAATATGTCGTATGAAGATGCACAATATATTTTAGATAATATTCCCGAAGAGGGTTTTGCAGATATTAATGATTTAAAAAGAGCTTTTCCATC
>LUMP01000411.1_pt1 | contig 10066 bp, 10 predicted proteins | sample 729641 | NCBI WGS metagenome assembly LUMP01 (sample SAMN03860260, study PRJNA289734) | marine metagenome | biome: seawater column; feature: ocean; material: water; isolation source: Red Sea water column Station 12 - depth 47m | place: Saudi Arabia: Red Sea | collected 2011-10-15 | depth 47 m | reverse complement strand
GTTGTTAAGGGATAAATTCAATCAAACTAGATAACTTGAGCAAATGAAAAAAGCACTCTTAGTTATAGACGTTCAAAATGATTTTTGCCCAGCAGGTGCATTAGAAGTAGCGGGTGGTAATGAAATTGTTCCTTATATTAATAAGGAAATGGTAAAATATGATTGTGTTGTACTCACGCAAGATTGGCATCCCAAAGGGCATTCATCCTTTGCCACAAGTCATGAGGGAAAAAATCCGCTGGAATTGATTAAAATGCCTTATGGTGATCAAGTTTTATGGCCTGATCACTGCGTTCAAGGCAGTAAAGGCGCAGAGTTTCACCCAGATTTAAATATTGAGCAAGCAAATGCCATTATAAGAAAGGGTTCTAATCCGTTTATTGATAGCTACTCGGCCTTTTTTGAAAATGACAGAAAAACTCCTACTGGTTTAGATGGATATTTAAAGTCACTTGAAATAGAAAAAATAAATTTGGTTGGCTTGGCGACTGACTTCTGCGTAAATTATTCGGCACAGGACGCTGCTAATTTGGGTTATAAAGTTTCAGTTCTGGAAAAGATGTGTAGAGCTATTGATTTAAATGGATCACTTGCCGCTGCTAAGAGTGAAATGCAAGACTGTGGAGTGGAGTTTATCTAATGGTTGATATCGCGAGACGCGTTTGGAACCATAAGTGGAAAATTGATCCCATAGTGAGGTCTCTTCTCGACACGGACTTTTATAAACTATTGATGTGCCAATCAATTTTCCGGAATAAGCCTGATACCTCCGTCACTTTTAGTCTTATCAACAGAAACAACAATATAAAGTTAGCGGAGCTTATAGATGAGGGCGAACTGCGTGAACAATTAGACCATATCCGCAGTTTATCTTTATCTAGAGGTGAAAGCACGTGGTTGCGAGGTAATACATTCTACGGAAAAAGGCAGATGTTTCGCCCGGACTTTATGGAATGGTTTGAAGCATTAAAACTACCTGCCTATAATTTGGAAAAAATAGATGGTCAATATGCGCTAACATTTGAAGGTTCATGGCCGGAAGTCATGCTATGGGAAGTTCCTGCTTTATCAGTGTTAATGGAATTGAGAGGTCGTGCCGTCTTAAATACAATGGCAAAATTTGAATTAGAAGTTTTGTATGCTCGAGCAATGACAAAGCTTTGGGAAAAAATAGAAAATTTACGAGAAATAGACGATCTAAAAATAGCAGACTTCGGAACGCGTAGACGGCATTCGTTTCTCTGGCAGGATTGGGCTGTTCAGGCAATGTTAGAGGGTCTTGAAGATAAATTCATAGGGACATCTAATTGCCTGATAGCCATGAAACGAGATATAGAAGCTATTGGGACAAATGCCCATGAGCTTCCGATGATTTACTGTGCTCTGGCTGAAAACGATGAAGAACTTTCTAATGCGCCCTATCAAGTTTTGGCGGACTGGCAGGAGGAACACGATGGTAATTTACGCATTATTTTACCGGATACATATGGAACAGAGGGCTTTTTAAAAAGAGCCCCTGATTGGTTGAAGCAATGGACAGGTATTAGGATTGATAGTGGTGATCCCATACAAGGCGCTGAGGCAGCAATAGACTGGTGGAAAGGCAAAGGAGAAAACCCTAAGGAAAAACTAGTTATATTTTCGGATGGATTGGACGACCTTACTATAAAAGAATTGCATCGAAGGTTTCATGAACGTGTTAAGGTCTCTTTTGGATGGGGAACAAATTTAACAAATGATTTTAGAGGCTTGGTAGCAGATGGATCGTTAGACGCCTTTTCGCTTGTTTGCAAACCTATCAAAGCCAATGGAAATTCAACTGTCAAATTATCTGATAATCTAAATAAGGCTATGGGGTCATCTGCAGAGATTGATCGCTATAAGCACGTGTTTGGAGTTGGACAACAAAAGTCGTTTGATATTGTTGTGTAGCGCAAAGTGGTAATTCTCAGATGTATCCCGTAATTCGCATGGCAAAGGAATTTTGGGTAAATAGGCGAGCTCCAACTTTAAAACTTGGAGAATTTCATGTTTCTCATCATCTCTGTTGGCCTTGGGATTTGGATTTGTGGTTAGAGTTGAACAACGGACGGGCACTTACTTTATATGATTTAGGAAGGCTAGTTTTGGCTAAACGGACTGGCCTACTTACTTTACTGAAAGAAAAAGGCTGGAGTATGCCGATGGCTGGTGCGTCTGTGCGCTACCGTCGTCGTGTCCATGTATTTGAAGGCTTTGAGATGCGAAGCAGAGGTTTGTGTTGGGACCAGCGATTTTTTTACATAGAGCAGTCTATGTGGAAAAAAAATGGCGAATGTGCAGGGCATATCATTTACCGAAGTGCCTTCGTGGACAAGGCTGGAATTATAAATCCTGAGGGAGTTATTGAAGCACTAGGAGTGGAAATAGAGCAACCCTCAATACCAGATTGGATTTCTAAGTGGATTGAGGCCGAAAATCATCGTCCATGGCCACCAGATAAAGAATAACTTGGTATATATAAGTAAATAATGTTTAAGTGATCAGAGTTATCTTGGAGATTTCTAATGTCACAAAGTAAGCGCATTTGGGGTTGGTTTTTTTATGACTGGGCATGCCAACCTTTTTACACATTAATGCTAACTTTCTTTTTTGCCCCTTACTTTGCAACAGTGGCTGCTGACTACTTCGTAGCGTCTGGCATGGAAATAGAAGCATCAAAAGCAAAAGCCCAAACAATGTGGTCAATATGTCTTTCAGCGTCTGGTTTGTTTATTGGTATTAGTGCGCCAATTTTAGGGGCAATTGCTGACACCTCTGGCCGTCGTATGCCTTGGATATATGTTTTCTCTATAATGTTAATAGTTGGAGCTCTGGGGACATGGGTCGGTGTTCCTGATGGATCCAATTTAACTCTTATGCTTTACTTTTTTGCCCTTGGTTATATCGGTACTGAGTTTGCTTTGATATTTACGAATGCCCAGTTAACAACCTTGGGTAATCAAAATGAGATCGGTAAAATTTCTGGTTCAGGATTTGGATTTGGATACCTGGGCGGTGTTTTTGCCCTGGCCATCGCATTATTATTTCTTGTTGAGCAACCTAACGGTACGACATTTATGTTGGGTATTGAGCCTCTATTTGGGTTTTTAAATCCAGAAAACATGGAAGGTACCCGTTTTGTTGGGCCTCTGGCAGCGGTCTGGTTTATTGTATTTGCCATACCCTATTTCAAAAATATGAAAGATGACCCTGCGCTTTTAAATAAAATTAACGTAGGGAAAGGTTTGAAAGACCTTTTTCAACTACTTAAGAGTCTAAAAGCCAGAAAGAGCCTAAGCGCTTATTTGGTCTCCTCAATGTTCTATAGAGATGCAATGAATGGGCTCTATAGCTTTGGTGGCGTCTATGCGGCACTCGTATTGGATTGGACAATTACTCAACTAGGAATTTTTGGAATTATTGCAGCCCTTGGCGCAGCCCTGTTTAGTTGGCTTGGTGGAAAGGCTGATAGCTTACTCGGCCCTAAGCCGGTAATTACTTTTTGCATCTATATAATGATTATTGTTTGCATAACTATTGTTGGTATGACGCCAAATTCTTTATTTGGAATTCAATTATCAGATGGATCCACTCTGCCCGATACGATTTTTATGGTGTGCGGTGTTTTGATTGGGGGTTTTGGTGGGGCAATGCAGGCTGCTAGCCGTACTATGATGGTTAGGCATACAACAATAGAGCGGTCCACTGAAGCATTTGGATTATATGGATTAATGGGGCGTGCAACTGCATTTCTTGCACCCACGCTGATTGGTATCGTAACAGCGATCACCCAAAGTCCTCGCTTGGGCGTCTCTCCTCTTATTGGTCTTTTTATTATAGGTTTGCTTGTTTTAGTTTGGGTTGATGCAGATGGTGAAAAAAGCTCTTAGAAAATTATGGATTATCAAACTAGGCATTATTTTATGTTATACTCCTCTCGAAGTCTTTTCTGCTTCCTTTACTCAAAATTCTCCAGGTGAAGCGAGGGACTATTTTGGAAAATTTTCTAATCCATCGAAGCAGCAGTCTAACCCAATAGGCGGTTATTCATATGGGTGTTTGGCTGGAGGCCAAATATTACCTGAGAGTGGTCCAACTTGGCAGGCCATGCGACTTTCTCGTAACAGAAACTGGGGTCACCCAGTTTTGTTGGATTACTTAGTTGATCTTTCTGAAAAAGCGGCCCGTTTGGATGGTTGGAAGGGACTTTATATTGGTGATTTGGCCCAGCCCAGAGGAGGACAAATGGTCTCTGGCCATGCCAGTCACCAGACAGGTTTAGATGTTGATATATGGATGTTACCAGCAAATAATTTGAAATTAACAAGAACTGAGCGTGAAAATATTAGTTCAATTTCATTACGCAGATCAAAAGGTGCATTCGTAAACAAGTCTTGGACAGCTGAGCACCACAAATTGCTGCGTTTTGCCGCAAGTGATCCGCGCGTAGCAAGGATTTTTGTTTTCCCTGGTGCGAAGGTTAAAATGTGTGAAGATGAAAAAGGGGATAGAGCCTGGCTTAGAAAAATTAGGCCTTGGTATGGGCATCACTATCACTTTCATGTCAGGTTAAAGTGCCCCAATGATGCGAAGGAATGTGAAAATCAGCCTCCACCTCCTCTTGGTGATGGTTGCGATGGTGCAAAAAAATGGGTTCAAAATATACTGAAACCACCTAAGAGAGATCCAAATGCTCCGAAACCAAAGCCAAAGCCCCCACTCACACTTAAACGTATACCAAAGCAGTGTATTGGCGTTTTAAATGCGCCAGGAGTAGGCGTAAATTAATTATACTTGTTAATGGGACTAAACCCGATTAAGTAATCACCGTTCCCGATGAGCGGGGGCCAAGTCTCCGAGCACCTTGATAAAACGGGATATAATATGAAGAAGCTTTTTCCTGGCATTCTTGCCATGGCTACAATCGTTGTAGTCTCTAACATTTTAGTGCAATTTTTTATAGGTAATTGGCTCACTTGGGGAGCATTTACTTATCCTTTTGCGTTTTTAGTTACAGACATAATAAACAGAATGTATGGCCCATCAGATGCACGCCGTGTTGTGTTTTTTGGGTTTATTGTGGGTATTATATGTTCACTGATTGGTACTCAGATTAACATTGAAATTGCCCCAGATTTTATGGCCCCAGCGGTTACTATTAGAATTGCAATTGGATCTGCTACAGCATTTCTATGTGCTCAGTTATTGGATGTGATAATTTTTGATCAGCTAAGGCATGGTACTTGGTGGAGGGCGCCATTACTCTCCACATTAATTGGATCAAGTGTAGACACAATTTTGTTTTTCTTTATTTCCTTTTCGTACGTGATGACAAGTTTTCTGGGCACTGACCACAATATTGAGTTTTTTAATGAAATCGTAATGGGTCCCTTAGGTTTTGAACAGACGCGGTGGATTGCTACTGCTTTGGTAGACTGGTCTGTCAAGGTATCCATTGCACTGATTGCTCTCATTCCTTTCAGGATGATAATTATTTCTTATTACGCCAGAAATAATTAGCTTTTGACATTTTAGTTTTTTGTGTCAAGCTGTGGATAACTGAAACAAATGAAAGGAGGTGGTCCAGTGTCTAAAGAGGTATTGGAGAGAGGTGTCGGAACAGTTGAGGAGTTTGCGCTCTAAGGCAGCCCTTGAGGAGTGAAGTCCGCAATTGGTATTTCCTAACCGACCCACTTCCCTACAATCTCAAAAAGTTTTTTAGGGCGGTCCTTGTGGCCGCCCTTTTCATTAAACATTTTTTTAAACGTGATGCTCAAGATAAACGAAAATATAACGATAGAAGATTGGGAACTTGTAGAGAGTTTCGTTCGTTCTTCAGGTCCTGGTGGGCAAAACGTAAACAAAGTGAGCAGTGCGGTTGAGCTAAGGTTTGAGGCACTAAGATCTCCCAATTTGCCTACTCAAGTAAAAGTTCGGTTAAAGAAGATCGTTGGCCGGCGTTGGACAAATGAAGGAGCTATTGTAATCCAAGTCGAAGAAACCCGTTATCAAGCGAGAAATCGGGAAATTGCTCGCAAAAGACTTAAGGAACTTATACTTAAAGCAACAATTGTTCAAAAAAAGAGAATTGCAACCAAGCCAACGGCAAGTAGTCAAAGGCGAAGGATAAAAAGCAAAAAGCAACGGGGAGAGATTAAAGTCAGTCGAAAAACTATCAGAAAAGAAAGCGATCTCGATTTCTAATGCAGCAGTAAAGCCTTCTATTTTACTTTTGCTTTTGCACTCATCGCTAGCGAACCGTCTTCTCTTTCAATCCATAAAGAGTACTCACTTGTGTCAATTTGTTTTCCTCGGACTTTAAACTTCATATGATCGAAAACTGGCGCCATTGCTCTGAATTCAAAATTCTGGACAATGCAATTGGGTTTATGGCTGGCTAAACCGTCTAGCAACAATGTGGCCAGTAAAGGCCCGTGTACAACCAAACCATCATAGCCTTCTGTTTCGGTACAGAACGGGTGATCATAATGAATTCTGTGACCGTTAAAAGTTAATGCTGAGTATCGAAACAACAAAACTGGATCAGGGTTTATTTCATTTGAAAAATCAAATTCTTTGGGAGCTTCTACCAATTTTGCTGATGCCGAAGAACTAGTGGCTTTTTCACGATAAACAATATCGTGCTCTTCATTAATACAAATAGATCCTTCGCTACTAACTTCATGAGTGACGGTTACAAAAACTAAATTTCCCGACCGTCCAGATTTGGCAGAGACACTTTTAATTGTGCTGGTTTTTTTATATTCATTACCAAGCTTAAGTGGCGATAAAAATTTTATGCGACTTCCTGCCCACATGCGTCTGGGAAGTGGCACTGGTGGTAGAAAATCACCCAACGCTGCATGTCCGTCGTAGCCGGCTTCTGATAACCTGAAAATTGGCAGAAAATAAAGCCAATGCCATAATGGCGGTAAATTTTTATTTTCTGAGTAATCCAGTTCTTTGTGATTTAATGTAGCCGCTAAAGCGGTGGCTGGGAAAGAAGTTAAAACATCGGTTCTTTCCTCGGTTTTTCCAATCCATTTCTGTAATTCTTCTGTTTTCATATCAATCGGTCGGTATTGTTTTGATTAAAGCCGGAAGCTCCATAATTTTTTCATTCCATGAGGCTAAATTTGAGTGTCCATTACGCCACTGCCTGGCATCGTGTCGAAAGTCTAAATAACCGAGCGCGCAGGCAACTGCTATCTGGCCCATATTTAGGTTTCCTTCCATACTTTTGAATTCACCGTTTTCGAGTGCTTTGACTGCATGTAAAACTTTTGACCATTGAGCCTCCATCCAAGATGGGGATTGCTCATTTTCAGGCCGCAATTTAGTTTCATATGTAATGGATACAGCGCTCTCCATGATACCATCTGCTAAAGCTTCTAGGGTTAGAATATCATACATGCTTTCTTGAGGGTAAAGATTTGATCCGGCTAGATCGTCAAGAAATCGAGTTATGACACGACTATCAAATAAAGCTTTTCCGTCATCTAAAATCATTACTGGAATTTTACCTAATGGATTTGCTGCTCTTGCTTCCTCTGCCACAGAAAGGGCGGTCGTTTTTACATTGACCAATTCAATCCGATCATCAAGACCGGCATGATGGATAAGTGTTGTCACTTTGCGGACAAAAGGAGATGGTGGTGAGTAAACTAACTTCATTTGGTTATTCCTGAATGGCCTCAACTTTTTGTTTAGATTTTGAGTTTAACAGAAAATTAGCAACATAAAATGTGAAATAAACACTAAGTTATATACTAAGGGAATAGTGCCACTGGATCATTTTCTTCCCATTTAGGGTATTTTTTCATAACTGAACTAAACATCTCGGAAGTTTTGAAATTTTCTAACCAAATCGCAACTTTTGGCCAGGGTTGAGATAAAAACCAGTCAAAATCAATATGAGCAAATTGTCTGACAAATGGCAAAATAGCCATATCAGCTAAACGTAATTTTTCGCCAAACAAACAGGGTTTCAGCTCACTTTCTAGTAAGTTTAAAAATTTACTAGCGTGCATGCGGTTTTCTTGTGCGTCTTCCTCTGGATATCGATTGGGATACTTAGTTCGATCAAGGGCCTTTTTGAACGGACCATCACATGTTGTGATTAAATCTAAGCTGCTCTCACTTTCTTCTAACCAATTTTCAGGATCATTTATATTTAAAGCCCAAATCATAATTTCGAGGCTTTCATCCAAAATAGTATCTTTAGTTTGCAAACAAGGGACAGTTTTACTCTCTGATGTTTCTAAAAATTTAGGCGCTTTTTCTCGCAATAAAATATTATGGTTTTTTCCAAGCTGTGATGACAGGTGGCTCTTTACTTGTTTTTTGCCCAAATCTCTCAAAACAGCAGCCCTTTTTTTTATTTGATTGCCATTTACCTGAGGCATTTTTGCAGCAGGAGTTCCTTCTCGAGGGGAATAGGGGAAAATGTGAAGCCATGTTAGTTCACACTCTTTAATTAAGTTAACAGAGTTCTGAAAATGCTCCTCTGTCTCTGTTGGAAAACCAGCAATTATGTCGGCACCAAAGGTAATTTCTGGTCTTACTTTTCTTGCCTCCTCACAGAATGCAATGGCATCTTTTCTCAGATGCCTGCGTTTCATACGCTTTAGAATTAAATCATCTCCATGTTGTAGACTGAGGTGTAAATGAGGCATTAACCTTTTTTCAGTAGCAATCGCCTGCATGAGATTTTCATCAACTTCAATGCTATCAATAGAGCTAATTCGTAGTCTTGATAGGTCTGGTACTAACTTTAATATTCGCATCACTAAGTCACCTAACTTAGGAGCGCTGGGTAAATCTGCACCCCAGCTTGTAAGATCTACTCCCGTCAGGACAACTTCATTGAAGCCTTTATCGACCAGTCGCTTTATTTGGTCGACGATAACGCCTGCGGGAACGGATCGAGAGTTTCCTCGGCCGTACGGAATGATGCAGAAAGTACATCGGTGGTCACAGCCATTTTGTACTTGGACATATGCTCTACTTCGAGAACCAAAGCCGTCGATCAAATGGCCTGCAGTTTCATTAACCGACATGATGTCATCGACTTTTATTTTTTCAGTTTCAAAGGTTTCATTATTTGAAAGCTGTGCCCAAGTTTTTTGCTGCATTTTTTCTGAATTACCAATTACCAGATCTACCTCAGCCATATTTGCAAAACTATTAGGATCAATTTGAGCTGCGCAGCCTGTCACTATTACTTTTGCACTTGGATTTTCTTTTCGAAGTTTCCTAACTTCCTGTTTTGATTTACGCACTGCTTCTGCGGTTACCGCACAGGTGTTTATAATAACAGCGTCACTCAGTCCTGAGGAAGTTGCGAGCTCCCGCATAGCTTCAGTTTCGTAAGCGTTAAGCCTACACCCAAGTGTTGATAATTTTGGTGTGGGGACAGTCATAAACTCTTTAAAAACTCATCGGAAAAGTGACCAGAAAAAACTTGCATTGTTGGCCCTGTCATCCAGACACCATCCTCACGCCAGTTTATGTCTAAAATACCACCGTCCAGTTCTATTTGGACATTTTTTCCAGTTAATCCTCGTCTGTTAGCTGAGACAGCCGTTGCGCAAGAAGAAGATCCAGAGGCTAAAGTTACACCAACCCCCCGCTCCCAAACGCGCATTCTAATTCGATCTGGGGCTGTAATAGAAGCAAATTGCACATTTGTTCGCTCTGGAAATAGGGGATGGTTTTCAAATTTTGGACCCATCTCTTCGAGATTTATTTTCTCGGCATCTTCAACAAAGAAAGTACAGTGTGGGTTTCCCATACCAGTAGCAGAAGGAGCTCCTTCTATTGGAAGTTCCAAAGTTGGGATATTTTTAGCAAGAGGGACTTTATCCCATTCGAGTGCAGGTCGCCCCATATTCACAGAAGTCTCACCATTTCCCAAATCTACTGCAGGTATTTGTCCGTACATTGTGGTAAGCGTTAAGTTTTCTTTGGATGTCTCGTCCATTAAATATCGGGCAATGCATCGGGTAGCATTACCACATGCAAAAGACTCAGAGCCGTCCGAATT
>LUMP01000953.1_pt1 | contig 10093 bp, 11 predicted proteins | sample 729641 | NCBI WGS metagenome assembly LUMP01 (sample SAMN03860260, study PRJNA289734) | marine metagenome | biome: seawater column; feature: ocean; material: water; isolation source: Red Sea water column Station 12 - depth 47m | place: Saudi Arabia: Red Sea | collected 2011-10-15 | depth 47 m | reverse complement strand
CAACATGGTTCTTTTTTGTATTCTTTAGAACAGAAAGAGCTGTCATAGCGTGAAGCGCTGATATGTCAAGATTCCATTTTAATCCTATAATGTCTTACACGGGAAAAAGGCTGATCAGAGAAAATAAGTGACAGAAAAATACTCAATCTATGGCAATGATCTCTCACCTTATTCTGTAAAGATAAGGTCATATTTTAGGTACAAAAACATTGAGCACGAGTGGATAGAAAGAAACCTAAAAACTCAAAAAACATTCAATAAGCTGGCAAAAATTCAAATCATTCCTTTGGTTCTGTGTCCAAATGGCGAGGTCCTCCAAGACTCAACACCAATTATTCTAAAAATGGAAAAAAAGTTCATAAAAAACCCAGTTGTTCCAGAAGAGCCTGTCCTGTCTCTTTTATCAAGATTGCTAGAAGAGTATGCAGATGAGTGGGCCGTCAAACACATGTGCCATTATCGGTGGCATTATGAAGAGAATCTGGATGCCGCCGGCAAAAGGTTTGCAAAACTTTATGTCCCACAAACAATCCAACAAATCGCTTGGCTTAGAACATTTTTCTTAAATAAAGCAACCAATGCTTTTAAGGCCAGGATGTCAAAAAGGCTCTGGGTTGTTGGGTCAAATGAAATAACCAAAATACCAATAGAAGAGTCATTCAAAAACTTAATAGAGCTTCTCGATAAGCACTTAGAGGCAAGACCATACATATTTGGAAGCAAACCCTCTATTGCAGATTTTGCTTTGTGGGGCCATATTTATAATGCCAACAATGATGTCACTGCACGCGAGCTTATTCAGAAGCATGTGCCCAAATTGAATAACTGGATTGAGAGGATGGAGGACCCAAAAGAAATGGGCGATTTTGAAACATGGCATGACTTAAAGCCAACACTTTTGCCCTTGATAAAGGAAGAGGTTGCAGAAACTTTTTTGCCCTGGGTCATGGCAAACAATGAGGCAGTTAAAAACAATAAAGACAAGGTTTCAATAACCTTAAAAGGAAGACCTTTTGAGCATAAAGTAACTTCTGTGCAGAAGTTTCATGCAAAATCGTTCAGTTTGCTCATGGAGCACTATAAATCAATTTCTCGTGATCAGGAGTTGGAGGAAATGCTTGTTGAAACAGGCGTTAAGGAGCATCTGGGTGCATAGCCTGGAGGTCTATCAGTCTCTCTGGGGGATGGAGCAAAGACACCCGACAAAACAAGAGCCCTCAGATGAACAGAACTTTCAAAAAATAAAAGGCGGGGGCTTTGCTGGAGCCACGATCGACTTAGCGGCCCATGAGATTAAAGAGTTTCAGAAAAAAAAGCATTATTTTGTTGAAAATAATTTGGGATGCATGGTCAATGCTTTTCCTTATTCTAAAGAAGATCTTTTGCCGCTCTTGAGACTGGCCAAAGAGTTTGATGCATGCTTTGTAAACATTATTGGCGGCGTTATGCCAATTGATTATAAAGACGCAATACCATTGGTTTATGACTGGATGGAGGAAGCTGACAAAGAGGGGGTTAAGATATTGTTTGAGACCCATAGAGACAGTTTATTGAACGATCTTTATTATACGCTCCAACTAATCGAAGAAGTTCCTGAAATGAGGTTAACAGCAGATTTGTCACACTTCGTGGTGGACAGAGAGATGTGGACGCCGATAAACAACCGAGATCAGAAAGAAACAATACTCAATCGATCAGACTGTTTTCAGGGCAGGGTTGCATCAAGAGGGCAAATACAGGTTCAGATAGACTTTCCACAACATAAAGAATGGGTATCTATTTTCAAAGGTTGGTGGAAGTACGGCCTAGAGCAATGGCAAAAACGACAAACAGAAGATTCAACAGTGAGATTTCTATGTGAGTTGGGACCACCAACAAGTTATGCAATAACAGATGCAGCTCAGTTAGAATTATCAGATCGATGGGAAGAAGCATTGACAATAAAAAAATGGATAGAAGAAATGTGGCAAGAAATAGAGAAAGCATGAACAGTAATTTTTCTTTTCCAGTGCTCGAGCACCCAGCACCAAATTGTGACAACAAGAATGCCCTTGATTTAGCGAAGGACTGGATGCAGCTGGATCAAAATTCAATTGTTACACCCTTGGTCAGCGAAAGGGATCGCAACTTCCTTATCTCATCAAACCAAGAAAAAGCAATTCTGAAAATTTCAAACCATAAAGAGGAAAGGGGCGTCCTGGAGTTTCAGACTGAGGCACTCCTTCACCTCCAAAAAACAACAAGCCTAAATTTACCAAGGGCAAAAAAGAACATTGATGGCGAATACCTTGTTACAAAGAATGTGGGCGGCGAAGACTGTTTTGTGAGAATGGTCACTTATTTAGAAGGCATCCCTTTGGATGATATCAGAGCAGTGATTATAGACCCAAAAATGCTGCACCTATCCATGGGTAATTTTTTGGCAAAGCTGGGTAACGGGCTAGATGGATTTTCACACCCTAACCAAAATCATCCACTCCTTTGGGATGTTGGTAAAACTGAAAGCCTTTTTGATGTTTTGGGCGGTATACAAGATGAGCAGAAAAGAAAAATGGCTGAACTTGCATTGTTGTTCTATCAAAACAATACAAAAGAGCTTTTATCAGAACAAAGAAAACAAATCATTCACAATGACATGAACCCGGACAATGTTTTGGTTTCCAAGGAAGACCCAAGCTCTGTGGTCGGAATGATAGATTTTGGTGATATGCTCCACGCGCCCCTGATCAATGACTTAGCTGTAGCTTGTGCATATGAAACAATAAGGGTTGAATCGCTTTATAGCGGCTCAAAAGACCTCTTGCTTGGCTACCACAGTGAAAATAACCTTTTAGAAAGTGAGGCTATGCTGTTGCCGATGTTGGCATACAACAGAATTGCAATGTCTCTAATCATATCCGAGTGGAGAGCAAGCAAACACCCAGAAAACAGAGAATACATTCTTGGAAACATTGACCACACGTGGTCCATTTTTAAAGAAATAAATGAAGAAGAAATTGAAAAAACCGGGACCCAGCTTGTCGACCTTCTGGTCTGATTTGAAAAAATGAGCATATTAAGCAGGAGAAAGAAGCACCTTGGAAACGGCTCCAAATATTTTTATGAAAAACCGCTTCATATAATCAAAGGTGAAGATGTTTGGTTGATCGATGAGAAGGGCAAAAGGTTTTTAGACGTTTATAACAATGTGGCTCATGTCGGTCACTCCAACCCCAGGGTGGTGAATGCAATAACTGAACAAAGCAAAACGCTCAATACAAACACCAGATACCTTCACGAAAAGATTATTTTATTGGCCGAGAGACTGGCAGCAACTATGGAGGAGGGTTTAGATGTAGCCGCGCATACAAAACACCAGGGATGTATCGTTCTTTCAAACGCATACCATGGAAACACCACAGAGATTTTTCAACTAAGCCCAGAAGATTGCCCAAAAGAGCAGAGAAAAGATTGGATAAAAACAATCCCAGGACCCAAAGGTTTTATAGGAAACGAAAGCGCTTATATAAAAAAACTAAGGGAAGAGGCAGAAACCCTTGCCAGCAGCAGACATGGCGTTGCTTGCTTCATTGCTGACAGCGTTTTTAGTAGTGACGGGATTTATGAGATACCAAAGGGCTTTTTAAAAAAAATTTACCAAGAAATAAGAAGCTTTGGTGGGGTTGTTATTGCAGATGAGGTTCAGTCAGGTTTTGGTAGGCTTGGCGACCAAATGTGGGCCTATCAGGACGATGCAGTGGTTCCAGACATCGTAACCATGGGCAAGCCAATGGGAAACGGCCACCCAGTATCGGCTTTACTTACACACAGAGAGCTCATTGAGTCCTTAGATCAGGCATACAATGGCAACTCTTACTTTAATACATTTGGAGGAAACCCTGTGTCAGCAGCAGCAGCGCTTTCAGTTTTAGATATTATCGAAGAAGACAGCCTCATAGATCAGGCCGGACAGGTTGGAGACTACTTGAAAAAACAACTTAGGAACACCTTGCAAAACAAGGAAAGCGTTGTCGAGATTAGGGGGAAAGGCTTGTTTTTAGGTATCGAGCTTGATGACCCATCAAAGACAGCAAAAACAATGGAAGAGATGATGCGTCAAGGTGTTTTAGTCGGCAAAACAGGACCAACAAATAGCGTGATAAAACTAAGGCCTTCAATGACATTTAAAAAAGAACACGCAGATTTGCTGGTAGAAAAACTAAACCAATGTTTGTGAACAATCAGCCAAGCTCAACAACCACCGGAGTGTGGTCTGAGGGTTTTTCAAGCCACCTTGGTTTTTCATCAATATAGCTTTTTTTACAAAGAGGTTTGAGCTCATCCGAGACGAGTAACAAGTCGATTCTCAGACCAAGCTCCTTGGTGTATGCTGCAGTTCTATAATCCCACCAGCTATGAAACCCAGCGCCTTTCTCAAACAATCGAAAACTATCATGAAAACCCATAGAAAGGATTTGTTCAAACATTGTTCGTTCTTGATCGCTACATAAAATTTTATCTCTCCATTTTTCAGGATCATGTACATCTTCATCACAAGGAGCTATGTTGAAATCACCAAGCACAACCATCTTAGGATATTTTTTTAAATCGTCATTGAGCATTTTTTTTAAATGATCTAACCAATCAAGCTTGTAAGCAAACTTCTCAGAGCCAACGGCTTGTCCGTTTGGAACATATACGTTAACTACCCTAATGTCTTCATGTGTGGTCGATACCACCCTCGTTTGTGGGTCATCAAAACCTCTGATTCCTTTACTTGTCTTTGCCGACCCATTTTTTATTATGTTGGCGACACCGTTGTATGATTTTTGACCAAAGGCTTCAACAGAATAGGACAAAGCCTCAAAAGCATCATAAGGAAAAAGCTCATCCACAACTTTTGTCTCTTGCAGGGCGAGTACATCGGGTTGATTGTCTTCGATCCACGCAACCACATGATCAATTCTTGCTCTGATTCCATTGACATTCCAGCTTGCAATCTTCATAAAAATGAATGTAAACCATTTGTATGTGAATGTAATGAAATTTTATTAAAAAACATCTATATTTGTTTGATAAAAACCCAAACAAATAAAAGCATGAAAGCAGAAATTTTTGGAAAAACCGATTGCATACATTGTGAAAAAGCAAAGATGTTATGCTCCCAGAAAGACATCGAGTTTATTTACCAAGAGCTCGGCAAAGATTTCGAAATGCAATTTATCTTAGAAAAGTTCCCTGGAGCGAGAACATTTCCACAAATTACAGTTGATGGAAAGCATGTGGGCGGATTTGATGACCTTGAAGTTTTCTTAGCAAACCAAGATTAAGGAGGAAACGATGAAGAAACTGATTATCTTTGCGATGATTTTTTTTGTTGCGCCAATGGCGAGTGCTGATGAACATAAAAGCGAAACAACATTTATGAACAAGCAGGAATGCAATGAGCTTAAGAATGGTATCGCTGAGCTTTTGATGGTTACAGATTATTATTGGAAAGAGATAGAGAAGGACAATGAGAATAAAGATCTCTATGAGGCTGTTGCATTTTATTCACAACAAGCAGCAAATTATTCCACTATTTACGATGTATGGTGCGATTAGTTTTCCACTTCTGACTGAAGACGATTAACCACAATAATCAGCAGCTTGTTCTACGAGCATTCCCCACCCTTGCAAGGAAGATCTTGAACCGTTTTCGCTTGACCAATTTTGAAAGAGTGTTGGCTCGTAAGAATAATTGACATCATATGAATGGGCCCCTTTTATCGCAATTTTGCTGACAGAGGGCACAGTGTTTGATAATTGTGAAGAAGTCGTATTTATGACCAAATCATAATTTCTATCGATGTTTTCGCCTGAAACGCAATCAATTTGGAAAAGGTGTGAAAAAGTGTCTCTCAATGACTCGGCTTTTTTCTCTGTTCTATTGGTTAGGGTTATGTTTTTGGGGTTCATATCAATAATAGAAGGCAATATGCTTTTGGTGGTCCCTCCTGCGCCAATCAGAAGAATTGAGCGACCTTCGATATTTATGTTGTTATTGCTTAAGTCTCTGATTAGCCCAATGCCATCGGTGCTCTCCCCATAAACGCGGCCATCCTCAGAAAAAGAAAGCGTATTAACAGCACCACAGTTTTTTGCTTGTGAGCCAAGCACATCTGAAATCTCATACGCCAAACCCTTGAAAGGAAGGGTTACATTGATGCCCTTGCCACCAGATCGAAAAAACTCCTCAACAACAGCAAAAAAAGTGTTTTCTGTTGCCTCAAGCTTTCCGTAAGAGATCTTATGACCAAGCTGCTCGCCGAATAAGCGATGAATTTTGGGCGACTTACTGTGCCCAATCGGGTTTCCTATTACCGCATATTTATCCACTTATTGGTGTATCGCTAACCACGAATTATTTCGTTTGTAAGTATATCAACAATTCTTGAAGGTTTTGCGTTTGCATCTGAGGGACCTTCGAGTATAAAGTCAACAATGCCAGAAAGCTCATTTTCAACCTCCGCAAAGGATTTCAACTCAGGGCCACCATGAAAATTGGCACTCGTAGAAACAATTGGTGATTCTAAAATAGAGTGTAATAGTGGAACAGGATCTTTTTTTGTGATCCTTATGGCGATTGAAGGATGTTTTCCTGAAATCCAAGGCGGAGCATGTTTTGTTTTTGGAACCAAATAGGTCGTTGGAACATCATTTTCGTTTTCAATGATCTCTTTTTGTTGCTTGTTAATATCAAGCCATTCCTCAACCCCATCTATAGAGCTACCTAACAAGATTAAACCCATGTCCACAGGCCTTTCTTTGATTTCTAGAAGTCTTTCTACCGCCGCTTTGTTTTTTGGGTCACAACCGAGGCCATAAACTGTATCAGTTGGGTAAGCGATCACGCCTCCCGACTCAAGAGCGTTGACTACTTGGTTTTTTTCTTTGATTTTCTCTTACCTCTTTTTTTGGCAGGAGCCTTTTCTAATAGCTCGAGACAGTCCTGTAGTTCCAGGCTCTCAGGGTCCTTGTCTTTTGGTATAGAGGCATTTTTTTTGCCATCTGTGACATAGGCGCCCCATCTCCCATCTACAATTTTAACAGGGCTGTCATCAAATGTTTTTAGCGCTCCAGATCCTTTTGAGCTCGATATGCTCGAGAGAGCTTCTTCAAGATCAACAGAAAAAGGATCTAGGCCTTTTCTTCCTCTAAAGTTCTTGGACCCACGTTTGAAATAGGGACCATAGGGACCAATGGTGACAAGAATTTTTTCTCCAGATTCAGGGTCAACACCTAGCTCTTTTGGAAGGCTCAAGTAATCCAAAGCCCTTTCAAAGGTCATCTCTTCTATCGTGTCTGTTTTAAGTAGGCCTACATATCTTGGTTTGTTGCCATCCTCTTTTGAGCCAAGCTGCACGGTCGGACCGTATCTTGCTTCTCTAACGATTACAGGCTCGTTGGTCTCTGGGTGGTAGCCAAGAATATTCTCGCTTGGCTTGTTTAAAAGCTCACAAGCTGTTTCGAGGTTGATTGAAAAAAGTGACTGCCCCTCTTTTATAGCTGCCCACTCAAGCTTCTCATCTTTTTCCATGTCACCCACCTGAACCGCAGGACCGTTTTTTGTCATTCTTGCGAATACTGGACGACCTGTTTCTGGGTGGCTACCCAGCGGTCTTTGTGGGTTTACATCTTTTCTTGTAACCACGCCACTGACCTCGTCAACAGTGTCTATTAATGGAGACCAAAAGGCATTTAGAACATCTTGCTTGCTTCTTTGTCCGCTTGAGATTTCATCCAAATTGTTTTCCATATTCGAAGTAAACTCATCACTGATATATCCACCGAAGCGTTCATTTAAAAAATTGCTCACAAGACGACCCATATCTGATGGCTCGTATCTTTTTTGTTTAAGCCAGATATACTTTCTGTCTGTGAGCTTGGAGAGTATGTCAGCATATGTTGAAGGCCTTCCAATGCCTTTTTCTTCAAGCGCCTTAATCATGCTCGCGTCATTATAACGAGGAGGCGGATCAGTAAAATGCTGGGTTTTTACAAGCTCCTTAAATCCAATTGCATCATTCTCATTGATCAAAGGCGGTTTATTGTTTGTAACCTCTTCTTGAGTTGCCTCTAAATAACCACTGAAAATAAGTTCCTGGTCAGAAAAAGAAAATGTTGCCAAGCTCTCATCGCCGGCAGGCACAAACTCGATAGACGTTCTTTCAAAGATTGCATCCTTCATTTGGGATGCGACAGTTCTTTGCCAGATTAGCTGATAGAGTTTGAACTCGTCATCTTTCAAAATCTTTTTGGCATCAGCTGGGACAAGACCTATGTCAACAGGAGTTATTGCACCATGGGCCTCTTGGATATTCTTAGCCTCTTTTTTGTTTTTATAGTTTCTAGGTTGGACAAAGTCTTCACCGAACATGCTCGCTACCTGAGACCTTACGGCCGGCACCTTTCCTTCATCGATTTCAATTGAGTCTGTTCTAATATAGGTGATTAGTCCGCCACCCTCACGCGCATAGAGTGATTGCGCGACCTGCATGGTTCTTTTTGGCGTAAAACCAAACCTGTTGGATGCTTGTTGTTGGAGCACAGATGTTCTAAATGGCTCTCTTGGTGAGCGCTTAATGGTTTTTTTAGAGATCGACTTCGCGACAAGACCTTTCTTGCATTGCTCTTCCAGATCTTTGCTTGCCTTCTCAACAAGTGTGGTTGAGTCAAAAGTGAACTTTTTTACAGGCTCTTGTTTAAAAGCCGATAGTTTGGCGTCATATTCTCCATCTTTTTCTAGTTTTGCTGAAATGGTCCAATACTCTTGTGGAACAAAGGCCTCAATTTCTCTTTCACGCTCTACAATCATCCTTAATGCGGGGCTTTGCACCCTTCCCGCAGAATGATTATTGCTAGGAAATAGTCGCCACAACAATGGCGACAAAGTAAAACCAAAGTGCCGATCAAGCGCCCTTCTGGTTTCTTGGGATTGAACCAGATCCATGGCTATTTCACCCGGATTGCTGACAGCATCCTTGACTGCTTTTTCGCTTATTTCATAAAAAACAGCCCGCTTAATTTCTGGTTGTTCGAATTTAGCATTTGAAATAATGTCTGCCACATGCCAAGCAATGGCTTCCCCTTCTCTGTCTGGGTCTGTGGCAAGAATCACTTGCTCAACATTCTTTGCTTCGTCCTTAATTTTTTTCACCGCATCTTCCTTGCCTGGACTCACAATATATTTCATCGAATAACCATTACCCGGATCAATAGCGTCTTTTTTTGGAAGCTCTCTGATGTGACCAATGGTTGGCAAAACAGCATAGCCACCACCCAGATATTTCTGAATTGTTTTTGCCTTGGCTGGCGATTCTACAATGACTAGTTTGCTCATAACGAATTAAAAATAATCACAACAAGGGTTCGTGAGGCAGTGATTATAAATACAAAAGAATTATTAATTCAATGTTTTTGGCGAATCAATTGCTTCGTCGTTTTCATAAGCATGCAGCTTGACTTCAACCGACGGCTCCTGAAAAAGCATTAAAATACTTAATGCCTTTACTACCTCTAGGTCCATGGGCTCAAAGCCTATCGATGTGAGCTTATCAATCAATAATTCTCGCTTTTCAGGAGTAAGAAGGCCAAACTTCTCTAAACGAGTGATGTAGTTCTGGCATTCAATATCGAGCAAGTTTTTCTCATCATCACTGAGTATTCTTATCGAGGAACTGCTTGGACTATGAAGCATCGGTGTTTCTGTTGAGCTTTTGAAAATCTCAACCCAGTCCATCGCATGATCAATGGCATCATCCTGAAAGCCCGCGCCTATGAGGTGATCACGAATCTCAAAGGATGTTTCTGACTCTCTGACAGGGTCTTCAGAGTAGTATTCAAAAAGATACAGGAGGATATCGAGAAAATCTTCTTTTATGTTTTGGTTCATTGAAAGAAAACAATTAAGTTACCCCGAGCATGAATCAAAAAAGACAGGAGGTCAACGTATTTTTCGTGAATTTTTTTTGAGCACTAATAAAAGCTATTTTTGGAAAAAAACAACAACATCATGATAAGATAAATTTCCCTTATTTAATGGTGTTTAGCATGTTTGAGAACTTAGAAATTT
>LUMP01000557.1_pt1 | contig 10097 bp, 13 predicted proteins | sample 729641 | NCBI WGS metagenome assembly LUMP01 (sample SAMN03860260, study PRJNA289734) | marine metagenome | biome: seawater column; feature: ocean; material: water; isolation source: Red Sea water column Station 12 - depth 47m | place: Saudi Arabia: Red Sea | collected 2011-10-15 | depth 47 m | reverse complement strand
AAAGTAATTCCTGGTGACAGAGTATTTTATCCAGTTAAACCACATATTGGAACAACAGCTCCAGGAGTTCATCAGCCAGACTTTACAGGTAAATCAGTTGTTTTTGCAATTGATGGTACTGATAAAACAGATGCTGAAAGAGTCGAATTCTTAGCACAGCATGTTGAGAAAAACGGCGGTAAAGTAGCATGTTTCATTTCACAATCAACTCCAACAGATGTTCAAGAACATATCAGTAGCAAATTCCATTCACATGTTGTAGATATTACAAATCCTGAAGAAATGCAAAGATGGCTCAATACTGCCAACACAAACCTAGGAGATATTTTAGGAGTAATTCATGTAACTGGAAAACTTCCAGAAATAGGAAAATTAACAGAATTAAACAGAGCAGGATGGGAAGAATTAGTTGCAAAATTCATTTCTACCCCAGCAACAGTAGCACAAAGAGCACTAGAGCATTTTGTTCCAGGAGGAGACAAAGACCCAAGATTATACAAAGACACCAAAGGTGCAATTATGATAATTGGTCCAGATTTACCAATTGGACGTAAAGTAACTGGAACACAAAGAGCTCAAGTTGAAGTTTTCAGAGGAGCATTAAGACCATTTACTACAACCGTAAATCAAGAATTAAGTGATGTTTTGAAATCAAAAATTAGAATGTTCACAGTTTTCCCAGGTTCAGTCACAGGGGCAGAACCAGATAATCAGAAAATTGCTGATGCATTTAATTTCTTAGTTTCAGAAAATGCAGCTTCATCTGCAGAAGTAACATTCTGTGTTGATGAAACAAGATAAGAATGAAAAAGTTTTCAGAATTCATTATTGGTGAATCATTTTATTCAACATGTAGTATTTCAGATGATGAATTAGAAGAATATCTTAAATTTTCTAGAATCAAAAATGTATTTTTAGAAAACAAAGTAAATGAAGGACGTCAGTTAGTTTCAGGCAGAGCAATTTTGTCAAGAATGGAAGGAGAATTCACAAGATTAAATCAAATTTATGGAAATCAAATAATATTTTCAGGGACAGATGGGGATGCAGAATGGGGAAATAGAAATACCAGATTTCTAAAGCCTTTGTATACAGATCAAGTTTTAAAGTTAAAATTCACAATTGTTCAAAAAGAAGAAATAGATGAACAATTTGGAAAAATAATAATTGATTTTGAAGGCAGTACACAAGACAATGAAACAATAGTAATTTCTAAAAAAAATATTTACAGAATTAAAAAAGAACCAGAAAAGTAATTAAGAAAAACTAAGGAGCCGACTAGTCTCCTCAGCCATTAGATCAAAAGACCCAACGAACAACTTATATCAAAAAATTACTATAAAAGGATTAGAAAATTTTTGAGGCTAAAATAAGGAACCACTTGTAAAAGAATCAAAAAATAATTTTACAGCAGTAATTACAAGAACTATTGAAATTAAAATTTTCAAATTACGTTCCTTAATACTTATAGATAATTTGGCACCAACCAGTCCTCCAAAAAATGCGCCAATTGCTAAGAATCCAGACTGAAGAAAATCAGGGTGTCCCAAAATACTGTGAACAATCACTCCAGATAATGATGCAAATAATAAAATAAATTGTGAAGTTGGAGCAGCTCGTTTCATAGACATTCCCAAACCAACAACCATTAATGGAACAAAGACAATTCCTCCACCAATTCCAAAAAAGGATGAAATAATTCCTGCAAAAAAGCTTGAACCAATGATAAGAAGAATTAATTGTTTTGAAATTATTTTTTCTTTTGATTCAACTTGCTTTCTAAGAAAAATGTAAACTGAAGATGCAATTAATACAAAACCAAATAAAATTTTAAAAATATCAGGTGCAACATCTGTAGAAATAATAGCACCCAAAATTGTTCCAGGAATTGCAAGTAATCCAAGTTTTAATCCTAAAGAATATTCAATTCTTTTTTGTTTTGAGTAAGATATTGTAGAAGCTATTGAATTACTGAACGCAGCAAAAAGACTATTACTTGCAGCAACAGTAGGAGGAATTCCTAAAAACGTTAAGACAGGAACAACAATAATCCCACCTCCAAGTCCTATCATAGAACCTAAAATTCCAGCTGCAAATCCCAAAGGAATTAACCATAATTGATCAATCATCGTAATCGCCAATCAAATAATTTTATCATATATTAGACTACTTTAGAACAATTAAAGTCCACAAATATGACTCATTTTTAGAAGTAATTTCTAAAATCAACGTTTCATCGCCCAATCCATCAACAGTAGATTTCAAAGGAGTTGTTTGAGAAGATTCCATATATTTTGTTTCAGCAGCGTCTATCCAAGATTCAATAGACTCAAAGCCTCCAGGCTGTTTTTCATTCCAACAGTCACATACTAAAGATTCAATCATACTTTCAAAAACAATTTTGACTTCATCAGATTTGGAATTTACAAAGGGCTTGGATTCAACAACAGCAATTGCCATTATTGGGTTATCAGGAACACCACCCATGCTTATATTTCCAAGAGACCTCCCATTAGGATCTTGAATTGCAGTAGTGGTGCAATAGGAGATTTTAGATAAAATATCATCTTGAATTGCACAATAATTTCCAATAGTATGATCTGTTACAGGACTAGGGGTAGACATGAAAATATCTTTTTCAGACAATGATTCTTTAATTTTTTCTACATCATAAAATGTAAATCCATATTGATATAGATTTTCTGAAGAAGGCATAGAAGACTCTTCAGGAATTAAAAAGATAGCAATTGCAGATATTGCTATTATAATTATTGGAATTATTATTTTTGAATTCACAGATTATTTAAAAAAAGATTACAAGATAAGGTTTTGCAATTTTAAATAGAAATTATTTCCAAAATAGAGTCCTTTGTAATGTTATTTTGTTCAACAAATCCAGATGTGACTTCAAGAATATATGTTGCTTCAGCGTCAGGTACAAAACTAGGACATCCAGCTGCAATTTCTACAGGGATTACACAAGGAGGAACATTTGTTTTGATGTGAACAACTTTGCCATCTCCATCAAACCAAATCATATCTATTTCAAATTGCATGTTAAGCATCCATAATGAATAAAGACCTTGTTCAGGAAAAACAAAAAGCATTCCTTGATCTAAAGGTAGTTGTTCTTGATACATTAATCCACGAACACGAGTTGGTTCAGTATCAGCTATTTGAACTTCCAGTATAGTTTCATCAACTTTAATCATACCTCTAGGAAATTCAACTTGTTCAAGTTTTATTTCACTGGGCAAAGTTAACAATCCAATTGATCCAATAATTACAGCTGCAATAGTAATTGGGATTAGTGCTTGTGCCCATCATAGGTCCACCTATTGCACAAGTAACTCCAGTAGGTTCAGGAATCCATAACATCAAAAATCCAATTTTTTGTAGTTTTTTACCTGGAGCAGGTGCTTTTTGTAAGGCTCCTAATGAACGAGCTGTTTTAGTATCATCCATTTTTGCGATATCTGAATAAAGATTAGCCCTACGTTTGGCTGATTCAGAAAATTTTTGTAATTTAGCTAGTCGTGCCTTTAATGGATCATTCATTTTAACTATAATTTAGAAAAAAATAGTTAAGATTCAAAGATCAACAATGATTACACTCAAGTCAACAAAGAATAACTAATTCCGATAGACACTAAATTATAGTAGATTATTGATAAATACAAGAATAGATGAAAAATAAAAATTCCAAGCGATTAGACTCGATTAAAGCTGCACATGAAGTGGAAAAGACAAGATCAAGTTCAAGAATGGAAGACTACCTAGAAATAATTTCAGAATTAGTAGAATTGAAAGGATATGCAACTACATTAGATATTTCAAGATACATGAATGTTAGTGCTCCAAGTGTTACCAAGATGTTACAAAGATTGGATGAAGGAGGATATTTAGAATATGAAAAATATCACGGAATCAATCTTACAAAAAAAGGAATTCAAATTGCAGAGGGCATTAGACAAAATCATGGAATTTTATTAGAATTTTTTGAGATTTTAGGAGTAGGGTATGAAACTGCAAATCAAGATACAGAAGGAATCGAACACCATCTTAATCCAAAAACAATCAAACAATTAAGAAAATTCATAACATTTCTAAAAGCTAATCCAAAAATTATTGAAAATTTTAAAAATCTTTGAGATAAATCTTAATATCATTTTGGGAAGAAGTTTGATTCAATAAATTCCTTCCAATATCAGAACGTTTTGGAATTTTAATTTGTCCTTTTTTACCAATTCGAACTGATGTGAAAAATTTGTCATGTAGATAAATATCAGCATGTAAAGATGTGAATTCTCTATTAACAGTTAACAATAAGGCAGTTTTAGATTCTGAAAAACTAAATGGAAGATCATTTGAATTTAAAAATAATTCTTCAGAATCTTTTGCGACAACGTCAATGTGAACTTTAAGGAATTTTTCAATTTCGTCAATGTTAGAACCACCTCTACCAATTATAGAGGCAATACAATCTTCATGGACACTAACCTTAACACGATTTTCAGATAAAATTTCAACTTGTGCATTAGAATCATATTTTTGAAAATATTCCTGAATTTTATCTTCAGCCAATTTCTCAATACCGACTTTTTCAGTACGTTGTTGGACTGGAACTATTACATTTTCCTCCCCAAATGTGTAAATTTCATGCTCTAAAACATTATTTTCAAAATTTCGTATTTCAATTACAGGTCTTGCTAAGTCAGATTCGGTCATACCAGTAGGAACTTTTACTTTTAATTCTAAATCATAGACTTTTTCAATGTCTCCATTATTTACAAACACAACAGTATCCAAAACATTTGGAATAATACCAAGTTCTATTTTTCCAATAAATCTTTGAATTGCATCCAAAGGAGAATTGGCATGAATAACTCCAACCATTCCAACTCCAGTTAATCGTAGATCAGAGAAAGTTGTAAAATCTTCTTTTCGACGAACTTCATCAAAAATAGTATAATCAGGTCTTACAAGTAACAAAATATCTGCAGTATTATCAAAACTTCCATCCAATTTACTGTATTGAGTAATTCCAGAGCTTACTTGCAAATCTCGTGGCGATTCAAAAGTTTTAACGATTTTTCCTTGTTGATGATAAAAATTTGCTAAACCAGATGCCAGAGTACTTTTTCCAGAACCAGGTGCACCAGAAATCACAATCCCTTCAGCCCTATCAGTTAAACGTTGCATTAATGATTCAGAAATAGAATAATCATCTAGAGACAATTGAACTGTTGGATGAACAATAGTTATTTCATATGATTCAGAAAATGGAGGATAAGTAATTGCAATACGATAATCATCATGTTGAATTACAGTTGCACCAGTTTTAGAAATTTCAACAGTACTAGAATCAGAAATATTTACAGCTGACAATATTTGCGAAGAAATCATTTTCAAATAATCTCTGGTAAGAATTTCATCATTAATTTGTGAAAGCTGAAATTCTCCAGGTTTACCTTTTTTGCCAAGAGGAAATTGATTTTCTTTAAGATGAATACTCATAGTAGAATCATCAAAAAATTTTAAAAATTCAAGTTCTTCAAAAACCATCTTAGGTTTTAAAAATACAGTTTGAACATCTTCAGCTTTTGCAACTAAATGTTGTACTTTATCAGAAGTATACAGAACTGCCTCATTTTGTTTGGCAATATCAATAATTAAAGCATCAATTCTACCACTTGAAGCAAATTTAATATCATTAATATCAGGATGAGGACCTTTTATCAAAATTTTCACTCCAGAATTTTCAGATAATTGATTCAGTTTTTCGATTTGTTCTAAACCAGCAAAACCCTGTTGTTTATTATTAGATGCTTGAGATTGAAGTTCATCAAATACTGCTTGAGGAATTACAAGTTCAGAATTTCTAATTGAACCGGATTCAATTTGTTGTGCTAAATTACCATTTATGATTACACTAGTATCAGCAACAATAGTAGTCATAAAATATGATCAATACTTGAATATAAAAAATATCCAATAAAATTAGTTAAAGAAAACCAACATCGAGGATCAAAATGACTCACTCTCATGAAAAAATTATCAAAATAATAAGAAAATCATGAATCAAGATATGAAGAAAAATAAGGAATTTTACAAAAACTGTACACAATATTTTGAATATTTACGAAAAAATAGCAGTGTAGACTTTGAATTTGAAGACGAATACTATTTCACCATGCCTGCAATATCCAGTCATCAATAGTACAAGATTTAGAACTCATCAAAATTTGTAAAATATGGAACAAAATCTACAAGATTTAGCAGATAAAATTATCAAGTATACAGAACAATCAGGAGTTCAATATTGCGATGTCAGAGCAGAACAGCAAATTAAAAAATCCATACTGATAGAAAATAAGGAAATTGAGCATATTAGAAATAGTGAAGATAAAGGAATAGGAGTCAGATTAATTAAAAATGGGGCATGGAGTTTTTGCTCAATTACCAATCCAAAATCATTTGATGAAATAAAAAATATTTTAGATAAAACAATTAAAAATTCTGATTACACAAATTCAAATAAAAAAAATAAAATTAATCTACACAATAATCCAATAAATAAAAAACAAATTAATTTTCCAGTAATTAAAAAACCAGAAATTGAAGAATTAACGTCAATAGGTTTAGAATGCAATGAAATCATGATGAATTCACCAGCAATTATCAGATCAGTTACAAATCCATACTTTGTTACAAATTCAAAATATTTTGTTAATTCAGAGGGCTCAAAAATTTTACAAAATTTTACTGATGTTATTATGGAAATGGTTGCAACTGCACATGAATCAGGGATTACACAATCAGTCAACATAACAGAAGGAGGAAGAGGAGGAATGGAATTAATTCAAAGCAAATCTCAACAAAGTGCAAAAGAAATTTCAGTGAAAGCATCAGAATTAATTAAAGCAAAACCAGTGAAAGAAGAAAAAACTACACTTGTTATGAATCCAGATTTTGTATCACTGCTTACTCACGAAATTTTAGGTCATCCGTCAGAAGCAGATAGAGTTCTAGGAAAAGAAATGGCATGGGCAGGAGGAGCTTGGTGGAAAGGAAAAATAGGAAAAAAGATTGGTTCAGAAAATTTGAATGTCTTTGATGATCCAACTATCAAAGAAAGTCTAGGATGGTATTATTATGATGATGAAGGGGTTGAAACCAAAAAAACTAATCTTATAGAAAATGGAATTTTGAAAAACCACATGCAAAATAGAGAAACATCGGAAATATTCAATTCCATCCCTACAGGAAACATGAGAGCTACAAGTTATCGATATATGCCATTAATTCGAATGGCTTGCACATGTATTGGTAATGGAGATCAGGAAGTTAATGAAATAATTAAAGATGTCAAAAATGGATACTATATTTCAAACATGAAAGTACCTTCAATAGACATGAAACGCTACAACTGGAGCATATCATGTCAATACGCACAAAAAATTGAGGATGGACAATTAACAGATTTACAAAGAGATGTAATAGTAATGGGCACGGCACCTGAATTTTTTAATTCAATAGATGCATGCGGAAATGATTTCACAGTAAGACCAATAACTAATTGTGGAAAAGGAGATCCTATGCAATCAATGATCATGGGAAACGGTGGACCAACTATTAGAGGAACGGCAACAGTCAAAAGTGTTAATTAGAATGGAAAAAAAATTACAAGAAATAAAACAACAAGTGATAGAATGTACAAAATGTGAATTAAGTAAAACACGTAATAATTCAGTTGCTGGAAAAGGGAATTTTAAATCAGATGTAATTTTCGTAGGAGAAGCTCCAGGAAAGAATGAGGATTTGAAAGGAGAACCATTCATCGGAATTGCAGGAAAAAAACTTTCAATGGCATTAGAAAGTGCAGGAATTACAAGAGATGAAGTTTACATAACAAATATTGTCAAATGCAGACCGCCAAATAATCGAGTTCCAACAACAAATGAAAGAGAGACATGCAAAGATTATCTAAAAAAAGAAATTGAGATAATTAAACCAAAAATTATTTGTATTTTAGGGAATACAGCATTTGGATCACTGTTAGATGGAAAAGAAATTACAAAATATAGAGGAAAAATAGTTAGAAAAGACAATCAATTATATTTTTTAACTGTTCATCCAGCTGCTACAATTTACAATCAAAAATTAATTGATGTTTTAAAAAATGATATTGAGAAATTGTTCAAATTGATAAAAGAATTAAATGATAATAAAGAAATTCAGATAGATATTGAATATACTTCCTAGAAAATTTTATCAAAAAGATACAGTGATTGTTGCAAAAAGACTATTGGGAAAAAAATTAGTTAGAAAAATAGGCAATTATGAAATTTCAGGAATCATAACAGAAACAGAGGCATATAGAGGAAAGGATGACCTTGCAAGTCATGCATCAACAAAAATGACAGAGCGAAATAAGGTGATGTTTGGTCCTGTTGGCATGTCTTATGTTTATTTCACTTATGGAATGTACTTTATGCTAAACGTAGTAGCAAAAAGCAAAAGACAGAATGCAGGAGCAGTATTAATTCGGGGAATTTTTCCTCAAGAAGGCATTAAAACAATGGTCAAAAACAGAGGGATTGATGATTTGAACAAGATTACTAATGGTCCGGCAAAAATAACAATGGCCATGGATATTTCAATGAAAGAAAATAACATCGATGTGACAAAAAATTCTTCAATTTACATTAGTGAAGGAATATCAATAAAAAAAATTAAAAAATTACCACGAGTTGGAATTTCAAAAGCAAAAGAAAAAGAGTGGAATTTCAGTATTAACCCAAAAGACTACTTTTGATCTTCATCGTCATCTTCTACAGTCCAAGGTAAGATGCTTCCAAGTATACGATTCCAATCCATTCGTAATAATAGTACTACAACACTAGTCATAGCAACACCAAAAATAACAATTCCCAGAATTATTGGGGTAGGATCTTCCAAATCTTCAGGTTCAGATATTCCAAACATTTCAAAGATTGGATCAACTACAGGACCACTAAGATAATGAGATAATATGACAATTACATAACATAGAACAATTTTTCCAGTTAGAGTGGCAATAAAGAATCTAAGAGGGTTGTATTTTGCCAAACCAAGAGGTACATAGACTAAATCATCAGGAATAGGAGTTGCAGCAGCAAAGAAAGCAGCACCTGCACCGTATTTTTTTACCAACTTTTGAAAAGGTTTCATTCTTTGTTTTGTTTTTTCTGAAATGATTCTTCGCCCTCCATAACTAATAGCAAAAATGATTTGTTTTGCAACAGTAGCAGTGATGGCAGCAATTAATGCAAGTATGTGGAGATTGAATTGGTCACCAACAGACATTGTGATTAGTAAGATGAATGATGGGATAGGAACAAATGGAATTAACGATCCGAAAAAGCTAACTAAAGCTAAACCAAGATAACCAACTTCGGAAGAAAAGAATGGAAGGAAATCCCAAAGATCCAATAGATAACGAGATCCTCAACTGTATATAAAAAAATTGAATTAGAAATCACTAAAATAATCGAAAATGAGCAATTACATAAATGACTGAAAACGATGACTATGAAATTGCAGATTTAATATCAAAAATCAGCCCATACATTAGATTTATCGGAGTGATTAGCAAAACTGGAGAACTTCTTTCATATTATAGAAGAGAGGATTTGGACCCATTATTAGATCAAAAAAAGACACAGTATCAATTTGCACAAATTGCTATCAAAACAGAACTTGAGGAACAATTTGATGAACAGTTAGGAGATACAGAATTTGTATGGGAAGAAAGAACTAAAGTGCAAACAATTGCATTTGCAATATCATCAAAAAGAATCTGGATTACAATTGACAAAAACGTTATTCGTTCAGAAATGCTTAGAATTATCGATTCATGTCTACCGATTGTAAAGCGTTATTCCAGTCAGTAAGAATTGTTTTGAATGAAATCTTAAACTCATAGAACAAGAGTTTGCAAATGTTAGGTTTTAATTTATTATAAAAAAAAATCATTCATGGACCATAAAATTTGGGATGGGATGGCTGTGGATTATGACAATAGTGTAGAGAATAATCAAGATCCAGTTATTACC
>LUMP01000377.1_pt1 | contig 10110 bp, 11 predicted proteins | sample 729641 | NCBI WGS metagenome assembly LUMP01 (sample SAMN03860260, study PRJNA289734) | marine metagenome | biome: seawater column; feature: ocean; material: water; isolation source: Red Sea water column Station 12 - depth 47m | place: Saudi Arabia: Red Sea | collected 2011-10-15 | depth 47 m | reverse complement strand
GGCAAAGGATCGATCGATCAAATTTTGATCAAGATTATGCAATGATTTTTAGCATGATGAAAGATAAGCAACTCGAGCTATATCTTAATGTCTTTAAAGATCTGATTCATACTTGGATTATTTGTGAGATGGAAACTGAGCGCTCATTTAAAGTAGAAAAAATAAAAAATGAGATGAGCAAAATGGGAATTGAAAACGTTTATTCTGCAACATCTCCTCTAGATGCGATAAAGACCCTAGAAAAAAATGTGAGCATAAGTAACAATGTGATTGTCTCTGGGTCATTTGAATTGGTCGGACCCATCAGAGAGTTCTTACTAAACTCTCAGGGAAGATTATGAAGGAAAGAATAATAGGAATATCAACGATTGCCGCTGTAATTACAGTGATTTCTTTTATGTATCTAAAAGGCGATGGTCTTGCTGAGATTGAAAAGAGAATTGAAGCCAGACAATCTGTGACAATAGAAGAGGCATCTATACAATCTGACCTGATATACCCATGGGTCATCCAGCTTGGAGCCTTGCAAGATTTAGAAGATGCCAAAGCTTTGACCAAGCAATTTGAAAGAAAAGGCTATAATGCCTACATCAGTTCAAAAGACTTTTCGGGTAAAAAAATTTACAGAGTTCGAATAAGGCCCTCAAATGAAGATGAGGAGGCTGCCCCCATTATCAAGAAGCTTGAGAGAGGTGATCATGAATTTCAAGTTTTAGGTAAAGGGCAACAATGATTTATCACATACCTTTCCCTTTTCCAGTCACATTTCCTATCCATATCTTTGGCAGCGAAGAAGTCGTTTCAATTTTGGATTTTATACTGATTCTGATATTGGGGATGTCCAGCATTTATGGTTTTTTTAAAGGTTTTTTAACAGAGGTTCTTTCGCTTCTCACATGGATCATTGCAGTTTCAGTTGCATACGCCCTCGGCGGTCAATTTGAAATCATTTTTGAGCCAATTTTGACATCAGAGGTATTGAGGTTATGGGTCTCAAGATTGCTTATACTCGCATTCATGCTCTTTATTGGGGGCTTGGTAAGTCGCAAAGTTGCAAAAGCCGTTGGTTCGAGTATTTCAGGTGATATGTTGATTGGTCTTGGCTTTGGTTTTCTAAGAGGTCTTGTTTTGATTTGTTTATTGATGTTGATTCTGGAAGATACACAATTGTATGCTGAACCGATCATACAAGACGCAGTATTTTTGGAAGAAGCCGAGCAAGTGAAAGAGTTTTTCTATAATTTATTTTTACAGTATTATAACTAGCAATCTAGCGAAGGATTAATCAGGGGAAATATCATATGTGCGGAGTCGTAGGCATTATCAGCAGTAGGCCCGTTAACCAAGAAATATATGATGCTTTAACAGTGCTGCAACACCGTGGGCAGGATTCAGCAGGAATCATGACGGATAACAACGGTGTGCTTTGTCTTAGAAAAAGCAATGGTTTGGTCAATGATGTTTTTTCAAATGAACACATGACTAGACTGAGAGGCAATATGGGCATCGGTCATGTTCGCTATCCAACCGCAGGAACGCTCAGTTCATCAGAGGCACAACCTTTTTATGTGAACTCTCCCTTTGGCATCTGCCTGGCTCACAATGGGAATCTTGTTAACAATGAGGAGCTTAGAAAGCATCTAAGCGAAGTGGATCGAAGACATTTAAATACTGAATCAGACACAGAGGCTTTATTGAATCTATTCGCCCATGAACTACAGGAAAATTTCGATGGAAACCTCTCTCCTGAAATTATTTTTAAAGCTGCAACTCATCTTTTTGATAAATGCTCAGGCGGTTATGCCGTTGTTTCAATGATTTTGAATGAGGGACTGGTGGCCATGAGAGATCCAAATGGAATTCGTCCTCTGATACTGGGAAAGAGAGAAGTTGGGCAAGGTACAGAATATATGATTGCTTCTGAAAGTGTGGCATTGGACATCGCTGATTTTGAAATCATGAGAGATGTTAAGCCTGGTGAAGTGATTTACATCACCAAGGAAGGAGAATTGTTTTCTAAGCAATGCGTGAAACCAAAATCATACACGCCTTGTATATTTGAGTTTGTATATTTTGCAAGGCCAGATTCGATCATTGATGGCATGTCAGTTTATAAATCTAGACTCAGAATGGGTGAGTATTTGGCACAGAGAATCATAAAAAAAGGTCTGCATCACGATGTGGATGTAGTGATTCCAATTCCTGATACCAGTCGATCAACTGCGCTCCAAGTCGCCCATCATCTGGGTGTCAAATACAGAGAAGGCTTCATTAAGAATAGGTACATTGGACGAACATTCATCATGCCTGGACAGGAAATCAGGAAAAAATCCGTGAAACAGAAACTCAATCCAATTGATCTGGAAATTCGAGATAAAAATGTATTATTGATTGATGACTCAATAGTCAGAGGGACAACTTCAAAGAAGATAATACAAATGGCTCGAAATGCGGGTGCAAACAAAGTATTTTTTGCCTCTGCAGCGCCACCGGTTAAGTATCCAAATGTTTATGGCATTGATATGCCTTCAACAGCAGAGCTTTTGGCAAGCAACAGGACAGAGGAGGAGCTTGCAAGATATATCGGTGCAGATTGGTTGATCTATCAAGACCTTGATGATCTCATTTCAGCGGTTCAGTTTGATGAATCAGATGCAGAGGCTTTTGATACCTCTTGTTTCTCTGGAGAGTATGTCACTGGAGATGTGACACCAAATTATCTGGATTTCATTGAGAACAAGAGAAATGATGCTGCAAAGGCAAAAAAAGAGATAGAGAGAAAACAGATTGAAATACACGATCAGTCTTCAATGACTGTCAGCTAAATCCAATAATTCAATTCCAGTTTCATCCCACTTCAATATGATGGCACTCTCTTTGCTCCAATCACCCAAAACATATCGAGTGAGCTTATTTTGATCATTGGATATTTTATGAACATTTGGTCGATGGGTATGACCATGAATCATGATTTCTACAGCATTCTCCTTGAAAGCTTTTAAAACAGAATCAGGATTGACATCCATGATCTCCATTGTTTTTTGGACCTTAGATTGTTTGCTTGCATCTTTTGTTTCACCGGCAATTTTTTCACGTTTAGAAATCGGAAAATTCAGAAAATCTTTTTGCCAAATAGGATTTCTAACGACTGAGCGAAACGCCTGATATTCATGGTCATCTGTGCATAATTGATCTCCGTGTGTCAGCATTGCTTTTTCCCCATTGATCTCAATGATGTAAGGATCATTGATCAATTCGATCGAAGCAGCATCACAAAAGTCTTGCCCAATTAAAAAATCTCTATTGCCGTGCATGATTCCAATATGGATTCCTTGTTTGGAAAGCGAATTGAGTTGATCGATCACGAATTGGCTCAGTTCAGATACATTGTCATCACCAATCCAAGACTCAAAAAGATCGCCCAATATATAAAGCGTATCGTTCTGATTCAGGCGTTTAAGGAATTCTGAAAAAGTATTCGCTATTGGTGACTCGATCTTTTCCATATGGAGATCAGAAATGAAATAAGTCGTCATATAGGCGTTCAGTCTATTCGTTTGACTTCAAGAATAATGATTGGTGCAACAGGCACATCTTGAAACCCCTTTGTGCTTTGTGTTGCATTACTCGCAATATCGTCAACAACAGAAAAGCCATCAATGACATCACCGAATACTGCATATCCCCATCTCGTCGGCATTGGATCAAGAGAAAAGTTATCGTTTAGATTGATATAGAATTGGGATGATGCAGAGTGTGGTTCATTGGTTCTTGCCATGCCCAAAGACATCCTTTGATTTTTTAATCCATTTCCAGATTCATTGATGATCTCGGGCAGCGTTTCAATCTCATCAAGATTGACATCATACCCCCCTGTTTGAATGACAAAACCGGGTATGACTCGATGAAAAATTGTTCCAATATAAGCTCCTGATTCAACATAATTTAGAAAATTCTCAACAGTTTTTGGAGCTCTATTGCGATCAAGCTCAACCACAATGGTGCCGGATGTTGTTACGATCTCGATTTGTGGATAATTCTCAGAGGCATCTGTCCTGATTGTCATCAAACCGATAAGGCATGCAATGAATATGTAAGTTCTTTTCATAATTCAGATTCTAAAATTAATTCTCTAGCAAGTAGAGTATTTTTTATCAGCATTGCCACAGTCATGGGTCCGACACCACCAGGCACTGGTGAAATCCATGAAGCTCGTTCTTTTGCTGTTTCGAAATCGACATCTCCGGTTAGTGTCCCATCTTCATTTCGATTGATGCCCACATCAAAAACGACAGCACCTTCTTTGATCCATTCTCCTGGTATGAAGTTTGCTTTACCTACAGCGACAGCAAGGATATCAGCTTGCTCTACATGTGACTGAAGATCTTCAGTGTATTTGTGGCAAACAGTGGTTGTTGAGCCTTTGAGTAAGAATTCAAGATTGAGCGGTCTTCCAACTAAGTTTGAAGCTCCTACAATCACTACATGCTTCCCAATCGGATCAATGCCAATTTCTTCTAGCATGGTAACCACACCAATTGCAGTGCAAGGTCTCAATAAGGGTATCCGTTGCATGAGCCTCCCTATTGTATATGGGTGAAATCCATCCACGTCTTTTTTGGGGTCAATGGCCTCAATCACAATCGTCTCATTGATGTGATCGGGGAGAGGGAGTTGAACCAATATCCCAGTGACCTCATCGTTATTATTGAGATCCTTTATGATTGACAGCAACTCTTCTTGAGAAATATCTTCTTCTAAATCGTAATTAAAAGAATTCATTCCGACTTCTTCACAAGCCATTCGCTTATTTTTAACATAAACACTTGAGGCAGGGTCTTGTCCAACTTGAATGACAGCTAAACCTGGTGCCTGGCTACCTTGATTGACTATTGCTGAGACCTGATCTTTGATTTCTGATCTGATCTTTTGGGCAATAGCTTTACCATCAATTATATTCGCTGTCATTTTGGCTCCTTTTGAGTCGATCCATGATATCAAAGTTTCAGATTGCAACACTGAGATAATTTAAAAATCTTAATGGAATTTAGATTTTGATCAGTATAATACCTTTCACTTATTTGAAGTTTAATCGGGGCATAGCGCAGCCTGGTAGCGCATCTGCTTTGGGAGCAGAGGGTCGGGGGTTCAAATCCCTCTGCCCCGACCACTCAAAGGATCTAGAAAATTAAATATTTCTATGCTTACATAATGGGATGGCAGAAATATATGATTTACAACCAGATATGTATCTCAGCAAGAAAGATGTTGAGGAAATCACGGAAATCTTTCATACCCCTTTAACCGGATCCTACAATTGGGATTACTCTGCGGCTGATGACAAAATCAATCGACTTTATCAATTGGCAAAAAAACGTCAGTGGGATGTTGAGATTGATTTGGATTGGTCAAAGAAATGGGATATCAATTCCGCAACTTTGGATGATTACACTATCAATCATCATTCTTATATGGGATATGAACCTTATGCTAATTTGAGTGACTCAGAAAAGCTTGAGATTCAGCATAAGTTTGCGACATGGTCTTTGAGCCAGTTTCTGCATGGAGAGCAGGGCGCCCTTTTGGTCGCAAGTCAATTGTGTTCTTGTGCGCCTACATACAACGCCAAGCTATATGCCGCAACACAGACTTACGATGAAGCAAGGCATGTTGAAGCGTTTAATAAATATATCCAGACTCGCCAAAAGCAGATGTATCCCATTACTCCTGATCTGAAGATCCTTTTGGATAAGATCCTCACAGATGAGCGTTGGGATCTAAAATTCATAGGCATGCAATTGATCATTGAAGGACTCGCTTTGGGTGCATTCAAGGCTTTTCAGATGACACACCCAGACAAACTCTTGCATCAGTTGATAGAAAAAATTGTTCAGGATGAATCACGCCATGTGACATTCGGTGTTCATTACCTTGAGCAACATGTCAAAAGACTGAGTGAGGAAGAAATAGCAGAAAGAGCAGAGTTCGCCTATGAGGCATGTGTGGTCATGCGGCATCGTTTCCATCCGGTAGAGATCTTTGAAGAATATGGTTGGAATATTGACGAAACAATAAATTACGATGAAAGCGTTAAGGTGAGAAGAGATTTTCAAGAATTCATGTTTCAAAGAGTAATACCGAGTCTAAAACGAGTTGGTTTGCTAACGGAGTCTATCAGGCCAAAGTTTGAAAAGCTGGGCATTCTCAAATGGGAAGATTTTGATGATGAAGATGTAAGCTGGAAAGAAGCACAATCTGCTTAAATAGGCTTTGATTCAATTTCTCAGACGCTATAATGCAATCTACTATTTCTTGCGCCCGTAGCTCAACTGGATAGAGCATCAGCCTTCTAAGCTGAGGGTTATAGGTTCGAGTCCTATCGGGCGCGCCAGAATTTCTTCTTTATAAAAAAATCAAGATACCGCTTGATTATCTTCCCACAAACAATACTATTGATTCTCGAAATAACTTAACTGGATAAAAAAACATGGCAACAGGAAAAGTAAAATGGTTTAACCCTACAAAAGGTTATGGATTCATCAAACCAGACGATGGTGGTGAAGACCTTTTTGTTCATCATTCATCAATTCAAGGTGAAGGTTATAAATCATTAAAAGAAGATCAAAGTGTTACTTTTGATGTTGAAGATGGCGAAAAAGGCCCTCAAGCAACAAACGTAAGTTAAGTTTTCCATTAATCTTGATTGAATATCAGCTTAACGGCTGAGGAATAGTATTTGTCTCCTATCAGGTCTATAAAACTTCTGATATTCTTATTTGAATGAAAATTCTAATAATCTTATTGCTGGTATTCAGTACTAGCGCATTGGCAGAAAAGAAACCGAATATTGTATTGGTCCTAATGGACAACTTCGGCTATGGGGAAGTTGGAGTCTATGGTGGCGGTGAACTAAGAGGTGCTCCAACTCCAAATATTGACAGCATCGCTGCAGAAGGGTTTCAACTGACAAATTACAATGTTGAAGCAGAGTGTACACCTTCTAGATCTGCCCTCATGACCGGTCGATATGGAATAAGGACAAGGCAGAGACCTGATCAACCACCAAGAGGGGTATGGTATGGCATTACAAAGTGGGAGATTACACTCGCTGAGATGCTGACCGATGAAGGCTATACCACTGGGATGTTCGGTAAGTGGCATCTTGGAGATACTGAAGGCAGATATCCAACGGATCAGGGCTTTGATGAGTGGAATGGAATCCCAAGGTCTTCAGACAGGGCATTTTGGCCAGACAGTAATAGTTTTCAGCCTGACGCACACCCAGATATGAAGTTCGCACATGTCATGTCATCGTTCCGAGGTCAGAAACCAGAAGAATTGGAAGTATTTGATCGAGCCAAGAGAGCAACCATTGACAGAGAGATTACCAATCATGCAATCGACTTCATTAAAAGGAAGGCGAAATCGGAAAAGCCATTTTTTGCATATCTTCCTTATACACAAACTCATGAACCCGTCGATCCTCATCCTGATTTTTATGGTAAGACTGGAAATGGAAGTTTTGCAGATGTTCTAGCACAGACAGATGTTTATATTGGAGAGTTGCTCGATACAATCGAAGAGCTCGGACTTAAGGAAGACACCATATTTATTTTTACTTCTGACAATGGAAGAGAAGGCGTTCCAAGATCATTCGGTTTTACTGGGCCTTGGAGAAGCGGAATGTTTTCACCATATGAAGGTTCACTGAGAGTGCCTTTTTTAATTCGTTGGCCAGGGAAAATTCCACAAAAGCAAGTCTCAAATGAGATCGTGCACCAGATTGATATCTTTCCAACAATAGCAAGTTTTATTGGTGCTGAGATTCCAACTGATCGAGTCATAGATGGAGTTGATCAATCTGACTTCTTTATGGGTAAAACAAGTAAATCAGCCAGAGAGTCTCTTGTTATATACATTGGTAATGAGTTATTTGGGGCCAAATGGAGAAATTGGAAGATACTTCTGAAAGAATTAGACGAAGATGGTTACGGTATAAAAGAGATGGCCTATCCCTCAGTATATAATCTCATCGTAGATCCAAAAGAAGAAGTGCCAGAGCTCAATTATCTCAATGATACTTGGGTCGACTTTCCTCTGTATCAAGTGCTTGAGGATCACGAGTGGTCAATAGAAAACGACTCTGGTTCACCAGGCCCATAATTCATCAATTCATAAGAAGATCATGACAGAAAAAAAGGGAATAGCATTAGCATTAGAAGATTGGAAAATCCTATTTGAGGATGATTGGAAATCACTGATTATTGCTCTTTATATGGTCTTAGTTGGCTATGGCGTTCTGGTTGGAATACCTGTCATCAGCACCGCTTGGGTGACTAAGTTAGGTTTCACAGAAGTTGAGGTGGGTAGAGTTGCAGGAATGGATTTAGGCGGCCTTGCCGCGGGATCAGTTTTTACTGCATGGATCATTCAAAAAGTTAATAGAAGAATATTGGTTTTCTTTGGAATCATTATTGCAGTAGCCGCAAATGCACTTTGTATCAGATACGTTGATTATGAAACGGTACTCTATTTGAGATTTATATCTGGTTTTGGAAGTGGGATATACACCTCAGTGGCTGTTGCTGTCTTTGGAATGTCTATAAGACCTGCCCTTGCATACAACCTGATGCTTTTTAGTTTTGCATTTTCTCAAGCATTAGAGATGCAAGTATTGCCACAATTGTCTATGAATGGAATTTACACAGCATTTATTGTTTGTTTTTTAATTACCATTCCTTTCCTAGGGTGGCTACAGAGTTATCCAGTATCTAAAAATAGCGATGAAGCCCATGCTCAACCTCAAAGGCCTATATCAATATCGGCGCCTACTGGACCTATATTGAACTCGCGGCTTTGGATGCGAATACAAATGCCGATCTTGTTGGCAGCACGCTCGTGTGGGCATCTTTTTGTTCACTCTTGGGTTGTTTTATTGCCACACTGCTCAGCAATCGATTTGGTTTGATTCGACCACTCTTGATCGCCTTGATTACAATGGCAACCGGGGAGGGTCTGCTCTCATTTGGTATCACAGAACCCAAATTCTTAATGAGTGTTTTTACATTTAACATACTTTGGATATTTACCGATGTTTACCAAATGGGTTCACTTGCAAATTTTGATGAAGGTGGACGATATTCAGCATATCTGCCAGCATCTCAAGGGCTTGGTCAAATTGTAGGCCCAAATTTAGCCGCATCAATATTGTCATTTAATCTGGGGTATGAGAGCGTATTCATGATGTGCTGGGCTGCTGCAATGTTAGCAATGGTTATTTATTGGTTGCTGCATCGATATCTAAGAGCAACTGATCCAGAATTAGCCGATGCGTCCTAAAATATTTAAATGGAGAAAAATGATGTTTGTAAAAATCTGTAACAAATTTTCAATCTTTATAATGATTATGATTTTGGCTTTTGATGTCAGTGCTGAAATGCCAGGCATGTCTGGAGAAATTAGAAGGGACTATACGGATACCAGTTTTGGAAGAGTGCACTTTTGGACAATTGGTGATGGTCCTGCTTTATTATTACTCCATCAGTCAGGCCAAACTTCAGCAGAGTATTTGACATTGGGGCCAGTGCTTGCTGATAGTTTTAAGGTGATTGGCATTGATTTACCCAATCATGGTCAATCAGATTCTTCTAAACACGAAATGAATGCAGATGAATACGCAGATTCAATCTTGCAAGTTATGGATAATATTGGTGTCGATGATTTTCATTTCCTAGGCCAGCATGGCGGTGCAGCAATTGGCATCAATCTCGGAATTCGCCATCCAGAAAGGATTGGAAAACTGATTCTCTCAGGCGCTGGTAGAGAAGAGAATTTGACTGAAGAGCAAATTCAGGAACTCATCGATAGACCAATGACCAGAGATCTACCAGTTGATGCAGATGGTGAGTTTCTTGATAAAACATGGGATGTATATCGACATATGAGTGCAAGCTCCACATCACCTGAGATGACATTTAGACCTTTCTTAACAAGCCTGATAAATCGCCAGAGAAAGTTTGATATGCATTATGCCATCTTTCGATATCAGCCAAATCTAGATGATTTAGATAAAGAAACCCTTCTTCTTGAGGGAGAGGAAGATATTTATGC
>LUMP01000372.1_pt1 | contig 10112 bp, 8 predicted proteins | sample 729641 | NCBI WGS metagenome assembly LUMP01 (sample SAMN03860260, study PRJNA289734) | marine metagenome | biome: seawater column; feature: ocean; material: water; isolation source: Red Sea water column Station 12 - depth 47m | place: Saudi Arabia: Red Sea | collected 2011-10-15 | depth 47 m | reverse complement strand
GGCCGGTGGTATTACTCAACACATTGGTGCTACAGAAGTTCCAGCAGATTTGCTAAACCAATTGTGTGCACCTCTACTTGGAGGTAAGTCATTTGATTCGCCCGGCCTGCTTTTCATCGATACACCAGGACACCACTCATTTTCCACACTTCGCTCGCGAGGTGGCGCTCTAGCGGATATTGCAATCTTAATGGTAGACGTAATGGAAGGTGTTCGACCACAAACCATCGAATCTATACGAATCCTAAAGCAAGCAAAGACACCTTTCGTAATCGCTGCAAACAAAGTCGACCGAATCCATGGATGGGATTCGGTTCACGGGCGCTCAATGGCGCAGGCAGTGAGAGAACAAACAAAGGATGCTCAGGCCTTGTTTGAGCAGAGATACTGGGATTTAGTTGGTAAGTTTGCGGAACATGGATTCAACATAGAAATGTACTCCAAAGTCAAGGATTTCACCCAAGAAATCGCCCTTGTTCCAATTTCAGCACGTGAAGGCGAAGGTATCCAAGATCTATTAGCGGTCGTAATTGGACTTGCCGAGCGATATTTGGAAGACAAATTAACCGACATCGAAGGTGCTGGTGAAGGCACCGTTTTAGAAATGAAAGAAGAGAGAGGCCTTGGAAAGACCCTGGATGTAATCCTCTATCGTGGATCGGTCAAGAAAGGCGACGAAATCGTTCTCGTTACAGACGAAGGTGGAGTATCCACACACGTGCGCGGGATGTTTGCGCCACGTGGAATGTCAGAAATGCGAGACGCGGGTAATCGTTGGGATGACACCGAAGCAGCACACGCAGCGTCAGGTCTGAAAATCTCGGCTCCAGATTTAGATGGCGTTCTTGCAGGAACTACTCTTAGGGCCAAGGAGCTTCGTTCACTTGAAGTTCCTATTCGTCATGCGAGTATCGGTAAGGTAAATCGCCGAGATGTTAGAACTGCAGAGAACTCTAACGACCCGCTTCATAGAATCATTCTAGCATTCGCTACAGAAATTCTACCGGATGCAGAAGAAGAGATTGAAAACTCTGAAAATGGAGTCAAATATCTGGGTTCAGACATCATTTACCACATACTCGAAGAGCGAGAAGAATGGGTCGAACAACGTACTCGCGAACTTGAAGAAGCTAGTCGCGAAAAAGTCGTATATCCAGGTCGAATTCTATTACTTCCGGATCACACATTCCGCGTCTCAAAACCTGCAGTAGTCGGAGTTAGAGTACTGGCAGGAAGAATCCACGTTGGTCAACGCTTACTGAAAAATGGTGAGCGCGTTGGGCAAATCAAATCCATACGTTCTGGTCAAGATTCCATGAAGGAAGCAAAGCAAGGCGCAGAGGTCGCCGTTGCAATCGATGGAGTCACTGTTGGAAGGCAAATAGACGAGGATGATGTACTATTGGTTGACATCCCAGAATCACATGCAAAGAAGTTGAGAAAGATGGACTTAACAAGTGCAGAATTAGAAGTGCTAGAGGAATTAACCGCGATTCATCGTAAAGATTCGCATTTCTGGGGTCGCTAAAGGGATTGAATCACTAAGCGTTCATAGACACCCAACGCTTTAGTATCTAAAATCGGGCACGATGGTTATTCAGGTGTCTCAGATGACTATGGCTGCAAGTGACCCTAAGTCCCGAGAACTTATCCAAACCGTATCACAGATCTCCAATGGTCTGATGGGAGAAGTGGCGAAAGTTATCATTGGAAAGCAAGAAAATCTACGAAAGGTTAGCATTGGTATTTTGTCAAATGCAAACATGCTAATCGAAGATTATCCGGGTTTGGCAAAGACATTGATGGCGAACACTTTCGCAACCGCTCTAGGTTGTAAATTCAAGCGTGTTCAGTTTACTCCCGATTTGCTGCCAGCAGATATCATGGGGACATACATGTATGACCAACAAGCTGGAGAATTCAAACTTCGTCCAGGTCCTCTATTCACCAACGTTCTTCTCGCTGACGAAATTAACCGTGCACCTCCAAAGACTCAGGCCGCTTTGTTAGAGGCTATGGAAGAAAAGCAGGTTACCATTGAGGGAATTACCCACAAATTACCTGCACCTTTCATCACAATGGCAACACAAAACCCAATCGAGCAAGAAGGAACATATCCGCTGCCTGAAGCGCAAATGGACCGATTCATGATGAAGATGTCAATGGGTTACCCAGATCGTCAGGAAGAGAAATCTATCCTACAACGCAGAAAACTTCGCGGTAAAGATGACCACGACATAGAGACAATCACCTCACCAAAGAAGGTCGTAGCAATGCAGAAGGCCCTCGAGACAGTGCATGTTGATACTGCAATCCTTTCCTACATCGTAGAATTAGTCCACCGTACTCGTGAAGACCACCGTGTGATTACCGGTGCTTCACCGCGTGCTAGCCAGTCGCTATTCAAGACCGCACGCGCAAGTGCAGCAATCGATGGTCGTGACTATGTGATTCCAGACGATATCAAGGCTGTTGCACTGCAAGTTGTCAGCCACAGAATCGTTCTCAAGCCAGAATCAAAGATTCGTGGCGTAACCGGACAGCACATCATGAGGAAGATTCTCTCAGAAGTGCCAGTCCCTGTAATCCAATAATCGGCTAATCGCCGCCTGTGATTATGAACTCCTTAGGCTTCGCTTTGTCGGATGGGACTGATGGAGTTTCTTCGGCCGGCGAAGAATGTCCCTACAACTTGGTGGAGCGCTGACGATCCTTGGACGCTAAAGCCACGCTTTTCCACCATGATTTTACTAATCGTGGGATTGATTATTTTTGGAGCAGGAGATGCGGTCCTTATCTCAGCACGACTGGGGAATACCCCATGGACTGTTTTAGCAGAGGGAATTGCTGAAAATCTTGGATGGTCGATTGGAGAGTCAACATTTTTTGTTAGTTTCATGGTCTTACTATTATGGATTCCATTGAAAGAAAAACCGGGAATTGGGACCATATTGAATGCAATCTTAATCGCAGCAACCATCGAGTTTTTACTGCCTATTTTGCCAACACCAGAGGCTTTTTCATTACAAATTATTCAGGTTCTTGTAGGCATAGTTCTGGTCGCTATTGGAAGTGGCCTATACCTCACCGCAAACCTAGGCCCAGGTCCAAGAGATGGTACGATGACTGGTTTGACCAAGGTGACTGGAATTCCGATAGGAAGAATTCGAAGTGGGATTGAAATATTCGTTATTGCGATTGGATGGACTTTAGGAGGTAAGTTTGGTATTGGTACGATTCTATTTGCAATTCTTATTGGTCCGTGTGTCGCAATCTGTCTGAATATGGCAGGTAGGCTCGGTAAGCCAAGCGATGACTGATAGGCTGAAGGGGCAAGCCGAGCCGTATGGCTGGACCCGTGGTGATTGCAGTTGTCAATCACAAAGGTGGGTGTGGAAAGACTACGACTGCAGTCAATCTAGGTGCTGCCCTAGCTATGGGAAACGAGGAATATGGAATTCAACCTCGCAAAATTCTGATGATTGATCTTGATCCAAAAGGAAACATCGCTACCACTTTTGGAGTCGATAAAAAATCACTCGGGGCGACTATGAATGAGTTATTCAAAGCTGGAATTGATGGTCCAGAAGTCAGGATTGAGGAATGTATCATCGGTCCAAAGCAACTTACAAAGTCGATGAAGGAAGCATTTGTTCGACAAAATCCAGAACGGAAAAGAGGTCCACCAAAGGGATTGGAAATAGACAATCTCTGGTTACTTCCAGCGGATTTAGATTTGGCAGGAATTGAGATTGATTTAGCAACAAGAATTGGGCGAGAGAATCGTTTACAGAGAGCGATTCAAGGCGCAGTAGGCCATTTTGATGTAGTAATCATAGACACTCCAGCCTCACTAGGATTACTTACGGTGAACGCATTAGTTGCTTCAAATTGGGTGCTAATTCCTGTGCAGGCTGAATTCTATGCTCTGGAAAATATGAGTCAACTGATGAATACTGTAAGTGATGTACAACAAGCTGTGAACCCAAATCTAAGATTATTCGGAATTACGCTGACTATGGTTCAGAGAAGTAAATTGTCAGGAACTGTTGCAGAACAGGCTCGCAAACATTTCGGAGACAGATTATTCGAGACTGAAATTCCTCGACTTGTAGCAATCGCTGAATCTCCTCTAGATGGAGCACCCATTGTTATTGGTCAGAAGCCGAACAAGTCGAATCCAGGAAGTGCTGCTTACTGGGAGTTAGCCCAAGAGGCAAGCAAACGTATCAATCGTATTCAGGAATCGCCTTGAATCGCCCAGATTTCTTTGTATTGGGATTCTTTTAGGCACTGATAACACAATCTATGTTCTGGATCCCAAACAAGGTTTCTGATTTTCTTACAATTATTGCAAGTAAGTCTCTTCCAGTTATTGCTGATTTTCATCACGTCCATAGAACAAATTGTTGTTTCTTGATACTCGTTTCGATTGCCCTACGATATTAAGCAAGATTGGTTAATTGATTTGACAAAAATTATTGAAAATTATTGTTCGACTTCGATATCAATACCGGTCAGTGCTTCGATTCCCAACTCAGTTATTGAGAGAGATACTTTCAGTCCCGAGCGCTTTCGTTCAACCATCTCCCAATCGATTAGAGAACGAATATGGTATGAGAATACTTGAGGAGAGACTCCAATTTCTTTTGCTAATTGAGAGCCACTTGGTCCTGCTAAGTCCATTAGGTCCGCTTGATTTAGATTCATCAGAATTGAGCGCTTAATCGAATTCTTGCTGAAATTGATATCTAGGAGGGGGCTCGAGAAGGAAGTATCCATAGCTACTGAATCAGCGAAGAATATCAGTAATCTTCCATCTCTTCTCGACCAAATTCTGCCTTCCTTTTCCAGTCGATCAAGATGATATGTTGCTTGGTTATTACCCAAATCCGAAAGTCGGGTTAGAGCAGAAAGATGAATCCCTGGATTACTCTCAATATATCCGTAAAGACGACCTCTCTGGAACTCTCCGTCTTTGGTTTTACGAACCATTCCAAACATCAGAAGAATGCTCAACCACGCCTTGCGTGATACTGTCCATCTGACTGGTTCTACAGCGTATACTGAGCCGGCGGCAAAGATTGCCGCCGAGCCACCCACAGCAATCTGTATTGTTGCTGGTTGCAATATCACCTCTTGACGGATTGGCTGACGAACTTCTGGAAGAGGTATAGGTAGAACTTCACACCTACCGTCTCCATTCAAATCTAAAGGGATGCTACCGCTATCTATCGGTGAAGATCCACATAGAATTTCATCTAAATCACTCCAACCATCTTCATCGGTATCCTTGTCTAATGTGTCACAGATTCCGTCTCCATCCAAATCATTGGGTACTGAGTCCACTAAGAGTGGGTCTGAACCACAGATTTGCTCGATATGATCCCACCAACCATCGTTGTCATCATCTGCGTCAAGATAATCGCAGATTCCCGATGAATCGGTATCTAGTGGAACATCCTGCCAGTTTAGTGGGTCGGTTCCACATGACTCTTCGTGGTAATCTGTCCAACCATCACCATCACTATCCCCATCTTCTGCTGAGACATTGAAGCTCGAGACGCTCAGCAATAATGCCAAGGCGAGCAGAAGTGGGGATAGGCGGCCCATGTTACCTTCTCACGTGATTGTTCAGAGGTTATTAGCACAGGTGTTTCCAACTGTAGATGCATGTGTTCCATCTGGGCAGATTGCATTGGTCCATGTTACACCTGTAATATCTGCGGGCCCGTATGATGGGTTTAGGTAGGCAAGTCTTGCACCAGTTAGGTCAGCACCAGTTAGGTCAGCATATCTTAGATCCACATCATACATCCATGCATTTGTTAGATCAGCACCTGAAAGGTTGACACCCATCCAATTACTGCCGCCATAATTGAATGATCCCGATAGGTTAGCACCGGACAAATCACTGTATCTGAATTCTGTGTATTGTAATTGACTGCCAACGAACAATGCGTCGCTGAAATCACTTTGTCTCCATATCCCATGGTACATTTGGGCACCGGAAAAATCAGTACGATGGAATGTAGAAAAGAGACCGTCTGCACCAACTAGTTTAGCGTTAACGAAGCTAGCGTCGGAAAAGTTGGAATAAGACAAACTAGCATTATCCATCATTGCAAAGTCGAAAATTGGTGGATCCATTTGTACCCCTAAACCATTATTGAAATTGAACAGTGGTGCGCCTCGGAAATCTAGGTAAGAGAAGTCATTAATCGCTCTAGTTTCATCCAACCTGTTCTCAAGATCTAAAATCGATGCTTGCAGATTTGACTGAAGTGATTGCAGAGATTGTTGCAATGAGGCGATTTGAGAACTGTAGTCTACGTCAGTTGTGTTCTCGTTCTCCAAATCATCAACAATTAATGAAATCTGATTAATCGAGTCTTGGCTAGTCTGCAGATTATTCTGTAGAGTATTCAATGAGGCTAGTAGATTGTCGAAAGATGCCGCATTTGTTGCATTAATTTCATCCAGAGACTGGCTATTTGCAATCGCCGCTGCTTCTAATGCGGCTATGTAACTAGATTCCAATTCATCTATTGATTCCTGGTAAGCAATCAAGGATTCTTGGTAATCTGCGTCAAGGGTCTGAATCGCCTGCATATTCGCGGATTCTATCTGCGAAATGGAGGCTAACAAATCTGAGTTTGTTTGTTCCTGTTCCGCTAGGGCAATTGTCAATTCCTGTTGTGAAGCTTCTAACTCGGCGATTCTTGAATCGTGATCGACGGTTTGGGCATCATTCGAGGTTGTACATCCGGCTAGGCTGGATGCGATCAGTAGCAAGGCTAGGGTTGCGACTCTGGTCTGCATGTGTTTGCGATTGAAGTGTTAGACATAAACAGATTGGGGGGTTTTCTTGATACAATAAACCCTTCAATAGTACGGAAAGATAGCCAATCTATCAGTTACCATTGGACCTTTCTAAGGCACTTTGACGGGCTTCAACGAGTATTGATTCCCACTTTACCTTCAATTCAGATTCAAGCGCTTTCAGCATCTCCTTGATTTCCTTCTCTGAGAGATCCTCACGCTTAGCGAATTGATTCTCCAATTTCTCAAACAACTGCTTCTCTCGCTCTTTACGAGTCTCGGCCAACTTTTGTTCCATCTCGACTTCTTTCTCTAAGGCCATCTCTTGACGCTTGAGTAACAATGCTGCTTCCATCGTCTCTCGCTCTGCGGCAAACCAGCGGTCTAACTCGGCTAGAAGACCTGCTTCGGCTTCTTCTTCTAGTGATTTAAGTCGCACATCAACATCAGCAATCATACCCTTTTCGAGAGACTTAGTTTCGCTAGCGAGTTGCTTTTCGAGTTCTTTCTCTCTCTCCTTTCGAGTCTTTGCTAATCTGTCTCGCATAGCAATCTCTTGCTCCAAGCGATATGATTCAACTTGACGATGGACCTTGGATTCAGATGCTTCCCTAAGGTCCATCTCAACCCGACGCTCCATTCTTTCCATATCTTGAGCCGCCTCTAATTCGAGTCGGTCGTTGAGGAAGGCTTTGCGTCGCTCAAATTCAGTTTCCATCTCTCCCTTCAAGCGTTCTCGAAGTTTTCCAGTGTGTTCCTCTATCCTTCGGTCACGCTCTAGATCTAATTGTTCACGAAGTCGATTTTCTTCTCGACGTAGTCTGTGTAGCATTTCTTCTCTCAAAAGTCGCTCTTCTCGCTCAAGAGCCTCGGTTTCGAGACGTTCCATCTCGACTTCCAGTTCTGCCCTCATATCGGCTTCGATTCGATGTAATTCCTCCTCAAACAGGATATCATTGGCCTTGCGAAGGGCTCCTCGCATTCCTTCGACTCTTTCTCCCATTTCTGCGACTCGTCTTCTGCGCTCTCTTCGCATTGCTGAGCGTAACTTGCTCTCATCGTCCAAACGGTCACGAGCGCGGCCCAGTGTATCGATTGCAGAGGCAGCGGAACGGACGTGAGCCTCTCTGAGAGCCGCTAATTCATCGACGCCTTCGGCGTCATTATCGGCAGGAGACTTGCTCTCGCTCAACTTCCCATCCCCATTTCGACGGTATCTGACCCCTATTTGAGAGCGCAGGGTCAGAAACAGCCGTAGGCTGCAATTTCGATAGGCTTGAGGAAATTGCCAATTTCAATCAGAAAGTGACGTTGAATCCAGTTTCACAGGCTGGGCAAGTGAGTTGTCTCTTTCCTGGTTTAGGGCGTATTCGAAGTGTTCGATCGCAGCCTGGACATTCTATCTCTACCTTGACCACTTTCTCAGTCAATGTGAAGCCACCAGAACAGGCGCCGCAGGTTAATTCGATTGGGCGCTCATCAGTGCCTGCGACTAGGATAGTGTGACAGTGAGGACAAGGCACCTTCTCCTCTTTCAGTGCGTCAATTGTTGGCTGATGGCTGACCTTGCATACAGCACCACAAACCTCGCACTCAATCTCGCCTAGTCCAGGCGGCAACATGTGCTCGCAGTGAGCGCATTCGGCGAGTGGAGGAGCGTGTTTCGACTCTATCTCGACCTTGTCCATTATTCCATGCCCCCAAGTTTCGGTTAATCAAGCGGTCGATGGTGGGCTTCCTTCACCGCCGGAAAATAGCACCCCAAAGGCCTCGCGAATATCAAGCAGCAAATCTTTCGCTAGGTCGAGTAAAACACCGATTCTTCTGCCTCCCGCGCCAGCTACAAACATCCCATTGAGTATGATTAGGAATACACTGGCTTCGTGGATTGCTATTCCCGCTGCAATACTAGTGTTGATTCCGGCTAAAGCGGTAATGATTAGCACCAAAGTAACCAGTACTGATACTGCAATATTGGCATTGACTACACGTCGAGTTCTCTTTGAAAGTTGAATTAGATTTGCTAGGGCTCTAGGGTCTTCTCCAGGAATTAGAACATCTGCAGCGTCCAAATTTACCTGTTCTCCACTCCCCACCGCAACCCCAATGTCTGCTGCAGCAAGTGCTCCAGAATCGTTGAATCCATCTCCAGCCATCAGAGTGCGACTCAATTTTGCTCGTTCTGAAACCCACGAAGCCTTACCTTCAGGATCTACATTACCGCGACAAATTTCTGGATTAATTCCTAGTCTTTCTGCAAAGGCCTCCACCGATGCTTGTTCGTCTCCACTAAGTATCTCAACACTGATTCCCTGTTGCTGTAATTTCTCTACCATTTCGTGAACGCCTTCTCGCGCATCATCATGGGCGAATGTGAATGCTGCAACCGCCTCGCCGTCAATCGCCAATACACTGGCTCCATAGCCAGCATGACGGCTATCTGCAAGAGCAGAATCGATTTCATATGGTATCTTGATTCCCTCGGACATTAGCCAGTCAGCCCGACCAAGAATAACGGGTAATCCACGCATAGAACCTCTAACTCCAGCATCGCCATCTTCGATATCAGTAATTTTTGTAATCGCCTTACTACGCTCAGATGCCGCCTCAATTATTGTAGTGGCGTATGGGTGATTGCTACGCTGTTCAAGTCCCGCAGCAATTCGTAGTGCACTCTCTTCTGTCTCATCACCGGCTACTGCGATTGAAACCAATCTAGGGCGCCCGCTGGTAAGTGTTCCAGTCTTGTCAAGAAGTGCTAACTCAATCCCAGCGGCTGCCTCGATTACATCTCCTCCACGAGCGACTAATCCTATTGCTGAGGCACTTGATAGAGCCGTAGCGTGAGGAACAGGAGCCGCTAGAAGAAGTGAACATGGGCATGATACAACCCACAGAACTAGCATACCTACTATATCGCCAGTAATCGCTCCGTAAATCGCTGAGCCCACCAAAACAAGCGGTACCCAAATAGCTGTGAATCTCTCGATTATTGTTTGAGTCCTTGTTGGTTGTTCTCGGTATTTCCTGACTAATTCAATTAGGTCGGCCAATCGAGTATCTTGGCCGGTCGCCTCTGCCTTTACATGCAGAGGACCGCGTGTAATTGTCAGACCTGCTTCTACAAATGAACCAGAAGTTACTGAAACTGGCATTGGTTCTCCTGTGAGTGGAGCTTTGTCGATTGCTCCCGTGCCATCTACTACGGTCCCATCAACTGGCACAACTTCTCCAGACCGAACCTCTACTATATCCCCGGGTTCTAAGGCGGCGACTGGAGTCCACTCATC
>LUMP01000320.1_pt1 | contig 10129 bp, 11 predicted proteins | sample 729641 | NCBI WGS metagenome assembly LUMP01 (sample SAMN03860260, study PRJNA289734) | marine metagenome | biome: seawater column; feature: ocean; material: water; isolation source: Red Sea water column Station 12 - depth 47m | place: Saudi Arabia: Red Sea | collected 2011-10-15 | depth 47 m | reverse complement strand
GGATCAAATCATCGGGCTTGATTATACAAAAGACCCTGATCTCGAAGTCACAAAGAGTATCATTACAAGGAATCATCAAATTAGAGAGAAAGATGACCCTGCTATTCAATACATGAATGATGAGATTGATTATTTTGAGAAAGAAAGTGAAATTGATTTAATCACTCTAAATTATGAAAAGAGATTGGAAAGAAGGGATTCAAAAAGAGATGAGGTAGAAAGCAGGCGAACAAGAAAGCTATTGGAGCTTGGCTATGATGATGATTATGATTTTGATGACTTTCGTGATGAGACCATTCTCAATCAAGTCTATTCTGTAATGCTAGATATGATTATGCAGAAACATCAGAGCGCATCTTCGATATCAAATGTTCAGATAGATAATTCCTAAATTTCTTACCCTCTACTTCGGCCATCTTTGATGGTGAATATCAATAATGAACTTGTGCTCATGAGTAACGTCTTGATGTACATGATCATGTGAGTGTTCATCATGAACGATTGAGTGTTCATGGTCGTGGTGGCCATCATCGTGATTGTGAGTATGATTATGAGTAATTCTTTCATGAGTGTGCATCATTCCTTCAGTTCTGTCTTCATTTGGCCAAAATAATAGGCTGAATAACAAACAAACCATCACAATCATAGAAAATAAGCTTGCTGTGAAGCTGAACCCAAACATAAATGCCAATTCACCAGCGAGCAAGTATCCAAAGAACCAAGATAAGTGTGACAATGAAAATTGAGCTGTAAAATACGCTGTTCTATCAGAAGGACTGGATGAAGCGTTCACAATCTTTCCAGATGGAATTTGTGAAAGTGATAGTCCGATTCCAGTTATGAACCACGTGATCAAAGCATATAAATAAATGGGTTCATAAGACATAAAAAACATAGAAAGTGCCAGCACAAAGACGCCGAGTTGCGTAATATATTTATCGATCATTTTCTCATTAAGATAAGGGTATATGAATGCAATAATCATTGAGCCAAGTCCTGATGAGGCCATAAATATGGCTACAGTCGTATCAGATAGGTAGAGATAATCTTTGACATAAATGACAGTGTTTACAATGATCATTGAACTCGATAATGCGATACCAAAATATAAAATAAAAAGAGACCTTAACCTGGGTGTTTTCATATAAGAAACAATACCGAACGATATCTCATCAACGATATTGCCTGTTCTTTCTATTACCTTATCCTTTGGTAATAGTGTAACCAAGATAATCACTGCCGAGATAATGAATGCAGCTGAATTGATAAGAAATAGGCCTGTATAGCTGAAATATAGAAGTGCTATGGCTGCAAATGTCGGGCTGAGAATATTCTCCAAGTCATATGCAACTCTTGAGTAAGCAAGTGCTTTACCATACTGTTTTTCATCTACCAAGATGTCTGGTATCAGTGCTTGAAAAACAGGCTTAAATCCAGCTGAAAATAAGTTTAAAACGAATATTAGAACATAGATATGCCAGACCTGAGTGATAAATGGAATCATGAGCACAACAACGGCTCTTAAAACATCCATCAGTATTAAAAAATGTTTTCTAGGTATACGATGAACAAACCCTCCTATGATCGGAGCAAAAACAACATAAGCAATCATCTTGATTGCTAGCGCTATCCCTAAAACTCTACCTGCCTCATTTAATGCAAAATCATAGGCCAATAAAGCAAGAGCAATAGTGGAGAACCCTGTGCCAACCAAAGCAATGATCTGAGCAATAAATAATTGCAGAAAGCTTTTATTTGAGAATGGTGACGTGGTTGTCATCTAAGATAATTGGTAATTAATTGATAACAGCTCTTTCAACCAATCATTGAATATGGTTGATAAAATAATCTTTTCATCAATGCCTGATTTCTTCAGTAGGTTCTTTGATATACCAGATTCTGAATTCTTACTCACTGTTCCCTTAGATAAATCATAGACCTCAATGAGCTTTGCATCTAAATAGATCTTGGTTCTAAATGTAAATGGTCTAAAGTGAACATTTCCTGTCTTTCTCAATGGATCAATACACATATATGCATGTTTCGTATATTTTGAGAGATTTTCTATACATACCTCAATGGATGGCATAGTTGGATTGGTTAGTCTATATGTTTTGACGCTATACTTCCCTTCATGTGAAGATTGATCATCATTGGGTATTGAGTTGAGAATCAGCTTATTAAAAAGTTTGAAATTATCCTCTGTCAGCTGGTCATTGATTTTTGAGAGGGTTGCAATATCTTGATTCAATACAAGCTTAGGTTTTTGTTCAAATTTTAAGTAGTCTTTCACCTATAACCCATTATAGTTAACTTACATCATAATATAATCAATCACCGATAGATTAAAGGAGGATAGTGATATGACTATTGGATATATTTGTTTATTGATATGCATGCTCTTACCAATATTTTGGGCTGGAGTATCTAAGTATGGATACAGTGAAGTCAAATATGATAATGAATCACCAAGAGACCACATCGCTCTGCTCTCCGGGAAAGCTAAGAATGCCTATAATGCAGAACAGAATTGCTATGAAACATTTCCTGCTTTTGCAGCAGCAGTAATCATTTCCCATCAACTTGGGAATGATCAGTCGATGATTGATTTATTATGTGTGACCTTCTTACTGTCAAGATTGCTTCATGGGTACTTCTATATCATAGAGAAAGGCTCTTTAAGAAGCATTGTTTTCATTGTTGGTCTTATTTCAAATATTTGGTTATTTTTTGCTTAATCAAGCTCGATTTTGAGGAAATGATTCCGATAGTGTCTCAGCTCATATATTGAGTCATAAATATCATCTCTCGCTAGATGATTAGAGTTTTTAACAAATGATCTTGAGATATCAGGTGCCCATAGTTGAGCTGTAATCTTAATTGAGGTCACATCTAGATTCCGATATTGAAAATGATCTTCCAAGTCAGGCATGAGTCTAGCTAGGAATCGCCTGTCTTGACATATGCTATTCCCACACAGCGGAGCTTCTTTTTTATTTGTCAATTTTTTTAGAAATTCTAAGGTTTGATCTTCAGCATCTCTAATGGATAAGCTTGAAGACCTCACCCGATCCAATAAACCAGATCTTGAATGAGTTCTTTTGTTCCAATCATCCATTTGATCAAGCCTCTCATCATCGTGGTAAATTGCTAAATTGGGTCCTTCTGCGACAATTTCTAAGTCAGCATCAGTCACAACCGTTGCAATTTCTAGAATTGAATCATTAAATGTATCAAGACCTGTCATCTCAAGGTCAATCCATATGAGTCGTTTTGAAGAATTTGACATAGAGACAGATTTTATCAAACTTATACAATCATATTGAGAAAACTTAAATAATGACTGCACCAAATAAAATATCAATTGTGACTGAACTCTATGGCAATAGAGGGCTTTGCTGGAATGCGATTGATGGCTTTCAATCATTTATTTTAATTCAGAAACAATCAAATCTGGTGATTGGCGATAGGGTCATTTGCAATGAACTTATTTCTGACGATTGCACCATTCAAAAAATACTAGATCAGGACAATTCACTCAAGAAAATGGGGTCGAATGGTGTGACTCAGAATATTGCGAATAATGTAAGCAATGTCGTTATTGTGCTGTCCTCTCAACCCAAACCCAATTTATTCTTACTGGACAAGCTGATACTGATTGCCGAGACAAATCAATGCAAAGTCAATATCGTCATCAATAAATCTGATTTAGATCATGTATCTCTCAAAGAATCACTCAATTATTATCTTGATCTGGGTTATCCAATATCTGTTGTCTCTGCAAAAGAGAATATCAATAAGGATTCGCTATTGGATATCTTAAAAAATGAATCTTCCATATTATTGGGTCAATCTGGTGTAGGAAAATCGACACTGATAAATTGGTTACTAAAGGAAGAGACTATAAAAACCAATACACTTTCAGAAAAAAATCGACGCGGAAGACATACCACAACAACAACTAAGGTCCATATCATGGGTGATCATACTTATCTTTTTGATACACCAGGTATGGAAAATTTATATCCAGATATTTCAAATAAACATCATATTCAAGATGGATTCATTGAAATGTTATCTACAAGAAATGATTGTAAGTACAGAGATTGTCTACATGTAAATGAGCCGCAATGCTCTGTGAAAGATTCAATGCTGAATTCTGAATCATCGAAAAGACGACACACTCACTATGTAAAAATACTGGAATCTATTTCTTAGTTACCAGTGATCGATTATTCAAAGCTTGAGTCAATGTGCTTGAGTCAACATATTCAAGTTCACCGCCCATAGGTACTCCGTATGCAATTCTAGTGGCCTCTATATCTGTATCTTCTATCAGGCTTAATATATATGATGCTGTTGCTTCGCCTTCAATTGTAGGGCTGTTTGCCAAGATAATTTCCTTCACGGAGCCATCTTTTATAATTGATTCTAGCTTATCGAGTTTAAGCTGATCCGGTCCGATGCCATCGAGTGGAGAAAGTTTCCCCATTAAAACAAAGTATCTACCGTTGAAAGACATTGAATTCTCAATCGCTATCATATCTGCAGGTGATTCAATTACACAAAGCAATGCTGAATCTCTTTTTTGATCGCTACAAATTTCACATACTTCAGAATCTGTATACATTCTGCAATTCGCACACTCGTTGATATTATCTAGAGCATTTTTAATGGCATCTGAGAGAAATAATGCTTTTTCCTGATTCTGTTGAATCAGATTAAATACAATTCTTTGAGCACTCTTAACTCCAATACCTGGAAGGCCCTTAAATGCATTAACAAGATCTTGCAGAATTGGACTAAAGTGTTTCATTTGGTCTCTTCAATGGTGGCATCAAATAGATCCACATATTCTTGAACCAAAGGATCAGAACTGGCTCTCGACTCATTCATAATGATTTGCTCTTCATTTTTAATTTTTTCTTCGCCTGCCAGAGTTTTTCCATTTTCTTCTTCAATCTGAATAATGACTTTATTAACCTCTTCATATTCATTGATAAGGAATGAGTTCAAACCATCTACAGCTCGATCGATCATTTGATGTTCATTTTGACTGTGAATTTTTAAGTAGAGAATATGATTATCGATTCGATCAAAGAAACAATTGGACGCGAGTTGTTTAACGGCTCCCCTGATATCCATTTTTGAGACTTCATTCGTCCAGTTTTTCGATGAAATAATGCTTGTTTCTGAGTTTCCATTGGCTAATGGCTCAGATTTTTTAATTTTTTTTTGTGTTGTGCTAGGCTCTTTGTTTTCGACAGATTGTTCATCAGATAGTTGAAAAGCAAACATTCTGAGTATGGCCATTGTGAATCCTTCTCTGGCACTGGGAGCCAAAGACAGGTCTTTTTTTGAATTGATGGCAATCTGATAAATCAATTGGATGAGTTCTGGTGAATGATTATTTGATAATTCGATGATTTCATCTTGAACATCGACTTTAGAAGCATCTAATACTTGAAGATAGGCAATTTCTTGAGCAATGCTTGCGATGTTATCTAGTACGTCATTGTAATTTGGATATTTTGAATCCAATCCGTCGAGCTGCTCTTTGAGCAGTTCTGAATCTTGATTAAGAATAGATTGGACAATCGAAAGAGCATATTTATTGTCAATCAATCCCAGCATATCGATTACATTGTTTTCAGACAATTCATAGTCTTCATAAGCTAGCGCCTGATCCAACAAACTCAATGCATCTCGCATGCTTCCATCAGCCGATTTACTGATAATAGATAACGCGCCCTCCTCATATTTTATCTTTTCCGCATCAAGTATTTCCTTCATTCTCTGAGTAATTTGCTCTTCTGATATTTTCTTTAGGTTGAACTTTAAACACCTAGACAAAACTGTGATTGGGATTTTTTCCCTCTCTGTGGTTGCCAATAAGAATTTCATATGTTCTGGGGGTTCTTCGAGTGTCTTTAAAAGTGCATTGAATGCCTCTTTTGTGAGCTGATGTACTTCGTCAATCAAGTAAACTTTGTATCGTCCTACAGTTGGTGTGTATTGAGTGTTCTCTAATAAGTCTCTGGTATCATCGATTCCTCTTTGTGATGCTGCATCAACTTCTATTAGATCCATGAAGTTACCCTCATCAATGGAAACACATGATTCACATTTACCGCATGGCTCAGGTGTGATACCAGTGTCACAATTGAGAGATTTGGCAAATAATCTAGCAATGGTGGTTTTCCCCACACCTCTCGTTCCTGTGAATAACAATGCGTGATGTACTTTATTCTGCTTGAGTGAGTTTTGAATGGCTTTTACAACATGATCTTGCCCTGAGACTTCTGAAAAGCTCTTGGGGCGCCATTTTCTTGCCAGTACTAAATAGTTCATCGTCTATGAAATTTAACAACAGTGGAATAAGATATATTACAATCTTCTCAGTTGGAAGTAACCATAGAAATGAATGAAGAACACATAGATGTATTAATTGTTGGTGCTGGCATATCTGGGATTGGTGCTGGATATTATTTAAAAAATAAGTGTCCAAGTAAAAGCTTTAAGATTCTTGAATCTCGGAATAATTTAGGTGGAACCTGGGATTTATTTAAATATCCGGGAATTCGGTCTGACTCTGATATGACAACGATGGGTTACAGATTCAAACCATGGACCGGAAAAAACTTGGTTGCAGGTGGTGGTGCCATTCTTGATTATTTAAATGATGTCGTGGATGAAAATGGTTTTAGAGACAAGATTCAATATGACTCGCACGTAACCAAAGCATGGTGGAAGTCAGATGAATCAAAATGGTATGTCACTTATCAAGATAGCGCTCATGGCAATGAGAGCATGATTACATGTAATTTCCTATACTTTTGTGTTGGATACTATGATTATGAGAATGGTCATGAGCCTGAATTCGAAGGTCAAAGTGATTTCAATGGAGATATTATTCACCCTCAACATTGGCCAGAAAATCTAAATTATAAAGACAAGAATGTTGTGGTTATAGGAAGTGGCGCCACCGCAGTCACATTGATTCCATCTATGGCAGATGAAACAAAACATATCACCATGCTACAACGCTCACCCACATATTATATGGTTAGACCCAATATAGACCCCATTGGTGCTTTCTTTAGGCGATTCATGGGGAAGACGGTGTCTTACTTTGTTATGCGATGGAAAAATATCCAATTGCAATCATGGTTCTTTAAGCGGGCAAGAAAAGATCCGAAACTGATTAAAGAATTCTTGATTGGTGTAGTAAAAGAAAAGCTTAATCCAGAATACAACGTAGATAAGCATTTCACACCTTCTTATAATCCATGGGAGCAACGTCTTTGTCTCGTCCCAGATGGTGATTTATTCAATGCCATTAATGAGGGTAAAGCATCAGTTGTCACAGATCATGTTGATTCATTTACATCAAATGGAATTAAGCTCAAATCAGGCAATGAGTTACCAGCTGATATCATCGTGACTGCAACCGGTTTAAAATTGATGATATGCAGCAATATTGAAATAAAAGTAGATGATGAGACCATCGATATTTCAGATACCATGACATTCAAAGGCATGATGGTCAGTAATGTTCCAAATGTGGTATGGACTTTTGGCTATACAAATGCTTCATGGACTTTAAGAGCTGATTTAACAGCTGAGTATACATGCAAGATCCTAAATTATATGGATAAGCATGATTACAAAGTTGCAACACCATCGCCGAACTCGGAAATTGGTGAAGATGGAACATGGCTAGATTTTAATTCTGGTTATGTAACAAGATCAGCACATCTATTCCCAAGAAATGGTGACAGGGATCCATGGAGAAATACTCAGAATTACATTAAGGATGTTGTGGACCTAAGATATGGAAATGTTAAGGATGAGGAACTGATTTTCAGTAAAAACTAACCTCATTCATTTCGCATTCTTTCCTTGTACTTAATCGCTTTTGATTTGTATTGCCACTTTACCTTTTGCTTCTCGGTTTGCTAATGACTCAATTGCCTCTCTTGTTTGCTCAAGAGAATAAATCTTTTCCACTTTTGGCTGTATCAATTTTTTGGCATGCATTTCAAATAACTCATTGAAGTTTTTTGCATTCAGCATTGCTTCTCTCATGCAGAAGCTACCCCAAAAAACACCTACAATCTGACAACCTTTTAACAAGGCCAAGTTAAGTGGAATCTTTGGAATACTTGATGTAAATCCAATCACAAGATACCTTCCCTTCCATGCCATCGCTCTCAAAGCTGGTTCTGCATAATGACCCCCGACTGGATCAAATACTACATCGACACCATTTCCATTGGTGAGTTCTTTAATTTGACTCGAGAAAGCTTTTTGATCATCACTGTCGCTTAAGTCTTTTGAATAAAGAATGACTTCATCGGCACCTGCTTCTTTGCAGAGCTCTAATTTTTCCACCTCTGATGCAGCAGCAATGACTCTTGCTCCCATTGCTTTAGCCACGTGTATCGCTGTAATGCCTAATCCTCCAGCCGCACCCATTATCAGAACGTTGTCATTTTCTTGAAGTTCAGCTCTTTGCTTGAAAGCATGTATTGATGTCCCATAATTCAATGGAAAGATTGAACCTGTCAAATAATCCATCGATTCAGGTAATGGCATAATATTAAACTGATTACAAATTGCGTATTCAGCAAAACCACCGCTACCTTTGAATCCTATGACTCGGTCTCCTGGCTTCCATCCCTTAACTTTTGAGCCTACATCCTTTATGAGACCTGTAAATTCTCCACCTGGTGAAAATGGGAATTCAGGCTTGATTTGATATAAACCTTGAACCACCAAAACATCAGGGAATGCCACGCCTGCTGCATAGACTTCAATGAGGACATCATTATCACCCGGTGTTGGGATATCAATACTCTCTATTTTATGTGAAGCGATTGGTCCAAATTCTTTGCATAAATAAGCCTTCATTGTTACTCCTTTGATATTTCTACTGAGGCGATTCGATCGCCGTGATATGTGCCAAAATATAACTGTCCATTCACTGATAATGCAACAGTCGCTGTGCCCATGACAGTATTTGAATATTTGTAAGAATTGACAAGCGATAAATCAGATTGTTTTAGATGATAAGCTGCAAATGGAAGTGGGCATTGATTGATCATCGGATCCTCAAAAATATCTTTTGCAAATACCCCACAGTAAATCAATGAATCTAAACCGCTGTAATCTTGAGCCCCAACCCATAAGTAATCGCCGTCGATTGTAATGTTGTCTGGTATTCCGTTCATACTTAATGATGCTTCTATTGTCTTTGAGCTCAAATTGTATTTTGATATCTTATTGCCAAATGCATAGTTGATAAATAAATTGCTTTCATCGTTAGACAGCTCAACGCCGTTTGGAAAAGCGCCATCTGTATTGATTAATCTTTTAAAACCCTTTTTTCTTGTCCAATGATAGACGTAACCCGTATCCTCTTTTGTGGTGTCCATGACAGCAAGCATCAACAGGGATATATTTTTATCGTACATTTGGGAAACATAAAATGACCCATTGGACTTCAGTGCGACATCGTTAAAATATCCATGCGCCGGGGCATCAACGCACCCTCTCCATGTAAGTGACCAAGTATCATTGATTTCAATCAATTCAAATAATTCAATGGTTTCTGTAGGCATATGATTGACGATAGCCAGTTGATAAGATCCATCTAGTCGTTGATTGATATCGATGCCATGGGGAGAAAATATCATGTTCTCTCTCTCGCATTCTGGATCTCCCCAAACATTATCAGACATTTCGATTTCTATATTTTTCTTAGTGCCATCTGTCGTATCCAATAATGATAAATTTCCACGAACATTAACTGGGCTCAATGGGGTGATTGCACCGAATTCGGATACGAGTATGTGCCTTCCATCGGGAAGTGCTGATAGATCTTCAGGATTTTGAAAGTCACAATAAACAGTCAAAGCATCATCGGATTGACATCCCTCAATATAGTTGACTTGTTCGATATTTGCTTGAGTGACAAACAAGTAAACCAGTAATGCAATAAAGGCAATGAACAAACAAATAATTGCAATAACGATGTATCGAAGAATTTTGTATAAAATTACCACTCGCCTTTATTGCCCATGAGTGTTCCTTTTAGAATTTCCTGCATGTCAGCAGATTGAGGTTC
>LUMP01000319.1_pt1 | contig 10154 bp, 8 predicted proteins | sample 729641 | NCBI WGS metagenome assembly LUMP01 (sample SAMN03860260, study PRJNA289734) | marine metagenome | biome: seawater column; feature: ocean; material: water; isolation source: Red Sea water column Station 12 - depth 47m | place: Saudi Arabia: Red Sea | collected 2011-10-15 | depth 47 m | reverse complement strand
TCATTATCATACCATGAAATTATTTTAAAGAAATTAGAGTTTAGTTCCATACCTGCATTAGCATCAAAAATTGAAGTTCTTTTATCTCCAATAAAGTCTTGAGAAACAACTGGGTCATCACAATAACCAAGTATTCCATTAAGATCATTTTTAGATGCATCTAACATTGAATTTTTAATTTCTTCATAGCTTGTTTTCTTATTTAACCTAACTGTAAGGTCAACAACGGAAACGTTTGCAGTTGGAATTCTAAATGCCATTCCAGTTAGCTTACCCTCAAGAGATGGGATTACTTTTGTAACAGCTTTTGCTGCACCAGTAGAACTTGGAATAATATTTAAAAGCGAGCTCCTTCCTCCTCTAAAATCTTTTCTTGAAGGACCATCAACAGTAAATTGTGTAGCAGTAGCAGCATGAACTGTAGTCATTAGACCTTCCTCTATTCCAAAGTTATCATTTAATACCTTAGCAATAGGAGCTAAACAATTAGTAGTACAAGAAGCATTTGAGACAATTGTATCAGATGATTTTGCTTCCCTGTGGTTCACTCCCATTACAAACATTGGAGCATCTGCACTAGGTGCAGAAATTACAACTTTCTTAGCACCTGAATCTAAGTGTGAAGAAGCAGTATCAAGAGTGGTAAAAATACCAGTACACTCAGCTACTAAATCAGTATTCATTCCTGACCAATCAATATTTTTGGGATCTCTTTCAGCAGTTATCTGTACTTTTTTTCCATTAACAATCAAACTATTATCACTTACTTCAACAGATCCATCAAAAGGTCCATGAACTGAATCATATTTCAATAAATATGCTAAGTGATTTATATCTAAAAGATCATTAATACATGTAACGTTAAATTCATCGTTGTTTATGGCAGATCTAAAAACTAATCTACCAATTCTACCAAAACCATTAATACCAATATTTATTGCCATTTTTTAAAAAATTAAATTGAAATTATATCACAAACCCTTACAAGGTCATCATCAATATCTTGACCTCCTTTTAAGGCATCATCGATTGGGACAGCGACTATTTTATCACCGATGATTCCTGTCATTATTTTACTTTTATTTTCCAACAAACAGTCAACTGCAAATACACCCATTCTTGAAGCTAGGACTCTATCATAACAAGAAGGAGATCCTCCTCTTTGGATATGTCCAAGAATTGAAACTCTGGTTTCATAGTGTGGGAAGTTTTTTTCTATATATGAAGAAAATTTAAATACATTATCTCCAATTTTTTCTCCCTCGGAGACAACAATTATACTTGAGGACTTTCCAGATTTTTCACTATGTTTTAGAGATTTTAGCAATCTATCAAGATCCATATTTTTCTGTGGAATTAAAACTTCTTCTGCACCAGCACCAATTCCTGCGTTCAAAGCAATATGTCCAGAACCTTTACCCATAACCTCTATAAAAAAAAGTCTATTATGTGAAATAGCAGTGTCTCTAATTTTATCAATTGCTTCAACAGCAGTGTTAAGCGCAGTATCATAGCCTAAAGAGCATCTAGTTCCTGCGAGATCATTGTCAATAGTACCTGGAATTCCAACAACTTTAATACCATGTTCTTCTTCAAAAACTTTACCCCCCTCTAAAGATCCATTTCCACCAATGATTACCAAAGAGTCTATTTCATATTTATCTAAAGTCTGTTTAGCCTTTAACCTACCCTCTTTAGTTCTGAACTCATGGCACCTTGCAGATTTTAAGATAGTACCACCTTTGTTAACAATATTTTTAACTGATCTTGCATTTAGTTTTTTTATGTCATCTGATATTAATCCTTCGTAACCTTTGTAAATACCAAAACAGTCTATTTTATGAAATTCAGCAGATCTAACAACTGCTCTTACAGCTGCATTCATTCCAGGAGAATCACCTCCTGATGTTAATACGCCTATTTTTTTTATTTTACTTGTCAATTCTAGTTAAAGTTGCACAAATTTACTTATAAAATTCTATTATTTTAAACGATTATTGATATTTAAAAGCTAAGATTACTTGTTTTTTTCAACAAGCTTAGATAGAAGATCTCGAAAAGTTTGAAAATCAACTTGATATGTTAGACCAACACCTTGAGTATAACCTAACTTATCACCAATGTACCTAAATTCATTTTCTCTATTAAATACTTTAGCTTTAAGAGATCCATCTTCATTTAGAATAAAATCAATTTGAACATCTCCAATTATTAAAGTTTCTTCTATTCCACCTATTGGCACACCAATTTTACCATTAAAAAGGATTTTATCACTAATTTCTGTAGATAGGGTTACCCCAAATCTGTCCTCTGTTTTAATATCAAGTATATCACTTTTATCCCCTTGCAAATAGTTTAGACCAACTTTAAGTGGACCCTGAGACCCCCCTAATAAATCACTAAAGACATCAGATACTTTTTCATAGATATTATTTGTTATTCCTTCAATAGAAACACTAACTTCATTAATAAATATACCTTGAGTCAAGAGAGAAATAGCTTGAAGTTGTCTCACTTCAGGATCATTTAATTTATAATTAATTTCTGATGTTACTGTACTACTTGTATTTGGAAAGTAAATCTCAAAATCTGGGCTGTTTGGTTTTGTTAAATTTCCAGTAAGTTTAATTTCAACATCAGTAGGAATTTTTTTGTTAAAATTTGGATTATCCAAAAGCAAGGCTGGATTTGAACCGCCAGGTACTTCATAGGTTGCAAGTAAATCCATTTGTGCTCCAAGAGGCTCACCATCCCATACTATTGTTCCACCATCTTTTAATTTAAATTTTTTATCAATTAAAGCAAGATCTTTAAAATTATATTCACCTTCAGTAGTTATATAATCTCCATAAATATTAAATTTTCCATCCGAATCTATTTCCATAAAAAGATTACCATTTCCAGCTCCACTTATATAGCTTCCTGTTTCCTGATCTATTGTAATATCTACTTGGGCATTATTATCAATTTCAAGGTCAATATTTAAGTCAAGAGTTTTATTATTTAACTGATTGACATCTTCAAATAGTTTATTTTCATTATATAGATTTAGATTGTTTATGTCGTTAAATTTTATAAAAGAAAAGCTATCAATTGAGTAGCTATTAGTTCTAGGTATTGTTATATATGTTCCTGACTTTGTTATTGCATCAATATCAATTGCTACCTGATCAGTTGGACCTAAAATTGAAATTTGACCATCGATATATGCTTTGCCATAAAAACTTTCATCTTCACTAAAGTCTTTATTTAAAATAAATAACCTGTCAGATTGGAAGAGTAAACCTAAATTCCAGTCCTTATAATCTGTATGGTTGATATTACCATTTAAAAAAGAGGAAGAGTTTGACTCAATATGACCTATTGATATATTATTGAATTCAATATTTTGATTATAAAGTGTTAGCTCTGAATTATCATCTATCAAGTATTCAATATTTAGATATGGAATGAAAAATTTTGTCTTATTTAATATCAATTTTCCATTATGTTGAATATTGTCATAAGCACCCCAGAGATTAACTTGTCCAGATATTGAGCTGGAGATTTCCTTTAAAGTATTTGAACCAACTTTTTCGATAAATGATATATCAAAGTCATTAAAATTTAAATCTAAATCTAAATTTGGTTTTTCATTAATTGCAATAACTGTTCCTTCAGACTCAAGAGTAATATTTTCGTTATTTAATAATTTTAAATCAACTGAGTATGAATCAAAATCCGTATTTCCAAAAGCATTAATTTCTAGATTTCCTATTTCATATTCTTTAATATTAATATTATTTATTGAAGCATCTATACTAAGTGTTCTATTTGTCTCGCTCCTTTTTAAGTTTATTTTAGATTCAATATTACCAGAAATTGGGTTTTTATTTATTTCAAAGAAATTTTGAATAAATAAGTTTGAAAGTTCAAAATTTAAATCAATATCATTCTCATTATTATAAAAACCATTGATAAAAATGTTAGAGCCAAGATTTGATTCTAGATTAAGTTTGTTATCGACCCATTGAAAACTAATATCATATTTTTTAGCTGTATCTATAAAATCATAGTCTAGAATTTCATTTATTTCATTAAGTTCAGACAAATATATTTTATCATCTGATGTGTCTATGCTAATTTCTTTCAACTTTAAGTTAGATTGTACATAATTTTCAACTGAAAAGTCAATTTCAATATTAGTCTCAGCACTAACATTATTTATATTGTTTACAGGAATAGTTTCTAAATATATGTTACCAAATGCATTCAGTTTTTTATTTAAAAGATTACCATAAATTTCGTACTCTAGTCTTAAGTTTTCATTGGTTATTCCAAGTTTTGATGATAAATTATTATTTACGATACTAGTATTAAAATCAACGTTTGTAATGTTATCATCCTTAACAATCTCAACATCTCCATCAAAGGTAATTTGTTGATCAGGTATTATTCTAAATCTTGAGTCCAATTTCAAGTTATCTAGATTAAGAGGACTTAATAGCTCGTCATCTTTTAAAAGATCCAAAATAATATTAAAGTCAAATAAAGTCTTCTCCTCAAATAAGCCAGTTCCATAAATATTCGCAGAAGATTCATAGGTATTGTTTTGAGAAAAACTATAATTTATAAGCTCTTTATTAAGGCTAATATTTCCATCAAGAATTGGAAGGGCAAACTGTTGATTTATATTTAATGTTTTACCTACTTCTTCTTCATTAATATCAACATCAAATAAATCTATTGAAACCTCATAATCATCTGTTAATATATCTTTTAAAATTCCACTTGATTTAAGTTCTAACAGTTCTGTATTTAAATTCAATTTTTCAAGGACAATTTCTTCTTTTAATCCTTCAAATACAATCACCCCCTGAATATTAGTTTTATCTGCTAAGTCAATATCTAAAAATTTGAAATTACCTGCATTTAAGCTAAACTCTAGAAAAGATTCTTGAAAATTATTGAGGTTATTTTGATTATCTAACTGAAAATTGATATCCCCTCTTACAAATTGATCATCAGATACTAAATTAGAATTAGAAAAGTTTATAACACCGTCACTATAGCTCATCTCTGAATTAAACTCATCAATTTTTAAATCATTTACTTTGCCTGAAAAACCATTTAATTTAACAAATAGACCATCATCACTAATAATTTCATATGCATTAAGCTTATCAATTACGATACTGTTTTGAACTGAATCAGTAATTAACTTAATACTTGAGTTTAATATATTAATTCTATCAAAGAATATATTATCTATTATTTCTTCAAATTCAGTATCAAGATTGTTTGATTTATTGTTTGTAAGATCAATTGATATATCAAGACCTTCTATGTTTAGAGAATTATTCAAACTTAAATCTGAAACCAACGGAAAAAAATTAGTTTTAAGTGTCTCAAGAAAAAGTATGGTGTCAGATTCTTTATTTGATAATGAAATTTCATTAAAAACAACTTCACCTTTTAAGTTAAATGATGAGTTTCCAATTTGTAAATAATTATTACTATCAATGTTTATATAATCTATAACACTTTGCTTAAGATAATTTTGAACTCCAGATGTATTTAATGCCACATATAATGAAGCAGCAAGCATTATAACAAACGTAAAAATTATTAAAAATATTTTTTTTAAATTCTTAATGACTATTCTTGATTAAATTTGTATTACAAAGATAGTAATGTCAAATAAAGATATTTATATACTAGGTATTGAATCTTCTTGCGATGATACATCAGCGGCAATTTTAAAAAATGATACAGTGCTGTCAAATAAAATTGCTAACCAGTCAATACATAAAAAATATGGAGGAGTGGTGCCTGAATTAGCATCAAGGGCACATCTTTCAAATATAATACCAGTTGTTGAATTAGCTATAAAAGAATCAGGTATTTCTTTAAATGATATATCAGCAATTGCCTTCACAAGAGGACCAGGCTTAATGGGATCTCTTATTGTTGGAACTGAATTTGCAAAATCACTTGGGGTTTCACTTGAAGTTCCAGTAATTGAGGTTAATCATATGCAAGCACACATATTATCTAATTTTATTGAAAATGGTAAGAAAAAGCCAGATTTTCCTTTTCTTGGAGTAACGATATCGGGTGGTCATACTCAGTTCATTTTAGTTGAAGATTATTTTAAAATGAAGATACTTGGAGAGACTTTAGATGATGCAATTGGAGAAGCTTTTGATAAGTGTGGAAAAAAAATTGGATTGGGCTACCCAGCTGGACCAGAAATTGATAAATTATCAAAAATGGGAGATGAAAATAAGTTTAATTTTCCTTTGCCTAAGGTTGAAGGCGGAAATATAAGCTATAGTGGAACTAAGACAGCTTTTATTAATTTTCTTCATAAGAATATAAATAAGAATAAGAATTTTATTGATGAAAATTTGCATGACATATGTGCATCAATTCAAAGAAACTTAGTAGATAACTTGTTAAATAAGGTCAAATTTTTAGCAAAAGAGAACAATCTTAATTCAATAATATTTGGAGGAGGTGTATCTGCAAACAGTTATCTTAAAAATAGATTAGATTATGAGTCAAGAGAAAATAATTGGAAAATCTTTATTCCTGAGCTTCAATATACCACAGATAACGCTGCTATGATTGGAATTGTAGGTTATTTAAAGTATTCTACATCTGAAATATCAGATTTAAAATCTACACCTTTACCAAGATATAGTTTATAATGAATTTATTTTTTTCAAATTTTAGCCAAACAGATAATGAGATAGTAGTCAATGAAAATGACAGTAGACATATATTAAAATCATATAGAAAAGGTATAGGGGATATACTTAATTTTACTAATGGAAATGGCCTTTTAGCAGAATGTAAAATAATAGAAAAAGGAAAAAAAATTAAAGTTAAAATAGTAAAGATATCAAAGAGTAAACCTAATAAAGTGTCAATTCATATTGCAATCTCTCCTCTAAAAAACCCATCTAGATTTGAATGGTTTGTAGAAAAAGCGACTGAGATTGGTATAAAGGAAATAACTCCAATTATAACCAAATATTCAGAAAAAAAGAAAGTAAATCATGAAAGGCTTGAGAGGATTTCTATTAGCTCTTTAAAGCAATCGAACCAACTATTCAAACCTAAGATTAACAGTACTGAAAAATTTTCTGATTTTATAAAAAATAATAGTGATCAAAAGATAATGGCAAATCTTAAGACAAAAAATATTTTAGCTAAAGAGTCTATAAAATCAAATCAAATTTGTCTGGTTATTGGTCCTGAAGGTGGATTTTCAGATGATGAGATTCAAGAGGCAAAAAATAATAAAATTACTGAGATATCATTTGGTGAAAATAGACTAAGATCGGAGACAGCTGCTATCTATGGATTATCTATTTTAAAGTCATTAACTAGTTAATTTTTTCAAAAATATTTTTTTCAATATTTTTTCTGCAATTATTTGGCTCAAAGACTTGTCCATTCATTATAATATAAACTCCTTTGCTTAAGTTCTGAACTGATGTAAATGCACACCCTATATTAAATATTGCATCGTTATCAATAAAAAGCGCGGGCTTAAGTGAGCCAGTTAATACCACAGTTTTGTTGTTTAATTGATTTAGATAAATAGCAGTATCGACAATTGTATCTGTCCCATGAGTAATTAATATCTTATCATAGTTTGATTTAAGTATATGATTTAAAATCTTTTCACGATCACCATCATCCATATCTAAACTATCAACTCTCATTAAGGGACTTATTTTGTAATCAATATTTACATTCATTTTAGTTAGCAAATCTCCAATAAATGGATCACCTACTTGATAGTCATTTTTTTTATCAAAATAAACTTTATCAATAGTTCCACCTGTAGTAATGATCTCAATCATTAAATTTAGAATTGATTATTTTGATAATCAAGATTGCTGTGATTAGATTTAAGAGACTCGATAAAATCAACTTTTAATTTACTAACCAGATCTTTAACGCTAGGATTATCATTTATTGAACTAACACCATGACCAGCTGACCATATAGTTTTCCATGCCTTAGCTTCAGCCTCAGCCATATCTTTACCAAAGTCAATTTTTTTTGAATCATTCCACACTTCTTCCGTAACACCCATAGCTTCAAGACTAGGTCTTAGAAAATTAGCATGAACTCCAGAGACTGCAGCCGTGTATACTATATCCTCAGCTGAAGAGTTAATAATCATGTCTTTATAGGCTTGCTCTGCAAGACTTTCTTTTGTATTAATAAATCTTGTACCCATATACGCAATGTCGGCACCCATTTGAAGGGCTGATGCTACATCTCTTCCATTTGATATACACCCCGAAAGAATGATTGTTTTGTTAAAAAATTCTCTAATTAGAGATATCATAGCCATAGGATTTTTTAAACCTGCATGACCACCAGCACCTGCAGTTACAAGAACTAAACCATCTACATTTGCCTCAGCAGCTTTTTCAGCATGTCTTTTCTTTATTATGTCATGATAAACTAATCCGCCATAACTATGAATTGCGTTTACAATATCAGGAACTGCACCTAATGAAGTTATAATCATAGGAACTTTATGCTTTACACATATATCTAAATCAGCTTTAATTCTAATATTAGATGGATGAACAATTAGATTCACACCAAATGGTGCAGGCTTAATACCTGTCTTTTTCTCATAATCAGCCAATTCATCTTTTATTTGAATAACCCATTCTTCGAAACCTTCAGATGTTCTTTGGTTTAAAGCTGGAAAAGTTCCAACTATTCCGTTTTTACAACACTCAATTACAAGTTTTGGCCCAGAAATTAAAAAAAGGGGTGCTGCAATTACAGGCATGTTTAAATCTTTATAAAAATTTTTATCCATTATTTCTCTTTTTACATGACCATTCAAATTCAAATTCAGAGACTAAGTCTCCTTCTTCATCATACCCTCTAGCTTTTAACCAAGCTTTTGAAGTTATATTTTGAATAGTCGAATTAATTAATTGTTTAGCTACTTTACCTTCACTACAAGTAAAAGTTATTTTACCTACTGCTTTTTTACGAAAGCTTGATTTATTGCTTACAAGAAGCATTGAGATATTAGCATTAGAATCTTGAATACATTTTGTAAGTAACATCCCTGTAGTTAATTCTGCGGCCATACCCTGAACTGCCCAAAACATTGACCTGTATGGGTTTTGGTTAATCCATTTGAATCTTACTTTAACTTCACACTTATCCTCATCAATTAAAGTAAGTCTCACACCTGTTAACCATGCAGCAGGAAGCTTTAAAAGCATCCATCTATTAATTTTACTTGGTGTATATTTCATTCTGTTAAAATACTAAATCCTATATGAATATTACCAGTTTCTTTATCAACATATAACTCTCTCTCTTTCTTTGTACCATGACAAGTGTCTATAGAACAAAACAAAGAGCCCCCCGCTAGACGGATTTGGTTTGAACTTTCAGGTTCAGTAATATCCCATACATTTCCTATGATATTTACATCATCTACAGGTGATATTGGATATAGATTATCAGATACTATTAACCTATTATCTCTATCTACAATTTCCCAATATTGATCATATGTAGGAAGTCTAACACCGGCCCACTTAGAATACTCTACAGCATCATTATAACTTACTTGTGTCACAGGTAGGTTATCAATAGAGTTGTTTATACCATCTGGAGTTCTCCAATCAGCACCATATACAATTTCGTAATTATATACATCTTTTTGAACAATAGACCAACCATACTTTTCAGCATCAGTTACATAATCTGAGTCCTCAACAAACTCTCTAAATTCTTCAACAGTTACTGACCTAAGATTATATTGACTATCTGTTGTACAAAAGGCAAAAAATAAAAAAAATAATATTGAAATCTTTTTCATTCAATTATGAATTTTTCAGCTCCATAAATTAAATTAATTATATAAGAATCTTTTGTCCAAAGCTTCTGAATCCTTATACTTTATTCTTAATTCATATAATTCTTTAGTAAGACTTTCCACAATTTCTTTATATTCTGGATCATTATATACATTGTACATTTCATTTGGATCTTTAGCCCTGTCATATAGCTCCCATTCATCTATATCATAATAAAAGTGTACGAGCTTATATTTCTTGTTTACAATTCCATAATGTCTTTTAGCCATATGAACTGAAGGATATTCATAATAG
>LUMP01000849.1_pt1 | contig 10187 bp, 9 predicted proteins | sample 729641 | NCBI WGS metagenome assembly LUMP01 (sample SAMN03860260, study PRJNA289734) | marine metagenome | biome: seawater column; feature: ocean; material: water; isolation source: Red Sea water column Station 12 - depth 47m | place: Saudi Arabia: Red Sea | collected 2011-10-15 | depth 47 m | reverse complement strand
GATATATGCGATATGCTGGAATTTTAGGACATGAATTTGTTGGAACTGTAAAACAATCTGATAATTCTGAATTGATTGGCAAACGGGTTGTTGGAGAGATTAATGCTGGTTGTGGAAAATGTGATTCTTGTACTAACGGGATGGAAAGGCATTGTTCTACTAGGACTGTTTTGGGAATTTTAAAACGTAATGGTGCTTTTGCTGAATATCTTTCTTTACCTGAAAAGAATCTACATGTAATTCCAGATTCTATTAGTGATGAACAAGCTGTATTTATTGAACCATTAGCTGCTGCATTTGAAATTAACGAACAAGTTTCTTTAAAACCTGAATGGAATGTTGCCGTAGTGGGTGATGGAAGATTAGCACAATTAATTATTCAAGTAATAAAATTAACATGTTCAAATGTTACTTGTTTTGGAAAACATGAAAATAAACTTCAAAGTTTGGTACAATCTGGAATTAAAATCAAACTAGGAATTGAATCTACAGATGAACAATTATTTGATTTGGTAGTTGAAGCAACAGGAAGTAATTCTGGATTTACTGATACTATGAAACTTGTTAAACCACGTGGAACTGTAGTTTTAAAATCCACTATTGCATCACGAGAAAATCTTGATTTAACTCCTACAATCATTAATGAAATTACTTTAATTGGTTCTAGATGTGGATTATTCAAACCAGCAATAGATGCATTAGCAACAGGCATTTTGATTAATTGATCGTGACTAATCACGACTAATCGTGCTTAATAAGTGAAATTTTTTACATTAAACATTTTAATTCAATTTGAAAAAATCAGACATAATGAGTAATGCTGAAATCTCAATCATTTTGCCTACTTATAACGAATCTAAGAATATACGTGGTATTCTAGATCATATTAAGAAATCTTTTCCATCTAATCTAAAATTAGAAACAATAATTGTTGATGATAACTCACCTGATAATACTGCTAAAATTGCTGAAGATTATTTCCACTCAATTAAAGAAAAATCTAGCCATACAATTAATGTAATTAAACGAAAAGCAAAAAATGGATTAAGTTCTGCAATTTTAAATGGAATTCAAGAATCTTCTGCTAATACAATTGTAGTAATGGATAGTGATTTTTCTCATCCTCCAAATATTATTCCTAAATTAGTTGATGCTATTAAACAAACTAAATGTGATATTGCAATAGCTTCAAGATATGTAAATGGTGGATCAATTCAAGGTTGGCCAATTAAAAGAAAAATTATGAGTAAAGTTGCAACTTTGATTGCAAAAAAAGGACTGGGTATAGAATCTCATGATCCTATGTCTGGATTTTTTGCGTTTAAAAAAAATATTCTTGATGGATTAAAATTTGACGCATTAGGTTACAAAATGCTTTTAGAAATTCTTGTTAAAACAAAGGGTGTAAAAATTGAAGAAGTACCTTACACATTTGTTGATAGGGAATTAGGTTCTAGCAAATTAGATTCTTCAACTATTTTTGATTATTTCAAATCTGTTTGGAAATTGTACAAATATGGAAAAACAGTTGAAAAAGATGAAAAACGAACTTCTGTAAAGTTTCTTTCCAAAGCTGCAAGATTTTTCACTGTTGGAGCTTCTGGTTTGGCAATCAATTATCTCGCTTCTATGATTTTCGCATTAAATTCTGATATGTGGTATCTTCATGCAACTACTTTTGGAATTGTTTTCTCAATTACTAGTAACTTTTTACTAAACAAGTATTGGACATTTGAAGATAGAGATTTTGCTCCAAAGCGTACAATTATTCAATATGGAAAATTTGTTGGATTCAGTTCTATTGGTGCATTAGTTCAATTAGGAATGGTTTACAATCTTGTAGATCAATGGAGCATCTCTTATCCAGTTTCACTAGTTTTAGCTGTAGGTGTTGCAGCATTTGGAAACTTTTTGTTAAACAAGAGATGGACATTCAAAGAAAAAGTCTGGAGCTAAATCAATAATTTCTAAATTTAAAAAATTTAGGCATAAAATACATTCATTGTATTATCTATCTCTCGTAAGGTAATTTAGTAAGATTTCATTCTAAAAAAGAAATGGAACCATTTGATTCATTTCTAATATTTATTGCAGATTTTTTGGGTAAGCATCTCTATGAAGGAATATTTCTTGCAGCGTTAATTGAAACTGTAGTTCCTCCGATTCCTACCCTTGCAGTCTTTCCGACAGCAGGATTTTTAGCTTCACAACAAGGCATTTCATTAATTGGAATAATTCCTATGATATTTCTGGGTGGAATTGGTTCTACAATTGGAACATCTGTAATCTATCTAATTGCATTAAAACTTGGACGTACTGTTTTATTGAGATATTTAAAAAATTTTAGAATCACTGAAAAAAAATTAGAACAAGTAGAAATTTGGTTTGAAAAATATGGTGATAAGGCTGTTTTAATTGGCAGAATGGTCCCTGTAATGAGAGAAATGATTTCAGTTCCTGCAGGATTATTAAAAATGAAAATTCCTAAATTTGTCTTGTTTACATTTATTGGTTCTTGTATGTGGGCAACTATCACTATTCTTGCAGGATATTACTTTGGTGAAGCAATTGGTCTTGCCAAATAATCTGACTATAGTTTAAAATTCCCTAATGTCTTTTGCTTTTTTTCTTCCCAAATTAATTCCCTCATTCCTAAATTTTGCCCCAAAGTATTTGCTGTTGCAGGTCCAAATCCTTCAAAATGATTATTAGTCATTACCATTGCTAAAGGAATTTCAGAAATTTTAATCAATTTTTGTGCTAAATTTTTAATAAATGGGCTCTTATCTTTTCTAATTTTTCCAAATTGGTTATCTGGAATACTTCTATCTCCTATTATTCTGAGATAAAGATAATCTGTTGTAATTGGCATTGGGTTGTTGATACCTTCTATAAAATTCCAAACTAGACATTGTTTTTTTTGTTGTAAATAATTTACTGCCTCTTCTGTAAACCAAGACTCATGTCTGCCTTCAATTGGATACAAAAAATCTTCAGGTAAGATATCAAATAATTCATCTAATCTTGGTTTTGCCTCATCAAATGTTAGTGATGGTGGTAATTGCAAAACTAGTGCTTTAATTTTTTCATGTATTGGTAATAGTGATGTTAAAAATGAAAAAATCTCTGAATTTATTTTATCAAGTCTTTTTTCATGGGTAATCACAGAAGGAAATTTTGCTGTAAATTTAAAATGTCTAGGTGTATCTACATTCCATCTTCTAACAATCTCTTGTGATGGAATTTTATAAAATGTTGAATTAATTTCTGTAATACTAAAAATCTTTGAATAATATTTCAACCATTCAGAACTTTTTAGTTTTTTTGGGTAAAAAGTTCCAGACCATCCTTGATAACTCCAACCAGTACATCCAATTTTTATTTCCATAATCTAACTTCTTTGATTAAAATTATTATTTTTAATTAAATTAATCATTTGTAGATTTATTTTGCAAAGATCTATAAACTAAGAAAAATCATTTCCAATAGAAATGATTGAAATTAATGATTGGTGGGATGGTTTTCCTGATCTTGAACAAGATTTAGAAGAAAATTTCAATTAATTTTATAGAAATATCTAAATCACAATCTTTTAAGAGATAATTACATTGGAATTACCACGTGGAATGAAAGATTTTGTAGGTTCAGAAACTGCAAATATCGAACACATTAGATCTCATTTTAAACAACTTTCAAATTTGTATGGATTTTCATTTATGGATCCTTCTCCAATTGAATTACTTTCAACGCTTGAGACCAAATCTGGTCCGGCAATTAAAGATGAAATTTATTATTTTAAAGATAAAGGAGATAGAGAAATTGCTCTAAGATTTGACTTTACAATGGGACTAACAAGATATGCAACTTCTCAAAAATCCATGAAACTTCCAGCAAAAATTTCCAGTTTTGGCGGTGTTTTTCGATATGATGAACCTCAAAAAGGTCGCTATCGATATTTTCATCAATGGGATCTTGAAATTTATGGTAAATCAAATTTAGAATCTGAATCAGAAATTATTGAATTAACATCTAGGCTATTTGATTCGTTACTACTAAAAAATATCACAATAGATATCAATCATAGAAATCTAGTTGAATCTTATATTAACAAAATTTTTGATTCAAATGAACCACAATTAATTGGAGATATGTTACGTGCAGTTGATAAAATTGCAAAAAAATCAAAAGAAGATATCATTAAAGAATTTGAAGATAGATATCCTAAAGAAAAATTGGAAAAAATTTTAGAATTTTCTCAAATTAAAGGAAGCATAAAAGAAGTTGAATCAAAATTTGATGTTTCTCAATTAGAATCTTGGAATGACCTCAAATCACTATTTGATTCTCTAGAAAATCGTGGTGTATCTAATGTTAGAATTAATTTTGGAATTGTTAGAGGATTAGATTATTACTCTGGAGTTGTTTTCGAAGTGTTTGATAAAAATTCTAAACTAGGTGCTTTAGCTGGTGGAGGAAGATATGATACACTAACTAAAGCCTTTAATCGAGATGATCTTGGTGCAACTGGTGTTGCAGGAGGAGTAGAACGAATAATTTTAACAATGCAAGAACAAAATATTATTTCAGAAATTGAACCATCTAGAGTTTCAGTTTTATACATTAATGATGAAATGCAAAAAGTTGCACATTCAATTACTTCTCTACTAAGACTAAATAACATTCCAACTGATATTGATTTGGCTGGAAGAAATCTTAAAAAACAAATGGATATTGCAAATAATGCAAGATTTACTATTATTGTTGGACCTCAGGAATTAGAACAAGGAAATGTAATGGTAAAAGATATGAAAAGTGGAACTGAAGGAACTATATCTTTAGAAAAATTAACTGATGATCCAAAATCTGTTCTTAATTTAGAAATGCTTTAGTTAAATTCATAATTTCTGGACCATTTGTAAGTGAACCAACTACAATACAATGATCATTTGCTAAAATACCTGATGAAACGTATGGTATACCTCCATTAATTGAACATTTTTCAATATTTACGCCTAATACATCTGCAATTTCTGCAATCTCTTTTTCTTCAGCTTCTGGATGAATTGCAGCTCCTGTGTTATTTGCTCTTAATGCTACGCCACATAAATGAGAACCTGCAATCTTCTTTTGAAAAACTTCTACTCCCATTACATCTGATATTGTTTTACAGTTTTCTTTTGATATTGCAGGTGAAACAATTGCACCTTTATCATTTACACAAATAATATTTCCAAGTGCATTGTATTTTGTATCTAAAACTCCAACTTCCAAATCTGTTTCATTTTTCAAATAATCAAACTCATCTTGATACGCAGTAGATGGTAAAAGAAATCCCTTGTTATTCATAACTGATAAGGAACCAATTAGTCTTGTATTGGCAATTGCTGTATACATTATTTCAATATTCAAATATTCTTCCAATTTATTGATCGTTATACGTTATGAACGTAAGGAAATTATTCCTGCCTAGATGATCGATTTATTTTGAAAATAATTCAATTTGTATGGAATAATCATCTAACTTTAAATAATAACATCATTGAGAAGCACTTATGCCAATAGCAGAAAATTTCCCTGAAGGTCTAAAACCTACTGGAAAAATTAGTTTAGATGATGGTAATTTCCATATAATGTGGGGACCTGGTAAAAAAACTAACACAGATGGTTCACAAGCTGAAGTATTTGCTGATGCAGATGTTGTAGCAGCTTATGCTGCAAGAGGCGAAGAACAAGTTCCTCTTGGTGTAAGTGGAACAATGGTTGCAGTCGATTGGGATTCATGTGTTGCAGATGGTGCATGTATTGAAGCATGTCCTGTTCAAGTTTTCCAATGGTACAGAACAGAAAAAGATATTCCTGCAAAAGATGTTGTTGGACAAACTTTTGCTGGAACAGGTAGTGACGTAAAAGATGAGCGAAAAGATCTAACTGATAAAGCAGATCCTATTCGTGAACATGATTGTATTTGGTGTATGGCATGTGTATCTGTTTGTCCACCTCAAGCAATTAAAGTCGATCAATCAAATGTTGAAAAACATGAAAGTGCAGCAAAATCACTATAATTCAAATATTTTTGAATTCCAAACTTATTATTTTTAATTTAGTCTTGACTAATTTTCTTTAGCTTTAAATAATATTCGCAATAAATTGAACCAATGGCAGATCTACAAATACCAGAAGACTTTTGTCACAACGATGTAGAACCAAAAGGAAAAACAAGCCATGGTGATGGTGAAAATTTCCACTATATCTGGGGTGAAGGAAGAACTGATGGTGCAGCATTCTCAAACGATGATGTAAAGGCAGCATATGAAGAAAGAGGCGAAGAACAAGTTCCTCTTGGAATTCATGGTACTACCGTTGCAGTCGATTGGGATTCATGTGTAGCAGCTGGTTCATGCATGAGTGTATGTCCAGTTCAAACATTCCAATGGTACAGAACCGAACAAGATATCCCAGCAGCAGATGTTTTGGGAGCAACCTTTGAAGGTACTGGTTTAACCGAACAAGATGAAAGATTAGATTATACCGACAAATCACAACCAATCAGAGAACACGATTGTACAGTTTGTATGGCATGTCAAGAAATTTGTCCTGAAGGAGCTATTCGTATCGAATCAGCTAACCAAGAATGGCACGAGAAAGCAGCCGGAACATATGTAATTATGCAATCTGGTTCTGAAAACCCACACGCACACGATTAAAGAATTTTTTCTTTTTTCTTATTTTTCTATTTCATTATCAACAGATTTTAATCACTATTTTCCAACAATTTTTGCAGAGGTCGCCTAGCTCGGTAGGGCGCGGGCCTTGAGAGCCTGTGTGCGCAAGCATACGGGGGTTCAAATCCCTCTCTCTGCGTTTTTAATTTTCTATTCTTGCAGAGTATTTTTTAATTAAATCTTCTTCTTTTTTAGTAAAACCAGTTGTTCCTATAACTACTCTTTTTTTTAATTTCGATGCAATTTTTAATACTTCATCCACATCAGTTGTTTTTGTTAGTCCTGCTGATGATGTGACTGTTTCTTCTGAAATTTCTCCTAAACTTGCAGTTGCTTGTAACAAATTAATTGCATGTCTTAAGTCCCCTTGAGAATAATCATAAATTGCTTTTAGTCCTTTTTTACTTGATTTCACTTTTTCTTTTTTTGCAATAATTTCTAATCTTTTGATTATGTCTTCTTCTCCTACACTTGTAAATTTGAATGTGGCACATCTGCTTTGAATAGGATCAATTATTTTTGAAATATTGTTTGCAATTAATATAAATCGACAAATTTTTGCAGTATCTTCAATTATTCTTCTAAGTGCTGTTTGAGCATCAGATGTCATTTCATCTGCTTCATCCAAAATTATAATCTTAAAAGGTACATTTGATAGCCCTGCAAATCCTGAGAATTTTTTAACTTTCTCTCTGACCATTCCAATGCCTCTTTCATCAGATGCATTTAGCTCAAGTAGATTTCCTTCGATATTATCTCCTAAAATTTGTCTGGTAACACATAATGCTGTAGTTGTTTTTCCAACTCCTGCAGAACCTGAAAACATTAGATGTGGCATATCTGTTGGATCTTTGATTAAAGCAGATAAACTACCAATTATTTCACTTTGTCCAACAATTTCTGAGATTTCTTTTGGTCGATATTTTTCTACCCACATTCCTGTTGCAGACATCAAGTATCAAAAGCCTGACCCATTAATAAATCCGAATTGGTTATTTTGTTATCCAATTCATTAAAATTCAAATTCATTTGATAGTACCTAGCCTCAACCTGTGATTAATTAGGATCAAATGATCTCACTAAATTGTTAACAGAATTGATCGATCCGATACTTGAGGATCTAAAATCGATAAGTGATCTCATATGAAAATTGAAGAAATAGAAAAAGTACATTCGATAGGATATCGCCTAAAAGACGCTAAAGTTACTGTAAATCAGGATTTTAAGTACAATGTAGCAGGAGTCAAAATTGAGGGCACTCAGGGTGATACCAATAACATGCCTCAGTGGATTGGAAAAATTTTGAATGATAGCGGTGTGGGTACTATTGATATGCCTGATATGATTACTGAATTAAAACAAGCATTATCCAAAGAAAAAATGGTTGGAGAATATCAATTATCCACTTTGGAACCTCACTTTTACATTAAATTGAAACAAACTATGAAAGATTTGAATCGTGATGACTTTAATCATGTTGAAAGTATATTGTTAGAATTGTTTAGAATGAGAAGAGGAAAAATTGTAAAATTAGCTGATTCAATTAAATTAAATTCTGATATTTACAATCAATTAACTGTAGAAGAAAATATTTTTTACACAACTATTTACGACAACAGTAAAGAATTTGAAAATCAAGTAAGAGGAAATTCAAATGAGTAGTCAAACTAGTTCATTTACTGATTCTGCATTATCTGATAAAGTAAAAGAATTTCTAACTAGATTCAAAGATAAACAGGGCAATTACAAATATGTTGATGCAATTGATGCGATGATGCCTAAAAATGCAAAGTATATTGTAGTTGATTACAATGATCTTGTTACAGAACCTCAAATAGAAATAATATTTTCAGAAAATCCTGATAGAATTTTTGATGCTTTTGCAAGAGCAATCAAAGAAGCATTACAAACAAGATTTCCTGATTACGCTGAAAAAATTAAAGAAGAAGTTCGTGTAAGAATTGCAAATTTTCCTCTTGAAAGAAGTTTACGACAGATTAATGCCGAAACTATAGGAACTATGACAAGTGTTTCTGGAATGGTTGTCAGAGCATCTGAAGTTAAACCTCTAGCAAAAGAATTAGTTTTTGTATGTCCTGATGAACATGTTACAAAAATTATTCAACTAAAAGGAATGGATGCAAAAATTCCTGTAGTATGTGATAATCCAAATTGTAAACAAAGAGATTTTGAATTAAAACCAGAATCTAGCAAGTTTATTGATTTTCAAATACTTAGATTGCAAGAACTCCCTGAAGATTTACCACCTGGTCAATTACCTCATTACATTGATGTAACAATTAGACAGGATTTAGTTGATAATTCAAGGCCAGGAGACAGGATTATTCTTACAGGCGTAGTGAGAGTTGAACAAGAATCTGTAACTGGTGTTCAAAGAGGTCACAGTGGGCTATATCGATTAAGAATTGAAGGTAACAATATTGAATTTTTAAGTGGTCGTGGTTCTAAAACCGATAGAAAAATTGGTAGAGAAGAAATTTCACCTGAAGAAGAAAAAAGAATAAAATCTTTAGGTCAAAGCTCTGATGTTTATCAAAGATTAATTGATTCATTTGCTCCACACATTCAAGGTCAGACATTAATCAAAGAAGCTATTTTGTTACTAATTGTTGGTTCAAATCAAAGACTGTTAGGTGATGGTAGTAAAATTAGAGGTGACATCAATGTATTTTTAGTTGGAGATCCTGGTACTGCAAAAAGTGAGATGTTAAAATTCTGTGCTAGAATTGCACCACGTGGTTTGTATACCTCTGGTAGAGGTTCAACAGCTGCAGGACTTACAGCTGCCGTAGTTCGAGATAAAACTGGTATTATGATGTTAGAAGCTGGTGCAGTTGTGTTAGGTGATCAAGGTTTAGTTAGCATTGATGAATTTGATAAAATGAAACCTGAAGATAGAAGTGCACTACACGAAGTAATGGAACAACAATCTGCAAGTATTGCAAAAGGTGGTATTGTTGCCACATTGAATGCTAGAACTTCTATTTTAGCTGCAGCAAACCCTATGTATGGAAAATACGATCCTTTCAAAAACATTACAGAGAATGTAAATTTACCAATTCCTTTATTGACCAGATTTGATTTAATTTTTGTAGTAAGAGATATTCCAACTAAAGAAAGAGATGAACAAATTGCAACACACATCATCAAAAGAAATACTAATTCAGGAATTGACAAAAAATCTGTTATTGAAGTTGATCTTTTAACAAAATATCTTTCATATGCAAAGCGTGGAACTCCTGAATTAACAAAAGAGGCTGAAGCAAAGATTCTAGATTATTATCTTCAAATGAGAAATGTGGAATCTGAAGAAATGATTACAGTTACCCCTAGACAGCTTGAAGGAATTATCAGACTTTCTACGGCTAGAGCACGATTACTTATGAAGGATAAAGTAGAAGAAGAAGATGCTGAGCGTGCAATTTTCCTAATTCAAAGTATGCT
>LUMP01000316.1_pt1 | contig 10207 bp, 9 predicted proteins | sample 729641 | NCBI WGS metagenome assembly LUMP01 (sample SAMN03860260, study PRJNA289734) | marine metagenome | biome: seawater column; feature: ocean; material: water; isolation source: Red Sea water column Station 12 - depth 47m | place: Saudi Arabia: Red Sea | collected 2011-10-15 | depth 47 m | reverse complement strand
GATAAGAGTTTTGATTATAGTCATTAAAAACCATTATTGAGGAAACATATCTAGGATTTAAAATGTTTGTGCAACATTTTTTTTCACAACCTAAATGTGGAACTCCTCCATCTTGAGCAACCCCTAAAACTTTTAATGTATAGGAGCTTGAGGGCTGAGAAAAACCTGTCAATGATAAAACAAGAAAAAGGATTGAAAAGAAATTGATTTTCAAAACTATTCAAAAATTGCTTTTAGTTCACTTGCATCTTTTGGCTTCATTTTACCAGCCAATACTAAACTTAATTGCCTTCTTCTTAATGCAGCTTCATATCTTTTTTTCTCAAGTTCAGTTTGAGGAATTAGTTCTGGTACTCTTACTGGTTTCCCTCTCTTATTAACTGCAACGAAAGTATAGATAGCCTCATTTACTTTAAATTTTTGAGGATGAGTTTTATTTTGTTTCCAAACATCAATAAAAACTTCCATTGAAGTATTGAAAGCTCTTGAAACTTTAGCTTCGATTGTAAGTATACTTCCATTTGGGACAGGCTCGCCAAAAGAAACATTATTAATAGATGCAGTTACTACCACATTTTCAGAGTGCTTGATGGCAGCAATACTAGCAACTTTATCCATTCTAGCTAAAAGCTCTCCTCCGAATAAATTATCTAAACTATTAGTATCTGCAGGTAAAACAACATCTGTTTGAATTGTTTTAGAATCTTCAGGAGATTTAGCTTTCATAGTTTTATTCTATCTCAAAAATCCAAGCATCCTTATTGTCAGATTTTTGAAATTTTCTTAATGCAACTACAGCATCTTTTCGGTTAGAAAAATTATCAAAAGATACAGGTGTTAATCCTTTATCATTTAGTGGAAGTTTTGATGGATTATATCCTTTTTTAGTCAAAGTTTTAATTAGATTCTCAGCGTTAGACTCTAACCTAAATGCACCAGCAATAATATGATACTTGTTTAATGTTTTCTTAGGTAAATTAATTTCAACTGCAGGTAAAACTCCGAAATCAAAAATTGCTTTTTCCAATTTAGCTATTGATTTTTCTCTTACTTCATTTTGTAAGGCTATTTCATTATTAAAAGAAATTTCATCATACTTGTTTTCCATAAAAAACGTTCCAGCAATAATTGCAACAAATACAGCCGCTAAACGCATAAGCTGTGGTACACCACTAGTTTGTTTGTTGCTCTTAATTTCATTGTATTTTTTTAGAGTTGAACTGTTGTAAGTTTGTACCTCTTTTTCAATTCTATTGACATATATTGGAGATAACCCAAACGATTCTACAAAATGATTTGAATCTAAATCTGGTTTAAAAACTAAATTTTCATCAACATTGTAACTAATCTCTCCTATATCCTTAATAAACAAAGGCTCCTTGCTAATTGTTCTTTTCCAATTAACAACCTCGCTATGAATTTGTTTCAAAGCGTCGTCGTATGAAATATTATTTTCTGTAGAAATAAAATTTGCTAAAAGACCATCATTGTTTTTTATTTTAGAATTAAAAGAAAGTCTCCTAGATGGTGGATAAAACTTAGATTCCTCTTTATTATATATTGATGGAAATCTGTTGGCAATAAAACTGCCAAAATCAGGAATTGTTACGCAGTCATTTGAGTAAATAAGTTCTTTTATTGCTTGGCTTAATTGCATGAAATAAATTTACGTTTTTTGATTAAAATAAAATAATTAATAGCCAAGTTTTGTTTTGACTCTACGCAATACTTCATTCGCAGTCGCTTTGGCTCTTGATGCACCATCCAAAAGAACAGCATCTATTTCTTTTTTGTTAGACATCAAATGATTGTATTTATCCCTTTGGTTTTTGTACTTACTTAAAATAATTTCAAAAAGCTCAGTCTTTGCATGTCCATAACCATAACCACCTGATTTGTATTTATTTTTTATTTCATCAACGTGATTATTTTCTGCTATTAATTTGATGATTTTAAAAACATTACAAGACTCGTAATCTTTTGGTAATTCTAATGGAGTGCTATCTGTCTGAATAGTCATTATTTGTTTCTTTAATTCCTTTTCAGGAAGAAAAATATCAATAATATTACCTTTTGATTTGCTCATTTTTTCACCATTAGTACCAGTAACATACTTAGTAGTTTCGTTAATCATTGCTTCAGGAATAACAAAGGTTTCTCCATGTTTGTTATTAAATTTTATGGCTACATCCCTTGTTATTTCAAGATGTTGTAACTGATCTTTTCCTACAGGAACAAAATTTGAATCATAAAGCAAAATATCAGCAGCCATTAGCATTGGATAAGTAAACAGTCCTACATTAACGTCTTTAAGATTGTCTGACTTGTCCTTAAAAGAATGAGCAAGTGTCAACCTTTGATAGGGAAAATAAGTTGATAAAATCCACGCAAGTTCTGTAGTTATAGCAACATCTGACTGTTTATAAAAAACTGTTTTTTCAGTATTGAGGCCGAATGCAAGCCAAGCCGCTGCTGTAGAGTACGTGTTTTCTCTCAATTCATTTGAATCTTTAATTTGAGTTAGAGAATGTAAGTCTGCAATAAATAAATACGATTCATTATTTATTGATTTTTCAATAGCTGGGATTATTGCTCCCAAAATATTTCCTAAATGTGGAGTTCCTGTACTTTGTATGCCGGTTAAAATTCTTGACATTATTAACAAAAGTAATAGTTTTAAAAAGATTAATTACAAATACTTACTTTTGAAGCGTGTTTAAACCAATCAAAATTTTTTTCATAGCAATTTGGAACGTATGGTTTTATATACTTGCTTTTATTGGTATTGTTGTTAGCCTTCCTTTATTATTTATTTTTTCACTGAAAGAAAGCTACTATCCCTATTTCTATTGGGTCGCAAGAAATATATGGTCAAATATAATTATGTATGGAATGGGTTTTTATCCAGAAATTAAGTTTAAAGAACCTATTCAGAAAGGTAAAAGTTATATGTTGGTTGCCAATCATAAAAGTATGATTGATATTATGCTGATGCTTTCTGTAAGTAAAGATCCTATTGTTTTTGTTGGAAAAAAAGAACTTGAAAAGATTCCTCTTTTTGGCTATTTCTATAGACGTGTATGTATTTTAGTTGACAGGTCCAGTGCAGAAAGCCGAAAGGATGTTTATACTAAAGCAATAAAAAGATTAAACACAGGTTTATCTGTATGTATTTTCCCAGAAGGAGGTGTTCCAGACCCTACTGTAGTTTTAGATGAATTTAAAAATGGAGCTTTTAGTTTAGCAATTCAATTTCAAATTCCTATAGTTCCTATGACATTTTTAGATTGTGAAAAAAAATTTCCATACTTTTTTGCTTATAACCATTTTGTTGGTTCACCTGGAAAACTAAGAGCTAATGTTCACAATTTTATTGAGACAAAAGGACTTACTCAAGAAGATAAGCAAGTGTTAAAGAAAAAAGTATACGATATTTTATTAGAAGATTTAGAATCTAACCTTTGTCAGAATTAAGAACTTCAGAAATTTTCTTTTCCAATTCTTCGCACAATTCAGGATTATCTTTCAATAAATTTTTAACTGAATCTCTACCTTGACCAAGTTTAGTGTCACCATAGCTAAACCATGAACCACTTTTATCTATGATTCCTGCATTAGTTCCAATATCAAGAATTTCTCCAGTTTTTGAAATTCCTTCACCATACATAATATCAAATTCACATACTCTAAATGGAGGAGCAACTTTATTTTTCACAACCTTTACTCTAGTTTTATTTCCTAATGCATTTCCAGATGAATCTTTCAGCTGAGTTGATCTTCTAATATCTAGTCTAACAGATGCATAAAATTTTAAAGCATTACCACCAGTTGTAGTTTCTGGATTTCCAAACATTACACCAATCTTTTCTCTCAACTGATTTATAAAGAAAACCGTACAATTAGTTTTACTAATAGTAGAGGTTAGTTTTCTTAAAGCCTGAGACATAAGTCTAGCGTGTAATCCCATTTTTGAGTCCCCCATTTCTCCTTCAATTTCACTTTTGGGAGTTAATGCTGCAACTGAATCAATTACAATGATATCGATAGCCCCTGATCTTATAAGATTATCAGCAATTTCTAAAGCTTGTTCTCCATGGTCAGGTTGTGAAATAATTAAATCATCAATATTGACTCCGAGATTTTGAGCATAAAATCTATCAAAAGCATGTTCTGCGTCAATAAATGCTGCTATTCCCCCAGCTTTTTGGCATTCAGCAATCGCATGAAGAGTAAGAGTTGTCTTTCCTGATGATTCAGGTCCATAAATTTCAATAACTCTTCCTCTAGGATAGCCTCCAATCCCTAAAGAATAATCCAATCCGATAGAACCTGTTGGAATAAATTCTACATCTTCATGAACAGAATCCCCCATCTTCATCACCGTCCCTTTACCATAGGTTTTATCAAGTCTGTCAAGGGTCAGTTGTAGTGCTTTTAATTTGGAATCTTTATCTGAGCTCATAAAAGGAATTTTTAAAAATTGATATTAATAAAAATACAATTTTATTTAGAAAAAGTCCTAATATAAATAACTTACATTTGCATTAAATTATTTGGTTAAATAGTATAGAAATGCAACTATACAATAAGCTTAGTAAAAAAGAGAGACTTGACCTTATTAATAAGGCTGGAGAGAGAAGGCTTACACTGTCTTTCTATAAATACCATCAAATCAAAAACACAACAATTTTTAGAAATTATCTTTTTATTGAATGGGATAAGCTCGATGTACTTGGAAGAATTTATATTGCTGGTGAAGGGATTAATGCTCAACTTTCAGTTCCATCAAATAAAATGATTGAGTTTAAAAATTCAATTGATAATGTTTCCTTTTTAAATGGCGTTAGATTAAATATTGCAATTGAACATGACAATGAAGCTTTTTTAAAATTAAAAATTAAGGTTAGAGATAAAATTGTTGCTGACGGATTAAATTCAAATGAATACAATTTAGATAAAAACGGTGTGCATGTTAATGCTGAAAAATTTAATGAGCTTTTAGATGACAATGAGACTATTACAATTGACATGCGTAATCATTACGAAAGTGAAATTGGGCATTTTAAAGGAGCTAAATTGCCTGATGTTGATACTTTTAGGGAGTCCTTACCAATTATAAATAAAAAATACGATAAACATAAAAAGGACAAAAATATTTTAATGTATTGTACTGGTGGAATCAGATGTGAAAAAGCTAGCGCATACTTGATGAATAAAGGATATAAAAATGTTTATCAGCTAGATGGTGGAATTATTGAATATGCTAGACAAGTAAAAGAAAAAAATATTGAAAATAAGTTCATTGGTAAAAATTTTGTTTTTGATAATAGAAGAGGAGAAAGGATTTCCGGAGATATCATTTCAAATTGTCATCAATGTGGAAAAAAATGTGATGAACATGTAAACTGTAATAATGAAGCTTGTCATCTTCTTTTCATCCAATGTGATGAATGTCAAAAAAAATATAATGGTTGTTGTAGCGATGATTGTTCAAACATTTACTCTTTACCATATGAAAAACAAAAAGAGCTAAGAAAAGGGAAAAAGAATAGTAATAAAATATTTAAAAAAGGGCGATTTGATAAAAGCATCATTAACAAAATTTAATAGCTTTATTATATGAGTTGTACAACTTGTAATTCTAAATCTGGAAGTCCAAAGGGGTGTAAAAACAATGGTGTATGTGGTACTGATGGTTGTAATAAATTAAATGTTTTTAATTGGCTATCAAACCTAAATCCAATTTCGACAGACTCTCCTAATTATTATGAAGTTCGTTTTAAAAATGGAAGAAAGGAATTTTATACTAATGATTCTGATCTCGATTTAAATATTGGTGACGCCGTAGTTGTTGAATCCAAGCTAGGTTATGATTTAGGTCATATTACTTTAAAAGGAGGTTTGATTTCTGTTCAAATGAAAAAAAAGAAGGTTAATCCAAATGAAGAAGAATTCTTAAACATTTTAAGAAAAGCGACCCAAGATGATATTGATACTTGGATTAAAAATAGAAACAAGGAAGAAGAGGTTAAAATTAAATCTAGAGTTATTGCTTTGAAATTAGGTCTTTCTATGAAAATATCGGATGTTGAATTTCAAGCTGATGGAAAAAAAGCAATTTTTTACTACACAGCAATGGATCGAGTAGATTTCAGAAAACTTATTGTTGATTTAGCTCGTGAATTCAGTATTAAAATTGAAATGAAACAGATTGGTCTAAGAGAAGAGGCTGGAAGGCTTGGCGGAATTGGTTCATGTGGAAGAGAGCTTTGTTGTTCAACATGGTTAACTGACTTTAGAGTTGTAACAACATCTGCTGCTAGATACCAACAACTCTCACTCAATCCTCAAAAAATTGCCGGTCAGTGCGGAAAACTAAAATGTTGTCTTAACTATGAATTAGACCAGTATCAAGAGGCTCTGGCAGATTTTCCGAAACCAAAAACAAAATTGAAAACAGACAAAGGTTTAGCAGTTTGTCAAAAGCTAGATATATTTAAAAAATCAATGTGGTTTTCATATAAAAACGAAAGTATTGATTGGTTTGAAATAAAAGTTGAAGATGTAAATAAAATAATTGAGATTAATAATTCAGGAAAAAATATTTCCAACTTAGAAGAATACTCAATAATAAGAGAGAATAAAGATGAAAAAGCTTTTGTATAAATTTTTAATTTTTACTTTACTTATAAGTTGTGGGAGTGATGATAGTATTTTTCTTGATTACAAAAACATGACTAATGGTTGGGAATATGATAATCCTGTTGAATTTAGTTTTGATTCACCAGCCGAAGCTGTAAATATTTCCATAATGTTGAGAACTGATAAATCATATCCATTTTCAAATATTTTCATTAAATCACAAATTGTAAGTGAGGATAATCAAATAGTGGATACAATTGAATTGGATTTAAAGCAAGAAAAAAGAACTTTATTTAGTGGCAATAGTTTATCGCTAAATAATCATAGTTTCATAATTGCAAAAAATATAAGTTTTAAAAAAAGTAAAGTAACTGTAAAATTTAACCATGCTAATAGATTCTTAGATAGTATTAATGCTGTAAAGAATTTAGATGGAATATTAAGTGTAGGTTTGTTAGTAGATAATTACCAAAATGAAGAATTATAAATTTCAAATATTTATTTTCTGGTTCATTTTTTCTTTGGGTATAGTAACCATGTATGGTGTATTTTACCTTGCTTCAATAGGTAAATTTGGAGAAATGCCTGATTTTAGGCAATTAGAAAACCCCAAAACAAATTTTGCTTCTGAAATAATATCTTCCGACAATCAGATTTTAGGAAAATATTATTTTAATGACAACAGGACACCTGTTGATTATGATGAAATTAATGTTGAAACTGTAAACGCTTTAATTGCAACAGAGGATGAAAGGTTTTACAGCCATCCTGGAATTGATTTAAAAGCAACTGTTAGAGCAATTGTTTTTTTAAATACAAGAGGAGGGGCAAGTACTATTTCTCAGCAACTTGCTCGACAGCTTTTTGTTGGTGTTAGGTCAAGAAATATTCTTCAAGCAATTGGACAAAAAATCAAAGAATGGGTTATAGCAGTTGAATTGGAAAAACAGTATACCAAAGAAGAGATCATTACAATGTATTTAAACATTTATGATTTTGGATATTATGGAGATGGAATTAAATCAGCATCAAATATTTATTTTTCAAAAGAACCTATTGATCTTAAAATCGAAGAGTCTGCAATGTTGGTTGGAATGTTACAAAACTCCTCATTATACGATCCGATTAGAAGACCTGAGATCACAAAAAAAAGACGAGATCTTGTTCTTATGCAAATGGCAAAAAACAATTACATAAGTGAAAAAGATAAAGACTCTCTTCAAAGTATTCCACTAGAATTAAATTACACCCCACAATCACATAGACAAGGTTTAGCAACATATTTTAGATCATATTTAAGGGGGTTTATGAAAGATTGGACTGAAAATAATCTTAAAAAAGATGGATCAAAATATAATCTATATGTTGATGGTTTAAAAATATATACGACTATTAACTCTAAAATGCAACGCTACGCCGAGGAGTCTGTTAAAGAGCACATGATAAATTTACAGAAGGAGTTTTTTATTCAAAATGATACTGTTTCTTCCGCCCCGTTCACTGACCTTGAAGAAGATCAAGAAGAAGCTATAATGAAAAGAGCTATGAGAAGATCTGAAAGATGGAGAAAATCGAAACTAGCAGGAAAAACTAATGATGAAATTGAAGAGTCATTTAATGTTCCAACCAATATGACTGTATTCACATGGGATGGTGATGTTGACACTTTAATGTCTCCAATAGATTCCATCCGTTATTACAAACATTTTTTAAGGGCTGGTATGATGTCTATGAATCCTAAAAATGGACATGTAATGGCTTGGGTAGGTGGTATTGATTACAGAAACTTTCAATATGATCACGTCATGTTAAGTAAAAGACAAATTGGCTCAACCTTTAAGCCTTTTCTTTATGCAACTGCCATAGATCAACTTAAGCTTTCTCCATGCGATATGCTTCCTGATTTAATTCATTGTATTGAACCCTACAAATACGGAAATCCAGAACCATGGTGTCCAACTAATTCTAGTGATAAATATGGTGGAATGAGAACTTTAAGCAATGCTTTAGCAAATTCAAAAAATACAATTAGTGCCCAACTAATTGATAAAGTAGGTCCTAGACCTGTAGCTAATTTAGCTCGAAATTTAGGTGTTAGCTCTAACATTCCTAATGTGCCTGCTATTGCGTTAGGAACACCTGATTTAAGTGTTTATGAAATGGTTGGAGCATACGGTGCTTTTGCCAACAAGGGTATTTATGTTAAGCCTATAATGGTAACAAAAATTGAAGATAAAAATGGTACAATTGTATATCAATCAAAACCTGAAACTAGAGACGTTCTAAGCGAAGAATCCTCATATGTTACTCTCAAACTATTGGAAGGAGTAACAAAATTTGGATCTGGTGCTAGACTTCGACATGATATTCCTGAAGATGAAAGAAACTATGTATATAAAAATGTAGTAACTGGCTATCCATATAAATTTGATAATGCAATTGCAGGAAAGACAGGGACTACTCAAAACCAGAGTGACGGATGGTTTATTGGTATGGTTCCAAATTTAGTAACAGGTGTTTGGGTTGGCGGAGAAGACAGGTCTGTTCACTTTAAAGAAATTGCATATGGACAAGGAGCTACTATGTCTTTACCAATTTGGGGTTTATTTATGAAAAAATGTTATGAGGATGAAGAACTTCAAGTTTCAAAGGAAGATTTTGAAGAACCAGAAGTTCTTTCTATTGAACTTGACTGTTCAAAAGTTCTTCCAGCTGAATCTGAGAGTGATGAAAGCGACATCAACGATCTTTTAGGAATTGGAAAATGAAAAGATTATTATCATTAGATTTTTTTAGAGGATTAACAATTGCTGGAATGATTATAGTTAATGATCCAGGCAGTTGGTCGCATGTATATGCTCCTTTACTGCATGCTGAATGGCATGGTGCGACACCCACAGATTTAGTTTTCCCATTCTTTTTATTTATTGTTGGAGTATCCATTTCTCTTTCACTTTCAAAAAGAAAGGGCTCTTCTAATTTATATGTTAAAATTTTTAAGAGGTCTGCTATTATATTCCTATTGGGAATTTTTTTAGCTCTCTTCCCAAAGTTTGACTTTGAAAATCTGAGAATTGTTGGCGTGCTTCAAAGAATAGCTCTAGTATATCTAGTTTGTGCAATATTATATTTAAATACCTCGCATTCAACACAGCTTAAAACTGGTATCGGTCTTTTGGTTATTTATTGGATTACCATGGCATTTATTCCTTTTAATGGAAATTTAGCTGGAACGTTAGACCCTGGAAATAATTTTGCTGCATGGATTGATAGCTTTATCGTGCCTGGTAGATTATATCAAGAAACTTGGGACCCTGAAGGGTTTTATAGTACATTACCAGCAATAGCGACCGGAATAAGTGGAATGTTATCTGGTAAAATAATTTTAGATAATTCTAATTCCTTGAAAGACAAAATAATTAAGCTCTTCTATTGGGGAGCAATTGTTTTAATCATTGGGTCTTTTTGGGATTATATATTCCCTATCAACAAACATATTTGGACTAGTTCTTACGTGTTATTCAGCTCAGGGCTTGCGATGATTGTTTTAGCAATGTCTATGTGG
>LUMP01000690.1_pt1 | contig 10302 bp, 5 predicted proteins | sample 729641 | NCBI WGS metagenome assembly LUMP01 (sample SAMN03860260, study PRJNA289734) | marine metagenome | biome: seawater column; feature: ocean; material: water; isolation source: Red Sea water column Station 12 - depth 47m | place: Saudi Arabia: Red Sea | collected 2011-10-15 | depth 47 m | reverse complement strand
GAACATCTTCATCAACCCATAAGTTATGAGATCCTGTTCCAGGTACCTCAAACTTAGCGACTTCTACAGGGTTATCTAAATCAGTGAAATCAACAAAATGACAGAAACCTGCAGTAATCTCAGGTTCAGTTAGGTTAACTCCTTCTGGGAATATCTCGTCACATAAGACAACATAAAAAGTGCCAGTAGATTTACTTTTAAATGGAAAGGCTGCGTGATTTGCACCACTTGCATAAGTATAGTTAGAAAAAGGTACAGGGTTTGATGGAGAACCACCTGCAATTCCGTTACCTACATCTACAAGGTATACACCGTCTCTCCAATTTGATGAATATGCGATACCATCCTCAATCCATACATCATGTATATTCTGACCCTCTTTTCCAACTTCAAACATTCCAACCTCTACAGGATTTGTTGGGTCTTCTATGTTTAGAATATAATATCTTTCGCCTGTTCCTAAAACATATGCATGATCATTATCTATAAAAAGGTTATGAACTCCGCCATTAAGGTTCTTTGTATACTCTGATAGAACTTTTACATCGTATGGGTTAGTTACATCGAGAATAAATATTCCATTTTTTCTGTTAGACGCTCCTTCTCTTGAAATAATAGCAATAGTTCCATCTTGTGACACTTTTACATCATTAACTGTTCTAGCATCAACCTTTATGCTATCAATTTTTTTCATATTTGTTGGGTCGGTAACGTCCCAAAAGAATGCCGTACCGTCTGCAGAGTGAGTTCCAGTCACAGCATAGTCTCTCCCATCCACTCCTTCAAAAATCCAAAAATCTGAAGTTCTTTTATCCGGAACTACAGTATTACCAACTCTATAAACTTCTCTTTTTATATCTCTTGCAACAACTCTCAAGGGCTTTGAAGAAGTTATATCACCAAGGCTTGCAGAAATTGAATAATTTCCAGGTTCCTCAGCTACAAATCTTCCATCATTTAAAATTGTACCTGCAGCTGATTCAGACACATCAAAAGATTTTCCATAGAAAGTATATTCAAAAGGTAAGTTTTTGATTTCATTTCCAGAACTATCAAAACCAGTTGCAGTATATCTTACAACATCACCGGTTCTAGCTACTTCCTGGTTTGAAGTTATTTCAATTTTCGATAATGGGTTTTCGGAAACCTTAATCTCTACGGTAGCTGATACTCCATCTAATTCAGCAGTTAATTTAGCAGTACCTGAAGCTATAGCTTTTACATTATTTGTGTTATCAATTGAGAGAATTTCAGAACTACTTGTTAGATTTAGTTTTTGACCATCTCTTTCAAACCCTTGTTCGTCTACTACATCAAAACTTAAATCTAAATAGGTACTAACATAATTATCTTTAGGAACAGTTATTGTTATCTCCTTTACCATAGCATATCCCACTTCAACATCAAAAGTTCTACTTAACCTTTGATCTCCTAATCCAAGACATACTGCAACAACTTCATGTTTTCCCGGTGCATTTGCTTGTATCTCTCCTTTGTTTCTGTCATAGGAAATTGCCTTTGCTCTACTAAAAACCCCTTGCTTGTTATAGTAAAAAGTATAAGGACAAGCTAGTCTTTCGCCTTTTAGATTTTCAGCATAAGTTTCTGGCTCAAAAGTCTCCCCAATTTTTAATTTCAAACCTTGCAAATCAGATTTGACAAAAAGGTCTTGGGAATGAAGATTTGTTAAAAAGAAAGAAAGTAATAGTGTTGATAAAGTTAAAATAGTTCTCATAATTTATTTTTTAAGGGTTTAAATATAATTATTTAATAATTATAAACGTAGTTGCAGCAATAATTTCGAAATTAATGACTAAAACATGTCCGAATTAATGACTTTTGTCCAAACACTAAGTCAACAGATGAAGCTGTCCATTTAACTTCTCCAGACTTTCTGTCCTTCAACTCATACTTGTTATCCTCAACAATATTCCATGTGTTATTCATATCAGTAAGGTTTACAAAAAAATCATTAGTTAAAGCACCTTCTTTATCTGTGAAAATACCTGCTTTATTATCAATATGATTAGCACCAAGAACTCTCATACCTCCTAACAGAACAGTCATCTCAGGAGCTGTTAGGCCTAAAAGCTGTGCTTGATCTACCATAAGCTCCTCTGGACTTGATTTAGATTTTCCACTAGACCAGTTTCTAAATGCATCAGCTGCTAGCTCAAGATTTGAAAATGAATTTACATCTGTCATTTCTTGTGATGCATCTCCTCTACCTTTTACTAGCGGTATTGTTATACTGTATCCTGCTGCATTTGCAGCTTCTTCTACTGCTTGATTACCAGCTATAACAATAGTATCAGCTAGACTTGCGCCCGTGTCTAATGCAATTGTTTTTAAAACCGATAGGGTTTTTGAAAGTCTGTCAGGTTCATTAGCATCCCAATCTTTTTGTGGAGAAAGAGATATTCTTGCACCATTCGCTCCCCCTCTTAAATCTGAAGTTCTAAAAGTTTTAGCACTGTCCCAGGCAACTGCTACTCTATCAGAAATTGATAATCCTGAGCTAGAAATTTTGGCCTTTACATCATTCTCATCATATTCTTTGTTTCCAGATGGAACTGGATCTTGCCAAATTAAATCTTCCCCTGGAAAATTTGGTCCAATATATCTTGTTTTTGGCCCCATATCTCTGTGAGTAAGTTTGAACCATGCTCTTGCAAATGTGTCTGAAAAATATTCTTGATCATCTTTAAACTTTAGACAAATCTCCCTATATATAGGGTCCATTTTCATTGCCATATCTGCATCAGTCATTATTGGGTTTTTTCTAACAGATGGGTTAGCAGCATCTATTGGTTTATTCTCTTCCAAAATATCAACTGGCTCCCATTGCCAAGCACCAGCTGGACTTTTTTGTAATTCCCATTCGTGATTAAACAGCATTTCAAAGTAACCATTGTCCCATTTTGTAGGATTGGTAGTCCAAGCTCCTTCCAGACCACTTGTTACTGGACCTTTATCTTCTAGAGTTGGATTAATCCATCCAAATCCTTGGTCCTCAATATTTGCACCTTCTGGCTCTCTTCCTAACTTTGAAGCGTCTCCATTACCATGAGCTTTCCCTACGGTGTGTCCTCCTGCAGTTAAAGCAGCTGTCTCTTCGTCATTCATAGCCATTCTTGCAAAAGTTTCTCTTACATGGAGTGCTGTCTTCATAGGGTCAGGTTTTCCATTTACTCCCTCTGGATTTACATATATTAGACCCATATGAGTCGCTCCCAATGGCGTTTCTAATGTTGATGTATCTTCTAAATCTGCATATCTATTTTCACTAGGCGCCATAATTTCATCTTCAGGGCCCCAATAAATATCAATCTCGGGCTGCCATATGTCTGGTCTTCCATAAGAAAATCCAAATGTTTTTAGACCCATGCTCTCGTAAGCTATGTTTCCAGCTAGAATAAATAAATCTGCCCAGCTAATTTTATTACCGTATTTCTTTTTTATCGGCCACATTAACCTTCTTGCTTTATCTAGGTTTCCATTATCAGGCCATGAATTTAAAGGAGCAAATCTTAGATTACCTGTACCTGCTCCTCCTCGACCATCAGCAACTCTGTACGTACCAGCAGCATGCCAAGCCATCCTTATCATCAATCCTCCATAGTGTCCCCAGTCTGCAGGCCACCATGATTGTGGTGTAGTCATAAGGTCGTGCATATCTTTTTCTAGAGCTTTAAAATCCAATGATTTGACTTCTTCTCTATAATTAAAATCCTTGCTGTAAGGATTTGTCTTATCATCATGTTGATGAAGAATGTCTAGGTTTAATCTTTTTGGCCACCACTTTAATGGTGAAGTGTCTGGTGTAGTTGATGCTCCATGCATGAATGGACATTTGCCGTTTGATTGTCCATTATTACCTAAATTTTCCATAGTCATTAAATTTTTGTTTCTAATTTATAAATTTTTATTACTTATTCTGCTTCCTTTTCTTCTATAATAATAAATTCTTAGCTTATATAGCAATATCTTATAGTTAAAAGCCTTAATTTAGAGAAAAACACTATTATGACTAGCAACAGCGATATAATTAAAAAAACAATGCCTGTTTTAGAGGGATTCACAACCTATCTTCAGGTTTTCTTTTGTTTATTAATTGCTTCTTTTATAGCTGGAGCTCCTTCTAGTATATATGAAGCTGTATCAGGCAACCCTCTTTTTCTAGAACTCAACTATGGAGAACCTCTAGCATTTTCTAACGAAAGCGTTTTGATCTCATCTATTGTATTATTACTTGTTTTTTATCTATCTGCCTCTATTCAAGTAGGAATCTCATTATTCTGTCTTGATATTTATAATGGAAAAGGCATAAATTTTTCAACACTTTTTGGCAGCTTTAAGACATTGAAACCTTTTGCCATTACAATATTATTAACCTTAATTATAGGTGTTGGATTTATCCTATTAATTATTCCTGGAATTATCTTAGGTCTTATGTACTCACAAGTATACTATATTCTTGCAGAGAATCCTGATATCGGTGTTTTAGAGGCCTTTAAAAAAAGTGAAAAAATGATGAAAGGGAAAAAAGGGCAGCTATTCATGCTTACACTAAGGGCAATTTTATACTTCTTTTTAGGTATTTTTACTTTATTTATATGGTGGATTTGGTTATTTCCAAGGTATAATGTTGCTTTTGCTGGGTTCTATGAGGAACTAAAAAAAGACCTTAATAATTAAAAGAATATATTTGCGCTTAATATAAAAAACTATGGCAAACAAGTATGTAGATCTTAATACTGTAAAATTTTTCATGAACAATGTTCAGGAGCTTGAATCTATTTTAAGTAAAAAAAGGTTTGCTGATCATAATCTTGAGTCAGTTGATATGTTTATTGACTCGGTTAAACAGTTTGCAGACAGAGAGCTGTTTCCATATTTTAAAGAAATGGACGAAAATCCAGCTCATTATAAAGACGGTAAAATTCATGTGCACCAACAAGTTGGAAAAATGATGAAGGAAGGTGGAGAAATGGGTCTCATTGCTGCGCCTTTTGATTATGAAGACGGAGGGCTTCAATTACCACTACTTGTTCACACTGCTGCAAATTATATTTTAGATGCTGCTAATAATCATTTGCCTGGTTATTCTGGTCTTACCACAGGTGCTGCAGAATTAATTATTGAGTTTGCAAGTAAAGAGTTAAAAGAAAAATATACTCCTAAAATGCTTACAGGAGAGTGGGGCGGAACAATGTGTTTAACTGAGCCGCAAGCCGGCAGCTCATTATCAGACATTGTTACAAAGGCCTCTCCTTGTGATGGTGGACATTATAAAATTAGTGGTCAAAAGATTTTTATCTCAGGAGGAGATCATCAATATGCTGAAAATATAGTCCACTTATTGTTAGCCCGAATTGAAGGGGCTCCTGCTGGAACAAAAGGAATTTCATTATTTGTTGTACCAAAAATGAGACTAGATGAAAAGGGAAATCTTGAACCAAATGATGTAACAACAGTTGCTGATTTTGAGAAAATGGGACAGAAAGGATATTGTACTACTCACCTTGGTTTTGGAGATGAAGATAACTGTCATGGATATCTTGTTGGAGAAGAAAACAAAGGTCTTCATTATATGTTTTTAATGATGAATGGTGCAAGGATAGCTGTTGGAAGAGCTGGTTCTGCAATAGCTTCAGGCGCTTATTATGCCTCTTTGGAGTATGCAAATGAACGTCCACAGGGAAGAAAACTTTCTTCAGATGGAAAAAAAGATTTAAAAGAAAAACAAAGCTTAATAATTGAACATCCTGATGTAAGAAGGATGCTGATGCTTCAAAAAGCCATGGTTGAGGGGTCTATGAATTTGATATTTAAAGCTTCAAAATATTTTGACCTTCAACACAACAGTGAGGATGAAGAGGAAAAGAATAAATATCATACACTACTAGAGATGATTATTCCAGTAGTTAAAACTTATCCTTCAGAGGCAGGTATTTATTCAATAAACAATGGGCTTCAAGTACTAGGGGGTTATGGGTTTTGTTCGGACTTTATTCTTCAGCAATATTATAGAGATATAAGAATTTGTACAATCTATGAAGGGACAACAGGTATTCAGTCTCAAGACCTTCTTGGAAGAAAAATGATGCTTAACAATGGTGAGGGTGCTAAGCTTTTAATGGAAGAAATAAAAAAGACCATTGATGAAGCCTCACAGGATAATGACCTAAAGGAGTGGGCTGCTAGTTTAGATAAAAAACTAGAAGAAACTCAAAAAATATTATTTCATCTTATTCCTTTTGCTTCAAAAGGAGACTATGAAAAATTTTTAGCTGATGCTTCAATCTTTATGGAGTTTTTCAGCCTTGTATTAGTTGGATGGTCCTGGTTAGAAATTGGTGTGGTAAGTAAGCGCGCAATAATTACAGGAGACAAGTCTTTTGACGTAAGTTTTTTTGAAAGTAAACTTGATGCTTTAGAATATTTTTATGCATATGAACTTCCAAAAACAACTGGTCTTGCAGAGATAATGCTTCACCCATCTTCAGTTACTATAAAAACTGACAAAAAAATTATAGGCTAATTAAATGGTTATCTATAATCAAAACACAAAAGCCTGGTATATCAATACATTGGTTTATATAATATGTGCATTTAGCACATTTTGTTTAGCACAGACAGAATTTGATACTTCTAAGCTGAAAGATTTTGAAAACTATCTAATAGAAGAAGTTGATAATAGTAAAGCTGCAGGAGTTGAGGTTTTAATTCACCTCAAAGGAGAAACTGTATGGCACAAAGCACTAGGATTTAGTAGCTTGCAAGACAATCGCCTCCTTGAGAAGAATAGTATCTACTACATTCAATCCATGACCAAGCCCATTATGAGTGTAGCTATTATGCAGCTAGTAGAACAAGGAAAGTTAAACTTAGCAGATGATGCTGCCGATTACTATCCTCCATTGAGAAAACTCAGGGTAATCAAAGATATCGCTACTGGTATTCATGGGCCAACTGTTTCTGCAAAGCAGCCTATAACCATTCTACAATTACTAACCCATACAAGTGGTCTTTCACACGGACTAGAAGAAACCTTGTTTGATCAGCAACTTTTTAAGTTGATGTATAACGAATTATTTGATCCTGCAGAGTATGATAATCTTAGTGAACGAGTAGACAAATTAATGCTTGTTCCTTTAATTGGTCAGCCTGGTGAGCAATGGTATTATAGTGCTGCACCCGATATTTTGGCCTTAATTTTGGAGAAAATAACTGGCCAGCCCATAGATAAGTATCTTAAAGAAAACATATTTGATCCGTTGTCAATGAAAGAGACGGGTTATAACGTTGGTCCAACGCAACAAGAAAGGATAATGCAGGTACACTTCAATTTAGAGGATGGAACTTTAGTCAACAGTCATGTTCAAGTTCCTCCAACAGGCAACACTGTATATGGTGGAACTCACGGCCTCTTTTCGTCTACAGAAGATTTTTTAAAGTTCTGTCAAATGATTCTAAATAAAGGAAGCGTTAATGGTCACAGTATTTTAAAAAAAGAAACTGTTGAACTAATGATAAGAAATCATGTTGGAGAGCTAATAGGGCCCGGACGTGGTTTTGGGCTTGGTTTTGGTGTATTGTACGATACCGACAAAGACCCAAGCGGTTACTTTAAAACGCATTTTTTTATTGATCCCAAAGAAGATCTCATAGGAATAATAATGACTCAAAAAATACCAAATACTGACGAGTACATCATCGAATTAAATAGAGCAGTATACAGCGCTTTATCATTATGACTTTATATTGTATATGGGTAAGTTTAATGAAATACTATGTGTAATAGGACTAAAGTAATTGCTAGCACCCACCCCCAGTTTCTACTATGTTTATCTGCAGGCTGAAACAGTTTTATTAATGAGTTTAGTTTACTCATACTGCCAATTATAGTTATAAATAATCCGATTATTATTACCCAAAAGGCTCTTACAAAATAATTCATTTCTGGCATAAGAAGTTGTAGAGCAATATTTAAAGGAAGTGTGGCGATGAATGCGAAAAGAACAACATTTCGGTTTGGTTTTAATAAAACAACAGCACTACAAATCAAAACTACTATTCCACAGTTTATATAATAACGTAAGTTGTTTAGGGTGTGAGTAAAGGCTGAATTAGGATCGTCAAACTTTAGATATAATAAAACAAATCCCATAATAAGTGCTGTGCCTAAGCTAAATAAGATAGCTTTTTGACCTGCTTTTATTTTTTCTTTATCCTTAGCTTGTTTGTTTATATATTTTGAATAGATATCAGTTGACCACAAGGTCGCCAGTGAGTTAAAAGTGGAGTCTACTGTACTCATAAGCGACGCAAACAATCCACATAATATTATGCCTTTTATACCAACCGGCAAATAGGTGTTGACAATATATGGGAAAGCCATATCAGGCTCACCCAGGGTGTCACCAAGAATTCCATAAAGAGCTATCCCTGGAATAATAATTATCACCGCCATTATATATTTGATTAAACCACCTGCTATTAAACCCGTTTGTGCATGCCCAATACTCTTTGCAGCTAATGCTCTTTGCATTACAGTTTGATTTGCACACCAATAATTTATGTTAAGCAAAAACAATCCAAAAAGATGAGTCCATGGAAGGGTTGGATGATCTGCAGGCAAGTGTAAGTGCATTTTTTCAGGGGTTTGGATATACAGTTGATCCCAACCACCCAGCTGATTTACAGCTGTAAAACAAACTACAACTCCTCCAATAATTAATACAGAAAATTGAATTATATCTGTTTTAACAACAGCACTTAAACCACCCAGATAAGTGTATATAGCAGAAAAAACTCCAAGTATTAGAATTAGTATTGCTATTCTAATAATTCTGTTTGAATGAAGAAATGATAGCTGCTCTCCAAAAACTAAGTCTGCAGCATAAGCTCCCCAGAAAAGCGCAGCTCCAATTGTTACAGTTGCAAAAAGTGCAATATTTGCTAATGAGTAAAAAAGGGCAACACGCTCACCTAGTCTCTTTGATATAAACTGTGTAATTGTTGTAATCTTTTCTCTTAGAAAAAGTGGCACAAAGACAAAGGCGCCAATTAAAATACCTTGAACTGCATTAATTTCAAGATTTGCTTGTGCAAGTCCAAATAAATATGCTGATCCCATCATTCCAAGAAACTGATATCCCTGAATGTTTGTTGCAATGGTTGATAGAGCAATTGAGTACCATGGAAGGTTTCTTGAACTTAAAAAATATTCGTCTGCTGAGCTGTCTGCTTTTACTTTACCTCTAAGGGCTACGATCATAATTAAAGAAAAATAAAACAAGACAATTATAAAATCGACCATAATCTACTTTCTTTCTCCCTTGCCTAGCGGAGAGTTTGGGGTTTCATTAATTCGTCTGTTAAAAACTTCAGGTAGTGAAATTGTTTTTAACTGAGGCAACACATGTTGAGCAAAAAGCTCACATTCTTGTTGATGAGGGTATCCTGATAATATAAAGGACCTTATGCCCATTTGCATATAACGTTTCAGTTTGTTTAAAATTTGATCCGGGGTTCCAACAAGAGCTGCTCCACAACCGGACCTAGCTAGTCCTATTCCCGTCCACAGGTGTGGCTCAACATAATATTCATTGTCTGCTTCATTTCGCATCTGTGATTGACGAGCTACTCCTAATGAATTCGAGTCCTGTGCTCGGTTTTTAATATTTAGCCCGTGATCTAAGTCTAATTTTGACAAAAGGTTATTGGCGTAATCTCTTGCTTCTTTCTCCGTCTCTCTAACAATTACATGAACTCTTAATCCAAACTGAACGGTGCGTCCATAATCTGAAGCTTTAAGTGTCATTGTATTCATAAGCCCTTGTAATTTATCTTCTGTTTCTGGCCACATCAAATAAACATCGCAATGTTCTGCGCATAAGTCAACACCTGCAGGTGAATATCCTCCAAAATAGAGAAGAGGACCTCCATTTTGTTGATAGGGCTTAACAGGATCTGTAGGCAGACTTAGTTTATAATATTTTCCATTAAACTCTATTTTATCTTGATTCCATGCTTGTTTTAAAATTTCAATGACCTCACGAGAGCGAGCATATCTTTCAGAAGAATCCAGCTCGTTGCCTGGAAGGTCTGATGATATTATATTAATAGTTAGTCTACCCTTGAGCATGTGGTCTAGTGTTGCTATACTTCTTGCAAGCATTGGTGGGTGAACCTCTCCACAGCGAATAGCCGCTAAAAAATTAATCTGTTTTGTAATTGGAGCCATTCCTGCAACAAAAGACAATGTGTCTTGACCAACTTGGTATGAAGATGGAC
>LUMP01000695.1_pt2 | contig 10391 bp, 13 predicted proteins | sample 729641 | NCBI WGS metagenome assembly LUMP01 (sample SAMN03860260, study PRJNA289734) | marine metagenome | biome: seawater column; feature: ocean; material: water; isolation source: Red Sea water column Station 12 - depth 47m | place: Saudi Arabia: Red Sea | collected 2011-10-15 | depth 47 m | reverse complement strand
AATTCAAATTGCTTATCTCTGTATGCACCTCCATGTATATACTCAAGCACCAAACAACCTTCATCGGTCAGACCATAGCACTTTGGAATGCCATTTAGACCTTCAAGCTTCTCATAGACTCTATATTCACGCTTGATGCTCCATTTGTTGATTGATTTGGACCACCAGTTATCAATATTTGCTGATTTGATCAAATAGGTTTTTTCTTCAATATCGATGGTGAATAGCCTACCTTGATTGCCTGAAAAATCAGCAATGGATGCTGAAGACTCAAGCTCATTTGAAATTTTTCTGAGTAGTTCTTGGTTCTCCACTTTCTAATCTATCTTTGCGAGAGAAGAATAAGCCAAGCTAGGACATAAATGACGATGACTGGTTCATAATTTGATTTCAAACTTTTTGAAAAAGACCATTCATTAAAGGAAAGCCCTCTATTTGGGACTTGAGAGCTAATCTTTGGCCACAGTGCAGGCGTCTTACTGGACCATTGAGGCCAATCATCGGGAAATAATTGCTTTAATTTTCTGTCTTCATACTCAATTGCTGTTGGATAGTAAAATATCGCAAAAAGGAATCCGACAAAGAAAGACCACCATAAACCATTAATGATTGCCAAACCTATCAAAAGGATCAGGTTGCCAGTATAAAGTGGATGTCTTACATATGAGTAAGGCCCAGTCGTTGATAGCTCTTTATTTTTTAGAACATATCCTGATGCGATCAATCTTATCATCAGCCCAATGATTGCAATCAAGTATCCTGCCTCTATCTGAAAAGGAAAAATTGGCTCTAGCGGGCTAAAGTAACAAAAAATACTGACAAGAATGATTCCGATGCTTTGTCTTGAGAATTCGTGATATCGCATTTCTCTAACGAGATGTTTGATACCTGTCAGCTTTGGTAGGGCATCTGTTCGGTGTGACATAAGTTATTGCCTTTTACTATTTACTTCCTCAATAAATGCTTTATCAATTGTTGTGATGCCCTGACTTTTTGCTTCCTTAATAATGCCTTTTAAAGCAGTTTTTACGAAGACTTTGGGTATCCCAGTTAACTGTTTGCAAGCATTTTCCGTAAAAGTAACCTCTTCATCAAGTCTATTTGCAATATACATCACAGCATCATGTTTTGCGCCCTTATCCTCAGGTGTTGGAAGCCAAAATGCTTTTTTATGCTTTGCAAACCAGAATTGGTTTGCGTTCCTGAAGCCAAAACTGATTGGCATATTTGGTATTTCCATGTCATTTCCTTTGTCTAGATTATTTCTCCATCTTTCTCTGAGGTGGACATGATTAATTTTTAAAAGCAAATATTCTGTAAATTCTGTTCCTGCGTAGTGAAAATCGTCTGGATTGTCATTTAGTTCACATTCGAAAACTTGAAAAGCCTCCTTGATAACTTTAGGTCTTTCAGGATCATTAACAAATGACTTCGTTGGAGTATCTTCTAATTCGAAAGTGCAGTCCTTCATTTTTTCTTCAGGCGCTTGACCTGGATAACCAAGATCAACAATATTTGGGATATGCTTCTTGTCGTATTCGACAAAATTAAGAGCACATTTTTTATTTCTCAATAAATTTTTTGATGTATTTGAACCACGCCTAGATATCACAATCCATTCTCTTCGCTCGATCACACCAAATGGGAATGATAGCTGATAAGGCCCAATACTAGTTACGCCTTCCTCATCGACCGAAGTGATCAGTGCAAATGAACTCAAAAAATAGGAGCTGGATTGATACCAATTATTATGTAATGGGCTTTCTACCCACTTTTCAGTTTTCTTCTTCCAAAATGACATAATGTGATTCTAAGCTTTTTTTCAATATAAATACTATACTTAAAACAATGGTAGATCTAAATGCATTAGATGATTCCCTTAGAGGGAAGGTGAGGGGCAACCCTGTTGCTGTGAGTCTTTTCTATTCTGAAATCCCTGAAGAGTACGAAAAAAAGAAGGTAGTGCCTTGCTCAATTCTTAGGCATGCAATGGATAAAGGCGAAGTCGTTTCATTTGATAGGGATCACCATGATTGCACAACAGGAGTTTATACTGCAGGCGTTCATGAAGGGACAGACGAGATTAGGAATGGCCAATACCTTGCTGTCAATATTCCGGTTTATACTGATGAGGCTGCTGAGAAGATTAAATCTGGGGATTATGTTCTTCCTCAAAATACTGTTGTTGGCATTGGTGCTGCTCCACTATTGGATGTACCAAAGAATGTCAAAATCGACTGGATTGCTGTTGTTTGTAATCCTCATTGGGCCAATTTTATTGGCGGCGCTAGAACTGTTATAGATGGCACACCGCCAAGAGGAGCTTGTGGTTCATCCTTCTGCAGCGATCTCTTTGCAACACCATGGCACGATGACAATGTTGTAATAACACCTGGTGATTTAGGCGGAAGAATGAATAACCGATTAAAGCCAGAGGAGATGTTTGTTGTGATTCCAAGTAAATATCTAGAAAGCTTGCTCACGATCATGACATCTATACCCGATGCTCGAGCTGTACTGGAAGCAACCAAGCCGGAAGATTCCGATTATTGGAAAAAAAGAGACCGGGCAAAGCGAGCCAAAGAGAAAATTGATCAACCAATTGAAGAAGATGCTTTTGATTCAAAAATCAGTATGAGTTGGAGTGCAGAGGCAAAAGCCATGATTGCAAAAGCTCCTTCAGGAATTCTTGAAATGGCCATCAATAATGTTGAAGACTTTGCCAGAGACAATGGGATTGATGCCATTGATGAGGATGTTGTAGTTGATCAGATGAAAAGCGTGGGCATGGATCCCAACATGCTTTCATAAAGAATCACTGGAAGTTATTTAATATCGTATAGAAGTCTTCTGTTAATTCACCGATGGTATTTGCTGGACTCATTGTGGCGAATAGCAAGCCATTCTTATCAAAGACAAAGATAGAAGCGGTGTGATTAAAATCATAACCTTCTTCTTTATTGATTCTTTGATAGAAGACGCTGAGACTCGAGGTGAAAGACTGAATATTTTCATATGTTCCCGTAACACCGAGCATGGTCTCATCAAAATAACCAATATACTCATCTAATTTATATATAGTGGTTGGGCAAACATCAGGACAGTTTGTATAACCAAAAAAGAGAACCGTCCAACCTCCTTCGAGACTTTTATTGTTGAAAACTTCATTTTTTTGATCTATCAGTTCAAATCGATCTATCTCCATTGGTCTTGCAAGAATTTTGCCCGTAGCCAGAGTTGGTTTTTTTTCCAAAAGAGAGGGCAATGATTGAAAATAAGTAAATAGTCCACTGATACCAAAGAGAATAAATAATATAAAAATGATATTTCTTTTACTCATAACCATTCCTTAATACCATCGCATCGCTTCTTAGGATTTTAATTCTATCTTCATCTTCATAATAGATGATGAGCTCAACTAAATTTCCTTCTTTGATATCTTTTTTTGGACTCATTAACATTAAATGATAGCCGCCTGGTTCTAATTTCATTTCAGAGTTCTCAGAAATTCTTAGATTATCTATTTTCCTCATTGTCGATATCCCATCTTCAATAAATGAGGAATGTATTTCTATTTGATCAAAAGCATTCGACTTCATTTTCTTTATTGTTATTTCATTGGGAGAGACATTCTTAAATCTCAAATAACCTGAGAATACTTTTGAGTTTGGCGGCGCTGATCTGACCCATGCATTATTCACCTCAAGTTCTGCAAAGCTCTTTTGCCCAAAAGAGATTGAGAGGAGGGTGATCAGAACAAGAGGTTTTATACTCTTGGACCGCAAATGACTGCTACTGGATTGTATTCAGGAAAAAAAAGCATAGACAGAAAAGCCCAAGCGTTAAATAACACTAGAATTAGAAAGGGAATAGAGGCCAATCCACCGAATATATATATGTATTTCTTATCTGCTTTCATTTAGTCGCCATTTTACATTTGTACATTCGCATATCAAGCAAATCTGGATGGTCTAAAATCATCTAGAAGAGGAATGTTTGTGTTTTCTAAAATTTCTTCACAAACCAACTTTGAAACAATTGCTGCCAAACTGATTCCACTGTGCATCATGGATACATAGACGCCATCTATTTTTTTGAGTCTTCCAATTATTGGAATTCGATCTTTTGGTAAGGGTCTCCATCCTATGGAGATTTTTTCAATTACAATATCTTCAAGCCCAGTGGTGAAATTTTTTGCTGTATTTATAATTCTTTCAGTATGTAATTCTTCAAATTCCTTATTTGGAAATCTATCTGGTCTTTCCTTTAGGCGATCATAGTGGTTGATGGGAGCACCATCTTGCTCTCCTAATATGATTACTCCGTCATTTTGCTGATGAATATGCACTCCTGGACCAACAATTATTTTATTGAAACGATTCTCGACTGGTTTAGATTTCAAAATGATTCCAGGTGTTGGAGTTGATGAAGTATCTATACTCAGGTTTTTATCGGTATCTATTCCACATGCAAAGACCGCATGATCGACTTCAATTTTTCCCTTGGTTGTATCAATTGATTTGAGCCTCCCATTTTTTTCATTGAGTTTTAAAAACTCACAGGAAAAAATACTTTCTCCTCCTAATCTCTCAAACTCATTATGAATCATTTGAATTGCCCGGATTGTATCAATGGCACCATCTGACTCAGAATGAACGATTGTATTATCATCTCCAAAGTCAACTTTGGGTTCCAAATATTCTGCTTCCAATGAAGAGATCAGGCTCACGGGTGTGTATGTTGGGTATTTTTTTATTGCTTTAATTTCAGCAAATAAATTTTCTTGTTGATCGAGTTCTTCGAACCATTCAAGTGAACCGCTCCATTTAATATCAAAGTTAAATTCTGTCTCTAGATTTTTGTAGGCTTCAATTCCCATTTGAGATAGAAGATTATAACTGAAGGGCTTTTTTGGATATGTCGCATTAATCCAAGAAAAAGAGTTTCCACTTGCACCAGAGGCCGGGATTTCTTTATCAATTAGGACGACCTTGGCACCTTTTTTAACCAGTTCATATGCAATCATTGTTCCTATAATTCCTGCACCAACAACGACTATTTTTGGGTTCCTAAGTACCTCTCCTAAGCTCTTTTTGGATGGTAAAGCCAAAAGACCAATTAATTTTGTAAATGTTCTTCTATCCATTTGCTGCGAGTTCGATTGCGAGGTATAAGAAAATAATTCCACTGGATGCAGATAAGGTTGTCAGTCCATGATAGAACTGATTCTCGGTTTGAATAAGCTTATTAAAAAATATGACGGTGAGTGCAATGGTCAAAAACTGGAGGAAAATTACCTCTTGTCCAAAAATAAGATATGCAGTGATGGTATTTGCTATCCCTATTATAGTAAGAGGCAAAAAAGGGAGTATTTTTTTGTAATACATTATTGGCATGACAAGAATCAGAATTAAACATAAGTATTTAATCAGAGATAGGTTCCCAATAAATGCATATAGGATGATGCATTGGCCAACCAATATAGAAAAAGAAAAAAGACCATCAAGTAAGCTGTATCCATTGCCGCTTGCAGAATCATCAGTGACATACCATTCATCGATATGATTTTGCCAGACTTCAAAGAAGCTTCCTGCCATCAAAAATATAACACCATAGAAAATAATATTTTGCTGGAAGACTCGTTCATTAAGAAACGATTCATTTTGGATGATCGCAGGGACTAAAATCAGTGGTACAAGTAATGCATATATGTGGACTGGAAAAATCCAAGCACTCATTTTTGCATCTATTTTCATTACAACCAATCATACACTCTATTTCAGAGGTTTGGATTGATTGCTGATGCATTTAAGATATTTTTTAAACTTAATGTCTTAATATATTTTGCCGATGTGTTTTTCACCTCTTTGCTTCGCAAGTTTGATTTGTTTTTGCCTTTCTGCAAAGCGCTTCTTTTTTTCTTCGCTGTGGGTTCCAAAACAATTTGGGCAGCTAATACCTTCAATGTACTCATCAGATGCAATATCTTCTTCACTGATTGGCATCCTGCAGGCATGACAAAGAGAGAAATCACCTTCGACTAATCCATGTTTGATCGATACCCGATCATCAAAAACAAAACATTCACCATCCCAGAGACTTTCAGATTCATTCACTTCCTCAAGGTATTTTATGACCCCGCCATCTAACTGATAGACTTCCTCACATCCTTTATTAATCATGAGTGAGCTGGCTTTTTCACAACGTATACCTCCAGTACAAAACATGGCAACTCTTTTCTTATTGATCATTAATTCCTCTAAGTTTTCATCAACCCATTTTGGAAATTCTCTGAATGAATCGGTCATTGGATTAATGGCATTTTTAAAGGTTCCAATGGAATATTCATACTGATTTCTCGTATCAATAACTAGAGTATCGGGATCATTGATAAGTTCGTTCCATTTTTCATCTTTTATATGCTCTCCAGTGATCTCAGAAGGGTTGATTCCATTTACACCCATTGTGACAATTTCTTTCTTTATCTTTACCTTCATCCTTCCGAAGGTTTCTCCAGATGCATAAGAGTATTTTGGATTCAAATCCTCAAGATCAGGATAAGATTTTAAGAATTCTACAACTTCTTTTATATTTTCATCATTGCCAGAAATGGTCCCATTGATGCCTTCATTGGCAAGAATAATAGTGCCGAGAATGCCTCTCTCTTTGCAGAAGCTCTCTAACTCTTTCTTTCTTTTTGAAACACCTCCCCAGTTGACGAATTTATAGAAAGATATGACTGTATTCTTCTCGCTCACGCTATTGTCAATAAGTTCGATGCAATATGATTTCTGCCAAGTTAATTAATGCTTCCTTATACGAATTGTTATCGAGTGATTGAATAGAATGCAATGCAAATTCAGTTTTCTTTTGAGCATCGTTGATGGAGGAGGCGATTGATCCTGTTGCTTGAATGCAGTCAATTATCTTATCTACATTTTTTGCATCTTTATTCGATATGGCTTGAGTGATCATTTGCTGCATTTCTGGTGTCGCTCTTTCGAGCGCATAAATCATTGGCAGAGTTGCTTTTCCCTCAGCAAGATCATCACCCACATCTTTTCCCATGATTTCAAATGAGGAACTGTAATCCAATACATCATCCACAATTTGATATGCCATACCCAACTCTTTGCCAAAAATTTGCAAATTATGAATAACGGTCTGAGATTGGTTACTTAAAAGTCCACCTGCAACCATTGCTGCCTCAAAGAGTTTCCCTGTTTTACGATAAATAACCTCAAGATACTGCTCTTTATTGGTTTTAGGATTTCCACTATTGATCAGTTGCAATACCTCTCCCTCAGCAATTGTATTTGTCGCATCTGACATAATCTCCATGATTCCCATATGATTGATTTGAACCATGATTTGAAAGGCCCTCGAGTATAAAAAGTCACCAACCAAGATTGTTGATTCATTGCCAAAACTTTGGTGCGCTGTTTTAATGCCTCTTCTTGAATCTGAGTTATCCACTACATCATCATGAAGTAAAGTGGCAGTATGGATAAATTCGATCATTGCTGCCGCTTTGACAATACGATCAATATCTGAGGCTCCACAAGCTTTTGCCGATAAAAGAACCATAAGCGGCCTGATTCTTTTTCCTCCGCTATTCACTATGTATTGAGAGACATTATTTATAAGCTCTATGTCGCTTGATAGTTGTTTCTCTATTTCTTGATCAAGCAATGACCATTCTTCAGAAACCAGTCCCCTTATTTCATCTAAAGACGCTTTTTGATTGCTGATTTTTTCTATGCTTTTCATTATCTCCATTCTCGATGCTGAAATTGGTAAAAAGGTAGTCTTTAATGAAGTGCTATCAGTGGGTGAGGGTGCCGATCTTAAAATCGGAACTCCATACATAAAAGATGCTAAGGTAGAAGCAAAGGTGCTTGACGAAGGAAAGTCAAAAAAGATTGAAGTTATCAAATTCAAAAGAAGAAAGAATTACAAAAGAAACTTCGGGCATCGACAGCACTATTCACTGGTTGAAATAACAAACATCAGTGTCAAGAAGGCAGCTGCTAAGAAGAAAGATAAAGAGTAAACATCTAGAGGGCTTAACATGGCACATAAGAAAGCAGGCGGAAGTTCCAGAAACGGAAGAGACTCAGAGTCCAAAAGACTCGGATTAAAGAAGTATGGCGGACAGATAGTTCAAGCTGGTAATATCATTGTTAGGCAGAGAGGGACCAAATTTCACGCTGGTAAAAACGTTGGTATTGGCAAGGATCACACACTGTTTGCTAAAATTGATGGCGAACTTAAATTTGAGAAAAAAGGTCCAAGCTTAAAGCAATACGCAATAGTCACACCTCTTTCAGACTAGTATCTCAATCCACTTAACTTAATGCTCCATACATCAAAGTTTGGAGCTTTTTTGCTACAGTAAAAAAATGAAATTTATAGATGAAGCGGTTATTAACGTCAGAGCGGGAAATGGCGGCAATGGAATGGCAAGCTTCAGAAGAGAAAAGTATATCCCAAAAGGTGGTCCTGACGGCGGTGACGGCGGTTCTGGTGGAAGTGTTTATTTGGTCGCGACGACCGGTATCAATACATTGATTGATTTCAGTGTAAAGAATCAATTTCAGGCAACCTCCGGTCAAGGAGGTCAGTCGAGAAAACGAACTGGATTAAGCGGTGAGGATCTTTATATCAAAATCCCTTGCGGAACAAAAATCACCAATCATGAAACAGGAGAGATGATGGGTGATCTTGTAAATGATGGAGAGGTTTGCTTGGTTGCAAAAGGAGGCATTGGAGGGAAAGGGAATACAAGATTCAAATCAAGCATAAATCAAGCACCAAGAAAAATCACATCAGGAACAATTGGTGAACAGAGAAAGATTGTTTTAGAACTTAATCTCCTGGCAGATGTTGGATTGCTTGGCTATCCAAATGCAGGAAAATCAACATTGATCAGATCTGTTTCATCCGCCAAGCCAAAAGTTGCCGATTACCCATTTACCACGCTTAATCCAAATCTTGGTGTAGTGAGATTAAACTTTGATGAAAGCTTTGTGATTGCAGATGTTCCTGGAATCATTGAAGGCGCATCAGAAGGAACTGGATTGGGTATCGCATTTTTGAAACATTTATCAAGAACAAGACTTTTGCTTCATCTTGTAGACTTAGGTCAAAATATCCCAGCTAAGGAAACTGCAACTGAAATCAAAAAGCTCGAGCTAGAATTAGACAAATTTGAGGAGAAATCGAAGTTGATTATTGATGATTTAGAATGGCAAGGACCAATCTACAGAGTTAGTGCTGCTACTGGGGAGAATATGGACTCACTCATAAGAGATATAATGTATAGACTTAAAGAGCTTAATGATGAGGAGCTTGAGACCTGAGTGGCTTAAGCGATCGACTTGATTTTTTTAACAAGCTTACTCTTTTGATTTGCTGCTTTATTTGGGTGAATTACACCTTTTCTTGCAAGTGAATCAATCAATGGTTGAGTCTTCTTGTATTCACTAGATGCCTCTTCAGCGTTTCCCTCACTTGTAGCATTTAGCACTCTTTTAACAGAAGTTCTCATTCTGTTTTTGAGCGCAATATTCCTTTCTCTGTTCGCTTTATTCTGTCTAGCTCTTTTCTTTGCTGATGGTGTATTCGCCATATTTATTACCTAGCATTAGCCTTAATGTTAAAAAGGGGTGTATTCTTTTATATTTATAGGGTCATTGTCAATAAATATTATTAATGAATCGTTACTTATCAAGGATCGATATCTTGTTATCATTCTTTTAAGTGAAAATAATGCCAAAGTCATCAGCAAAAGATAATCTTCTTAAATCAACGACAGTTGTTGGGTTTATGACATTTCTATCCCGAATCTCTGGATTGATAAGGGATATTATTTACGCCAGATTATTCGGCGCGCTTCCATTGATGGATGCTTTTTTGGTTGCGTTCAGGGTTCCAAATTCTTTTAGACGTTTCTTTGCTGAGGGTTCATTCTCCAGGGCATTTATCCCTGTTCTCTCTGATTATGAGGAAAATAAAGATGAAGAAGGAGTCAGAGAGTTAATCGATCGTACAGCAGGAACATTGGGACTGATTCTATTTATCATTACTTTATTAGGAGTTATTTTCTCACCCTTTCTAATTCTCTTATTTGCGCCAGGATTTTCTGAAACAAATACAGAAAATGGTCGTTATGAACTCTCCGTTGAAATGCTCAGATTGACATTTCCTTATCTTCTTTTTATATCTCTTACGGCCTTATGTGGCGCAATACTCAATACAAAGAAACATTTCTGGGCCACTGCTTTTAATCCAATTATTTTGAACATTGTTTTAATTCTATTTGCAGTAATGGTTTCACCTCGGTTTGGAAATCCTGGTATTGCCCTGGCTCTCGGGGTTTTCATCGCAGG
>LUMP01000626.1_pt1 | contig 10416 bp, 6 predicted proteins | sample 729641 | NCBI WGS metagenome assembly LUMP01 (sample SAMN03860260, study PRJNA289734) | marine metagenome | biome: seawater column; feature: ocean; material: water; isolation source: Red Sea water column Station 12 - depth 47m | place: Saudi Arabia: Red Sea | collected 2011-10-15 | depth 47 m | reverse complement strand
GAAATGGAAAGTTTCAGAAATTCTTTGACTGACATTTATACAGGAGAAAAAATTAAAATTACTCCTTTAGCATTTATTGTAAAAGCTTTAGTTGCTTCGTTAAAAAAATTTCCAAGTTTTAATTCTTCAATTGATGAAATTGAAACCGGCAAAATGACAATGAAAAAATATTACCATGTAGGTATAGCTGTAGACACTCCAAATGGACTAATGGTTCCAAAAATTAGAAACGCTAATAATAAAAAAATTTCTCATATTAGTAGAGAGTTGAGAGAGGTAAGCGAGCTTTGTAGAAATTTAAAAATAGACAAAAAAGAATTGTTTGGTGGTTCGATGACCATTACTAGTTTGGGTGGAATAGGTGGATCATTTTTTACACCAATAATAAATTATCCTGAAGTAGCAATTTTAGGAGTAGGCAGGTCAAAGAAAAAACAAATTTATATAAATGGAAAGTTTCAAATTAGAACAATGCTGCCGATTTCTTTGTCTTATGATCATAGAATCATTGACGGTGCTGAGGCTGCAAGATTTAACAATGACCTTAAAGAAAACTTAGGCAAAAATTTTGCCTATAAGCTAGCTGTATAATCAAAAATGTCTAAGTCCATTTCCATATTTAGTGCTTTGTTATGCACTTTTATATGGGGCACAACTTTTATTGCTCAAGATACTGGGATGGACAATATTGGTCCTTTTACATTTAATGCTGTCAGATTCTTTGTTGGTTTTTTAGCTATTACCCCACTCGTAATTTTATTTGAGTTAAAAAATTTTAAATCAGAATTAAAAACAGATAAAAAAACATTTATAATTTATGTGTCTTTAATAGGACTATCCTTATTTTTAGGTTCTGCATTACAACAGGTTGCTTTGCTCTATACAGATGTTGCAAATGCAGCCTTTTTTACGATCTTTTATGTACCTATGGTGCCTATCATAATTTATTTGTTTGGAAAAAAATCAATTCATTGGAGTGTATGGCCTTCAGTAATTTTATGTTTAATTGGAGGATATTTATTAACAAATTTTTACGATGCAACTGTTAGGTTGGGTGATACTTTAGTTGTACTTGGAGCTCTATTTTGGAGCACACATATTATATTTACTGGTATTATTATTTTTAAATATAATCTTCCACTTACAATTGGAGCAATTCAAACTTTAATTGTAGCTATTTTATCTTTTTTAATTGGAATTCTTTATGAAGAATTTGTTTGGAACAACATTCTAATGGAAATATATTCTATATTATATGCTGGAATATTATCTGGAGGATTTGCATTTGTATTACAGATTTATGCACAAAAAAATATTACACCTGCACCAGCAGCAATTATTTTCTCCCTTGAGGGTGTATTTGCAACTGTAGCTGCATGGTTTATTTTAAATCAAGTATTAGATATAAATAATATACTTGGATGTTTTTTTATTTTGTGTGGAGTTTTATTATCACAATTACTCCCACTTATAAAAAGAAAAAAAATTTAATAAATTAAACTAAACAATACTAAAGCAATTATTATTCTATAAATTACAAATGCATTCATAGAAAACTTATTTATAAAAATTAAAAAATATTTAACTGTTAAAAAAGAAAAAATAAAAGAAGATATAATTGCAATTATTACCAAATAATTAAATTCTGTTGGTTGATTAAAAATATCTTTTAAACTAAGTACACTTGCACCAGCTAATGCTGGGATAGATAGTAAAAAAGATATTTTACTCGAATCCACTCTATTAAATTTCAAAATCCTCGCAGCTGTTATTGTAACACCCGCTCTGCTTACCCCTGGTATTAAAGATAAAATTTGCATTATTCCTATAAATAGAATTGATTGAATATTTAAATTTGAAGAAATTTTTTTATCAAAGCGACTTTTGTCTGAAATATATAAAACAATTGCAAATATTAAAGTTGTCCATGCAATAGTTTCAATGTTTCGTAAGCTGTAAATTAATCCTGTGGTATATAAAATATATCCAAAGATTATTAATGGAATAGATCCAATAATAATTAAACTTATTAATCTGCAGAAGAACTTATTGGAAGAAATTCTGAGATCCCTTGAATTGCTGAAAGGATTAAAACTTCTATAATATTCTGAAACATAATTTCTTCGTAGCTTATAAAGCTTATATTTCAAACAATACGATTTGATCATAGTAGCTATGCATTTATTAGAAACCTGTTTATTTATAACAAAAATGAGAGATTAAAGGTCAATAAATATGACCTATTTAATGCTTTATTAAATAAAATCATTATATAATTTGCCGAAAATTATATTTTTTATGACTGACAAAATGTTAAAATTTGTAAAAATAGGTCAGCAAACTCCACCTAAAAGGGAAGTTGATCAAAGAAAAAAGGATTTTAACGAGATATATGACGAATATATCAATGAAAAAGCTAAAGAACAATCAAGTAGATGTTCTCAGTGTGGAGTTCCATTCTGTCAGGTTCATTGTCCTTTAAGTAACAATATTCCAGATTGGCTAAAGTTAACTGCGGAGGGAAGATTAAAAGAAGCATACGAGCTTTCCCAAAGCACTAACAATATGCCTGAGGTTTGTGGAAGAATCTGTCCGCAAGATAGATTGTGTGAGGGGAATTGTGTAATTGAACAGTCTGGTCATGGAACAGTTACAATTGGTTCTGTTGAAAAATATATAACAGATAACGCCTGGGAACAAGGTTGGGTTAAACCAATTGAAGTTACAAATGAAAAAAATCAAAGTGTTGGAATTATAGGAGCTGGTCCTGCTGGATTAGCGGCGGCAGAACAGTTAAGAAAAAATGGGTATAAAATTACAGTTTACGATCGTTATGATAGAGCTGGAGGATTGTTAATATATGGAATTCCAAATTTTAAATTAGAAAAAGAAATAGTTGAAAGACGAACAAAACTTTTAAAAGATGGTGGAATAGAATTCATACAAAATTTCGAAGTTGGCAAGGATGCAAGTTTAGAGCAATTAAGAAAAAAACATGATGCAGTATTAATTGCAACAGGAGTTTACAAAGCAAGAGAAGTTAATTTACCAGGTAATGATTTAGATAATATTTTTCCAGCAATGGATTTTCTTACAGCATCAAACAAGAAAGGATTGGGTGATGAGGTTGAATTATTTGACAAGGGAATTTTAAATGCAGAAGGAAAAGATGTTGTTGTAATTGGTGGAGGTGATACCGCAATGGATTGTGTGAGAACTTCAGTAAGACAAAAAGCAAAATCAGTAAAATGCTTATACAGAAGAGATAAAGAAAATATGCCTGGTTCAGCAAGAGAAGTTGCAAATGCAGAAGAAGAAGGTGTTGAATTTGTTTGGTTATCTAGTCCTAAAGAATTTAAAGGAACTAATAAGGTAGAAAATTTAGTTGTAGATCAAATAAAGTTAGGTGAACCAGATGAAACTGGAAGAAGAAAACCTGAAGTTCAAGAAGGATCAAGCTATGAAATAAAAGCAGATATGGTTATTAAAGCTCTTGGATTTGATCCTGAGGATTTACCTAATTTATTTGATAGCAATGAACTTCAAGTTACAAAATGGGGAACAATAAAGACTGATTTCGATACTATGGAAACTAATCTAAGTGGTGTTTTTGCTGCTGGGGATATAGTTAGAGGAGCTTCATTAGTTGTTTGGGCAATTAAAGATGGGAGAGACGCAGCGAATTCCATAAAAAATCATTTAGAAACCAAATCCAAAAATGAAAAAAAAGTAGCTTAATGAAAACCTATAAAAAAAATTTTGATCTACTTAAGAAAAACAATGTCTATTCTGAGGATATGGAACATGATGCTTGTGGAGTAGGTTTAATAGCTTCAACAGAGGGGAAAAAATCTAGGAATGTGGTTGAATATGGAATTGAAGCTTTAAAAGCAGTTTGGCATAGGGGTGCAGTAGATGCCGATGGGAAAACAGGAGATGGAGCGGGAATTCACCTAGAAATTCCAAAAGATTTTTTTATTGAGAAAATTGAGGTTACAGGACATACGCATGATAGTTCTGACATCTGCGTAGGAATGATTTTTCTTCCACGTAATGACTATGCAGCACAAGAGAGTTGTAAAACAATCGTTGAAAGTGAACTAACGAAAAATGATTTTAATATTTATGGCTGGAGACAAGTTCCTGTTAATCCAAAGGTTTTAGGTGAAAATGAAGCTTTCAAAAAATCATTGAATAATTTTTATATTTGTTCGTTAAGTTCAAAGTCAATTATTTACAAAGGAATGTTTTTAGCTGAAGCAATTTCAGAATTTTATCTAGATTTAAATGATGAAAGATTTGTATCAAGATACGCAATATTTCATCAGCGGTTTTCAACCAATACAGCTCCAAGTTGGAATCTTGCTCAACCATTCAGAGCAATTGCACATAATGGAGAAATTAATACTTATAGGGGAAATAAAAATTGGATGAAAGTTCATGAACAAGAAATGAATAGTCCATTATTTGATAATGTAGAAAATCTTAAGCCAGTTATTCAACAAGGAGCCTCAGATTCTGCAGCTCTAGATAATGTTTTCGAATTATTAAATATTTCAGGTCAACCTGCACCATTGGCTAAACTAATGTTAGTTCCTGATGCATGGTCCAAGAAAAATAAAACCTTGCCAAAAGATCATCAGCAATTATTTAACTTTTTAAATAGCACGATGGAACCTTGGGATGGACCTGCTGCTATAGCTGGAACTGACAACGAGTGGGTTATTGCTGCGAATGATAGAAATGGACTAAGACCTTTAAGATATGCAATCACAAAGGATAAATTATTGTTTGCAGGCTCAGAAACTGGGATGATTGAGCTAAATGAAAAAAGAATTTTATCAAAAGGAAGATTAGGTCCTGGAGAAATTATTGGAGTAAGAATTGAAAAAGGAAAAGTATTTACTAATAAACAAATTAAGGATTATTTAGCAAAAGAGTACAAGCATTTTAATTCACAAATTATTGATTTAGATGACAAGCTAACGATTGAGGATGAAAAAAATTCTTATTCAGGTGATGATTTAAGAAGAAGACAATATACTTTTGGAATTAGTTTAGAGGATCTTGAATTAATTTTACACCCTATGGCAGAGGATGCAAAAGAGGCAACAGGGTCTATGGGTGATGATACCCCTTTAGCTGTGCTATCAGATAAATATAGACCTCTTTATCATTTTTTTAGACAAAATTTTAGTCAAGTTACAAATCCACCAATAGACTCGTTGAGAGAAAATAAAGTGATGAGTCTAAAAACAAGATTTGGAAATCTTGGCAATATTCTAGATTTTGATAATTTAACAAAACAGAATATTTATGTTCTTAATAGCCCAATCTTATCTAATTCTCAGTTTGAAAAATTCATTGATTTTTTTGGAAACAACTCAGCAATAATTGATTGTACCTTTGCAGAAAATAATAGTTTGTACGATGCTATTAAAACAATTCAAAAAGATGCAGAAATTGCTGTTAGACAGGGTGTTACGCAATTAATTCTTAGCGATAAAGATTTGTCAATCTCAAAACTTCCAATTCCGATGTTACTTGCAGTTGGTGCAATTAACTCGTATTTAATTGAGAAAAAATTAAGAGGCTATGTGTCAATCAATGTCCAATCTGGAGAAGCATTAGATACACACTCTTTTGCAACTTTAATTGGTGTTGGAGCAACAACGGTCAATCCTTATTTGGCATTTGATAGCTTATATCAAAGATTTGAAAAAAAATTATTTGGAAAGTTTAGTTTTGAAGAATGCGTTGAAAGATACATTAAATCTGTCAATGCAGGTTTATTAAAAATCATGTCTAAGATGGGTATCTCTGTTTTAAGTTCTTACAGAGGTGGATGCAATTTCGAGACTGTTGGATTAAGTAGAACTATTGTTTCGGATTATTTTCCAGGAGTTGTGTCTAAAATTTCTGGTATTGGACTTACTGGAATTGAAAAAAAAATAAGAGCAATTCATAAAGAAGCATTTGAAAGCACTGATACAATTCTTCCTATTGGAGGTATTTATAGATATAGAAAAAATGGAGAAACACACCAATATCAAGGCAAACTAATACATTTACTTCAAAGTGCAGTTGGTTCTAATTCTTATGACGCTTATAAAAGATATGCGGAGGGTATTTATAATTTACCACCAATAAATTTAAGGGACTTAATTGATTTTAGAGAAAAAAAATTAAGAGGATCTATAGATATTTCAGAAGTAGAACCAATAGAAAATATTTTAAAAAGATTTGGAAGTGGAAGCATGTCTCATGGTGCTTTATCTAAAGAGGCGCATGAAACTTTGGCTACAGGTATGAATAGAATTAAAGGAGCTTCTTGTAGTGGTGAAGGTGGTGAAGATGAAAAAAGATTTAAAGTGTTAGATAATGGAGATAGCGCAAACTCAAGAGTAAAACAAATAGCCTCAGCAAGATTTGGTGTAACAGTTAATTATTTAAATAATTGTAATGAGATTGAAATAAAAATTGCACAAGGTGCAAAGCCTGGAGAAGGTGGACAACTTCCAGGCTTCAAAGTAACTGATGAAATAGCAAAGTTAAGACACTCAACACCTGGAGTAACACTAATTTCTCCTCCACCACACCACGATATTTATTCAATTGAAGATCTTGCACAGCTTATTTATGATTTAAAACAGATTAATCCAAAAGCAAGAGTTGGAGTAAAACTGGTTGCATCCTCAGGAGTTGGGACTATTGCTGCAGGAGTTGCTAAAGCAAAAGCAGATATAATACTAATTTCAGGACATAATGGCGGAACTGGAGCTACACCGCAAACAAGTGTAAAATACGTAGGTATCCCTTGGGAGATGGGATTAACAGAGGCTAATCAGGTTTTAACATTAAATAATCTTAGACACACAGTTACACTTAGAACTGATGGAGGAATTAAAACAGGTAGAGATGTTGTTATAGCAGCCATGATGGGAGCAGAAGAGTATGGAGTTGCAACAACTGCTTTAGTTGCAATGGGATGCATAATGGTAAGACAATGTCATTCAAATACATGCCCCGTTGGTGTCTGTACTCAAGATGAAAAATTAAGAGAAAAATTTACTGGAACACCAGATAAGGTTGTTAATCTATTTACGTTTATAGCAACTGAGGTTAGAGAAATTTTAGCTAAATTAGGTTTTAAATCATTAAATGATATTATTGGTAGAACTGACTTACTTAGACAAGTTAGTAAGGGTTCAGATAATTTAGATGATTTAGATTTAAATCCTTTATTTGTTCAAGCAGATACTGGGAACAATACTAGATACTGTGAAAACCAAGAAATTAATTCAGTGCCAGATACTCTAGACCAAGAAATATGGCCGGAGATTGAAAAGGCTTTAGATAATTCTGAAAAAATTGAAAAAGAATATTTAATTAAAAATACTCACAGAGCAGTTGGAACAAGAATTTCTCACCATTTATATAAAAAATATGGTTATGAAAAACTTGATGATAATTTTTTAGTATTAAATTTTAAAGGGTCAGCTGGTCAATCTTTTGGAGCTTTTTCATCCAAAGGTTTGAAGTTAGTATTAAAAGGTGATGCAAATGATTATGTTGGTAAAGGTCTTTCAGGAGCTACAATTTCTATAAGACTACCAGAGGAAAGTAACTTAGTTTCGAATGAAAATACTATTTTAGGAAATACAGTTCTATACGGAGCAACATCTGGAAAACTTTTTGCAGCTGGTCAAGCCGGTGAAAGATTCTCTGTAAGAAATTCAGGTGCGGTTACGGTTATTGAGGGATGTGACTCTAATGGTTGTGAATATATGACTGGTGGAACTGTAGTAATTCTTGGAGATGTTGGAGATAACTTTGCTGCTGGTATGACAGGTGGTATGGCATTTATCTATGACAAATCACAAGAATTTGAAAAAAAAGTAAACCCAGAGTCAGTAGTTTGGCAGAATGTTGAAACAGATTATTGGAAAGAAAGTTTAAAAAATTTAATCAAAGAACACCATGAAGAGACAGGATCTTTGTTATCTAAAGAAATAATTGAAAATTATGATAATGAAATTAATAATTTCATTCAAGTTTGTCCTAAAGAAATGTTAGATAAACTAAAAAACCCTATCAGTCTAAAAAAAGTTATAAAAGAAGTTAGTTAATTAATAATTTTAATTCTTTTAAGATTATATTAAGCCATTTCTTATTTGATAAGCTATGGTCACCTTTTTTTACAATGATCAATTTCTTTTTTGCTTTTGGAAATAGTTTTAAAACTTTTCTAGAGTAACTTACTGGTACAGCTTCATCATATTCACCATGCACCATGGTAATATTAATTTTTGAATTTATTTTTTTATTTAAAACTCTATTTTTTCTTCCATCTTTTATAAGCTGATAAGTGATTGGATACTCATAATTCCCATGTTTTAGGTGATATATACCTTTTTGGATTGTTTCTTGCTTTATTTTTTTGGAGAATTTTTTCCACATCAAATTTTCTAAAAACTCAGGTGCCGAGCCAATTCCCAAAAATCCCATAATTTGTTTTTTAAATATTTTGAATTGTCTTAAAGCAATCCAAGCGCCCATACTTGAACCAATGACATAAAAATTATTATTTTTTATATATTTATTTATCAATATAGAAGTTTCTTTAGTCCATTTTGAAATATTTCCATTTGTGAATTTACCTGTAGATTTTCCATGACCTGAATATTCTAAAGCAAGAAAACTTATTTTATTTTTTCTTGCAAATTTTAAAAAAGCTTCTGGCTTTTTTCCTTCAAGATCTGACATAAATCCATGTAAGAAAACTATGAATGGAGAATTTTTATAAATTTTACAAATATGTCTAATTTTCTTAGTCTTTGAAATTTTGTGGAATCTGAAATTTGCCATAATCGTTTATAAGAATTGCTAATTAATATATAATCATATCAAATGTCATCTAATTTAAAAGTTTTGCAAGTAATCCCAAAACTTGGATATGGTGGTGCAGAGACCGGCTGTTATGATATTGCTCACTATTTGCCAGAAAACGGTTGCAAATCATTTATAGTTACTAGTGGTGGTGAGTTACTTAAATTTGTAGATAAAAATAAAGTAAAAGTTTTTAGACTTCCAGTTCAAAGTAAAAACCCAATATTAATTTTAATTAATGCGATAATTTTAACTTTTATTATTTTATTTAATAATATTTCGATCATACACGCAAGAAGTAGAGCGCCTGCATGGTCTTGTTTAATAGCCTCCAAGATAACAAGTAGAAAGTTTGTGACTACATTTCATGGAACTTATAATTTTAAAAGTAGTTTGAAAAAATTATATAATTCAGTAATGGTTCGATCTGATTTAATTATTGCAGGATCAAATTTTATTTTTTCACACATCAAAGAAAATTATTCAAATTATTTAAATCAAAAAAAAAAATTATTAGTAGTATTTAGAGGAATTAATGTTGATTACTTTGACCCTACCACAAAACTTGAAACTGAAGAGAAAAAATTATTAAAACAATGGGAAATAGAAAAAGATAAAAAGATTATACTTTTGCCTGGTAGATTAACTACCTGGAAGGGACAAGAGGTATTTATTGAAGCAATCAATCTTGTAAATATTGAATTAGGTTATGAGGCATTTTATGCTGTTATCCTTGGAAGTGATCAGGGAAGAGATTTGTATAAAAAAAAACTAATAAGGCTTTCAGAACAATATAGATTGAGTAAACAGCTAAGATTTATCGATCACTGCAAAGATATGGCATTAGCTTACAAAGTTTCTGATATAATTGTTTCAGCTTCTATTGAACCAGAAGCTTTTGGTAGAGTTTCTGTAGAGGCCCAATCTATGGAGAAACCAATTATTGCGAGTAATATTGGTGGCTCTAATGAGACTGTCGTTGATGAAAAAACAGGCTATTTATTTAAAGCGGGTGACGCAAAGTCTTTAAGTCAGAAAATTTTAAAAACTCTGACAATTGACGAAACTCAATTAAAATTAATTGGTATTGAAGGAAGAAAAAATATAGTTCAAAAATTTAATGTTGAAAAAATGTGCTTTTCTACTTATTCAGAGTATAAAAGATTAATAAATTAAATGCCTATAATTACATTACCTGATGGAAATAATATTGATTTCCCAAATAAAGTTACTGGATTAGAAGTAGCAGAAAAAATTAGCAAATCATTAGCTAAACAAGCAATGGTAATAAGTGTAGATGGCGAGTTAAAAGACTTAGAACATCTAATTGAGAAAGACTGTTCAGTAAAAATTTTTACATCTAAAAATCCTGAGGGTCTAGAAACCATTAGACATGATACTGCTCACATATTAGCAATGGCAGTACAAGAATTGTTTCCAGGAACACAAGTTACGATTGGCCCTGTAATTGAAAACGGATTTTATTATGATTTTGCTAGAAAAGATCCGTTTACAGAAGATGATTTA
>LUMP01000462.1_pt1 | contig 10454 bp, 9 predicted proteins | sample 729641 | NCBI WGS metagenome assembly LUMP01 (sample SAMN03860260, study PRJNA289734) | marine metagenome | biome: seawater column; feature: ocean; material: water; isolation source: Red Sea water column Station 12 - depth 47m | place: Saudi Arabia: Red Sea | collected 2011-10-15 | depth 47 m | reverse complement strand
ATATAGGGGCACCCTTAGATAAATCTTTTTTTATTCTATTCAGCGGCTTTTGCCATTGGATTATTAGGATGTTGCGTCCAGTTACCATATTCGGCAGCTACACGGTTTCCAGTTCTCTCATCCAAGTCACCAGGAGATAGCTGCTCCATTGTAATACAATTTTCAACGGGACAGACGTTAACACACATATTACACGCCACACACTCATCATCTTTTACTGTAAATACTCTATCAGCTGACATCGCTATAGCTTGGTGTGATGTATCTTCACAAGCAGCATAGCAGCGACCACAACTTATGCATGAGTCCTGATCAATTCTGGCCTTGGTAGTGTAATTTAAATTTAGGTACTGCCAATCAGTTACATTTGGCACCGCTCTTCCAACTATTTCATCGACAGAATTATAACCTTTTTCATCCATCCAGCTAGATAAACCAGCAGTCATTTCCTTAATAATTCCAAATCCGTAGGTCATCGCTGCAGTACAAACTTGAACGTTTCCAGCTCCAAGCGCTAAAAATTCAGCTGCATCTCGCCAAGTTGTAACACCACCTATTCCAGAAATTGGTAATCCATGAGTTTCGGGTGTACGAGCTATCTGAGCAACCATATTTAAAGCAATTGGTTTAACCGCAGGTCCACAATATCCACCAGCAGTACCTTTACCATCAATTGTTGGGTTAGGAGCCATATCATCGAGATCTACGGATACAATTGATGAAATTGTATTTATAAGACTGACAGCGTCGGCACCGCCCTCTTTAGCGGCAGTAGCCGGGTAGATTATATTTGTTATATTAGGAGTGAGTTTAACAATAACTGGTAAATCTGTGGATTCCTTACACCAGCGCGTTACCATTTCAATATACTCTGGAACTTGCCCAACAGCCGATCCCATGCCCCTTTCTGACATTCCATGTGGGCATCCAAAATTCAACTCAAAACCGTCAACTCCGGTTTCCGCTATTCTAGGCACAATTTCTTTCCAATGTTGCTCTTCACAAGGCACCATTACAGAGGCAACTAAAGCTCTATCTGGAAAATCTTTTTTAATCCGAGCCATTTCTTCCAGATTAATTTCTAATGATCGATCTGTTATGAGCTCAATGTTATTTAATCCCAAGAGGCGTCTATCTGCTCCCCATATAGCACCATACCTAGGTCCATTTACGTTCACAATTGGAGGACCTTCAGATCCCAGAGTTTTCCATACAACACCGCCCCAACCAGCTTCAAAAGCTCGGCGCACATTATACTCTTTGTCGGTAGGCGGCGCTGAGGCTAGCCAAAATGGATTTGGGGACGAAATACCACAAAAACTTGAAGTTAAATCAGCCATTATCCTTCTCCCATAAGTTTAGAATGAATATTTTCAGCTGCGTCTCTACCTTGCGCAACTGCAGTAACTGTCAAGTCGTCGCCAGCGGATACACAGTCTCCACCAGCCCAAACATTTTTGACCGACGTTTCAAAAAGGGCGTTAACTTTAATTTTTGACCCTTCTAATTCCAAATTTTGTGGCTCGTCCGTTAAAAGCTGTCCAATAGCCTTAAGAACATGATCAGTTTTTACAGAAAAGTTTTTGTTAGCAGCTGATCCATTCTCAGTTTGTTCAAATTCAATATGTTCTACAGATGTAGAGCCCTCTATGCTAACCGGCTTTGCGTTGAATATAATGCGTACGCCTTTCGACTTAGCTATCTCTTGCTCATATTGTGAAGCAGGCATCTTTTTTTGAGATCCTCTATAAACTAGCGTAACCTCTTCTGCTCCTAACAATTTTGATTGAACGGCCGCATCAATTGCAGTCATACCTCCGCCAATTACAACAACGTTCGAGCCGACGGGAACTTTGGAAAAGTCAGAAGATTGCCTTAGCCTGGCAATGAAATCCACAGCATTTTCGACATTGCTGAGGTTTTCTTTATCTAAGGAAAGTTTGCGAACACTATCAAGTCCTATACCGATAAATGTTGCATTGTGAGATTTACTGAGGTCTTCAAGAGTAAAGTCTTTGCCTAAAGCTTTACCTGAGTGCAGTTTTATACCACCAATTTTTAATAACCACTCAACTTCTTCTTGAGCAAAATTATCAGTAGCTTTGTAAGCCGCAATCCCAAACTCATTCAGACCGCCAGGCTTTACCCCTGCATCAAATATATCAACCTCGTGACCTAGCATTGCCAAACGATGTGCGGCAGCTAAGCCAGCAGGACCAGCGCCAACAATTGCAACGCTTTTTCCAGTAGTTTTTGCTCTTGTATATGGGTGTTCTTCAGATCGCATAGAAACGTCTGTCGCATAACGTTGCAAGCGTCCTATTTCGACAGGCTTACCCTCAGCAGCTTCGCGCACGCAGGCTTCCTCGCATAATGTCTCAGTTGGGCAAACTCTAGCACACATTCCACCTAAAATGTTTTGGTCGAATATTGTTTTTGCTGATGCCAAGGGCATGTCAGTTGCAATTTGTCTTATAAACAAAGGGATATCAATTGATGTTGGACACGCAGTGACGCATGGCGCATCATAGCAAAAGTAGCATCGGTCCGCAGCAACCGCAGCTTCATGTGAGTCAAACTCTGGATGAAGGTCACTGAAGTTTGCATCCAATTGCTCTTTGGTTACCCGGCCTGATTCAAGCTGCTCAACTTGTCCTGATGAAGCCATAACTAACTATCCTCCAAAATATTTTTACCATATGGTCAATTTTTTACTATTTGGTCTAATTTTACTTCCAGATGCAAACAAAAAATGCGAATTGACAAAAATTTATTTAACTTTAGTGAATTTGTGATGCAAAAATAAGCGGTAAGAATAATCAAAATAAAAGGAAGAAAAATGTCAAAAGTCCTTCAGGTTGTCATCTATAAGTCAGTTTCAGACGAAGAAAAATTAGCAAAATATGCAGCGTTAGCATTACCAGCAATGGAAAAAGCCGGAGCTAAATTTCTAGCCCGGGGATTGCCGGTTGCCGTAAGAGAGGAAGGGCAAAAGACGCGAACTGTTGTTATTGAATGGCCTAGTATTGAAGCAGCAAATGCTGGATATAACGGACCAGATTACCAAGCAGCACTAGATGCTTTAGACGGATCTGCATCTAGAGAATTTAGGTATGTTGAGGCAACCTACTAGGTATAAAGCAATCCTAGTAAGTTTCCAAGTAATACTTATGAATTCCGGTATAAAAGCAGAAGCCCAAAACCTATTGGAATGATACCCACGTAAGTATAGCCTGGAGCAAAACTATCTTTGGTAAAAGTTTCAAACATTAACACCCAAAAGGGAATTAAAAGGCTATATGCCATAACATTTGTTCCTGGAATTCTTGAGGAAGCAAAGTTTAGGCATAAGATTGTTCCTATGGAGGCAAAGATAGCCAAATAAATTATTAAAAAAACTAACCCAATAGAAATATTTGTTGGGGTAAAATCTAAACCTTGGATTATTATAGACATGGCCAAAATAAGGGTTCCAGCTGTCAAAACACCAAAGGTAGTAATCAACAAATTTTCCCCAAAATTCAGTCTAGGTTGGACTAAAGCATAACTAGAATAAACAATCGTTCCTATTAAGAAAATAAGTTCACCGAAGTCTAACTTAAAGTTCAATGCGTTAATCAATGAACCATCAAAGACAATGTAAAGTGCGCCCACCGAACTTATACAAAGCGCCAACCAGATCAAAGAATGAGACTTTTTATTGAAAATCATTGAATCTAAAATAAGGGTCGCAAAAGGCATAAGTGCAAAGATTGCTGAGGTTGAAATTGTTGAAGTATATCTGAGGGCTATAAACATAAAAACAAAATATATCGAATAAATTCCCCCAAGAATTAAGTAGCGCCATGGTTTAAAAAAGAGATCACGCGATAGTCTTTTCGTAACAATCAAATATAAACCAAGAAGGGTAGCACCCAACAAAAATCGATAAAAAGTTAAAATTTCTGGCTCAATTAGCTCAGCATACAATTTTCCAAAAACAAATGATCCCGCTACAAACAAAGAAAACAAAAGCATTATTAAATGACTTTTTATTTTTTCATTCACTGCGTAAATCATTTAAACCCGAAGTAGAATTTGAATAATATAAGCAACATACTAAGCCTGAGTTGGGGCATAAGAAGCGGGATCAACGATATCAGGGCGCCCGTCTATGAACAAATTTGTAGCCAAATGGGTATTTTTTGCGATTAGTCTTCCGCCTCGCACTATGGCGAGCCGATGCGCTCGTAACCTGATAGCCTCTATTGGGTCTTTTGCTTGAAGCAAATTAAAGTTGGCCTTTGATCCTTTACTCAGTCCATAGCCTTCAAGATGCATTATTTTAGCAGAATTCGTTGTAACCGCTTCAAAACACCACGCCATATCTTCACGGCTAGATAATTGGCCAACATGTAAGCCCATAAATGCGACGTCAAGCATATCGGCCCTCCCCAGCGAGTACCAAGGATCCATTACGCAATCTGAACCAAATCCCGTTAAAACACCTGCATCCCGCAACTCTCTCACTCGTGTCTGTCCTCTACGTTTTGGATAAGTATCATGCCTGCCCTGCAGCATTATATTAATAAGAGGATTGGGTATTGCGTGCACTTCTGCTTCAACGATTAATGGTATCAGCTTAGATACGTAATAATTATCCATCGAGTGCATTGATGTAAGGTGAGAACCTGCTACCCGGCCCTGCAAACCAAGCCGTTGAGTTTCATAAGCTAGACTTTCGATATGACGGCTCATTGGATCATCAGTTTCATCACAATGCATATCAACTAACAGACCCCGCTCAGATGCTATTTCACAAAGAGTTTTAATCGATTGAGCACCTTCTGACATTGTTCTTTCGAAATGGGGGATACCGCCCACTATATCCACACCCAAATCCAAAGCACGAATTGTGTTTTCCAAGGCTTTAGGAGCGCGATAAAGACCATCCTGAGGAAATGCTACTAATTGAAGGTCGATATAGTCTTTAATCTGTTTCTTGACCTCCAAAAGTGCTTGAACACCCTTCAGTTCGTCATCACAGGTATCAACATGGCTCCTTATAGCTCCTATGCCCATTGAAACAGCCAAATCACAATATCTTAATGATCTTTCAATGATATCATCTATCGTTTGGACAGGTTTTAATTCACCCCAAAGAGATATACCCTCTAACAAAGTTCCAGATTTATTTAATCTTGGAGTCCCAAGCGATAAAGTTGCATCCATATGAAAGTGAGGATCAATAAATGGTGGCGCTAAGAGTAGACCATCAGCATCTATAGTTTCTTTCGCCTCGGCTGAAATATTCCTTTCAATAGCAGTTATAATTCCATTTTTACAGCCAACATCCATACCTACCTTGCCGTCGGGCAGAGAGGCATTTTTAACCATAAAATCAAACATAATTAGCTCCTATCTTTGTCCTTTGAACCAAGGAGTGAGAAGCGCTCTTGGATATTCTGCCCGCCTAGCAGCTATCACCAAAGCGACAATTGAAAGAACGTATGGCGCTGCCAAAAAAACCTGAGTTGGGACTTTTGCACCAACCTCGGTCTGCATTCGAACTTGTAATGCATCAAACGCTCCAAATAGAAGTGCTCCGAACAGTGCTTTTCCTGGCTTCCAACTTGCAAAAATAACCAAAGCTATACAGATCCAACCTCGACCGTTGACCATACCAAAGAAAAAAGCATCAAAAGCTGACATAGTGAGGAAAGCTCCACCCAAGGCCATTAGAGCTGAACCAACTACAATTGCTCCAATCCTGAGTCCATAAACACTTAAACCCTGGGCATCAACACTATTTGGATTATCACCTACCGCCTTAATGGCAACGCCTAAACCAGTACGATTCATAATATACCAAACAAGCCCAACCATAAATAAGGCTAGCCAGGTGAGAGCCGTTTGCTGGAAGAAAACAGGCCCAACAAATGGAAGGTCTGATAAAATTGGAATTTCCAGCGGTCGAAAGGGTTCAATTCTTGGCGGGGAAGAAACATCAGGTAAAGCGGTTCTATAAGAGAAATAACTTACAGAGGTAGCAAATAAAGTAACCCCAAGTCCTGAAACATGTTGAGAAAGACCCAAGGGGACTGTTAAGATTGCATGAATTAGACCAAAAAATGCGCCAGCTAAGCCAGCAACTATTACACCTCCCCACAGACCAGCACCTAACCAAACAGCCATCCAACCTGACATAGCACCCGCCACAAATATTCCTTCGATGCCTAAATTAAGGACACCAGATTTTTCACAAATTAAAGCACCCAAAACTCCAAAAATTAGTGGAGTAGCAATTCGCAAAGAAGCTGCCCAAAAACTATCACTTAGAAGAATTTGAATAATCTCAGCCATTTAATTTTGACCTTTTACGCTTGTTTTTACTAATTTAAATCGGGCGAAAAATCCACCAATTAAAACACAGAGTAGTGAAGTTGAAACAACCAAATCTGCGAGATATGACGACACACCCATAGCTCGGCTCATGCTATCAGCACCAACAAAAACTGAAGCTATAAATAGTGCGGATATTACAACGCCGATTGGTGATAACCCTGCAAGCATTGCAACAATTATTCCGGCATAGCCAAATCCAGGAGACAGATCTGAAGTGAGATAACCTTTAAGACCCGCAACTTCGCTAACGCCCGCCATTCCTGCTAAAGCACCAGAAACTATGGCTGCACCAAGTATTGTTCGGTTGACTTTTATTCCCGCATGCCGAGCTGCAAATACGTTTTCACCAACTGCGCGCAACTTGAAGCCCCAGACAGATCTAACCAGCATAAATTGTGCAATCAAAGCGCAAGCAACAGCAATTAACAAACCGGAGTGTACACGCATTCTCTCCATTAAAGGCGGGAGCATTCCCTGATCCAATATTGGAGAACTCTGCGGCCAACCTAAGCCCATCGGGTCTTTCAAAGGACCTTCTAGCATATACTGTAGGAAAATCAGAATGATAAAGTTGAGCAACAAAGTTGTTACGACCTCGTCAGCACCATATCTTGTCTTTAGGAAAGCAGGTACGACCATTCCCACCGATCCAGCTGCGCAACCAAACAATATTATTATGGGAACCAAGATAAATGCCGGAGCTTCTAAAACCCCTGTTCCAACAGCTACAGCAGCCATTGCCCCTAAATATAATTGGCCTTCAGCTCCAATATTCCAGAGTTTAGCGCGGAAAGCTAATGCCGCCGCTAGTCCTGTGAACATTAAGGGAGTTGCCCTTGTGAGCATCTCAGAAAAAGCAAACTTAGATCCAAATACTCCTTTAGCCATCTCAACATATGAAACCAAAACAGGAGCGCCCGCAAACCAAAGGGGTATCGAAGCTAAAATTAAAGCCACCAGCGCAGATAGAATAGGCACACCATAGCTAAAAATAGCAGAATTCGTATTTCGAGGCTCTATTCGTATCATGCTGCCTCACCAGCCATCATTAAGCCAATTGTTTCTCTATCATATGTTTCAACAGCTTTGAGCTCACCGTCATAAATCACCATAATACGATCTGATAAACTTAGAATTTCATCTAGATCTTCGGAAATTAAAATAATACCAGAACCTCGCTGACGGGCTTCCAAAAGACGGTTTGCTACGTCAGCTGCTGCACCCATATCCAGTCCCCTAGTTGGTTGATTTGCAAGGATCAACTTTGGTGCAGCTTCGTGTTGTATGATTGCTTCACGGTTCAGCAAACCACGGCTTTGAATTCGTTTATTAGATAGGTCTTCTAATATCATATTCTCTGCGACGGTCATCTGGCCAACTATACCATCTTTATGCCTGTCTTCTGGTATACGCCCTACTCCAGCTTGAATTATGTTTGACGGATCATTTGAGATTAAGATTTCACTCTCTAACTTAATCTTACCCGAAGACGGCTTTAACAAACCTGAGATAGCATTGGCCAAAACAGTTTGGCCATTCCCAGAAATTCCAGCTATTCCCAAAATTTCATGTTTTTTTACAATAAGATTAACGTTTGAAATACTTTCTCTTTTTGAAGAGCCAGAAATAGTCAAATTATCTAATTCTAAAACTGCTTCTCCAGGTTTCATTTTTTTGCGAGAAGAAATTTCTGTCTCCTCGCCTACCATTAACCGCGCTATTTTTCTTTCATTTGCTTCTTTACTTGATATCTCGCCCACTTTTCGACCATGACGCAGTACTGCTATTCGATTTGAAAAGGCTAAAACTTCTCTCAATTTATGGGATATGAAAATAACTGACAGCCCATTTTTAGTCATGGTTGTAATATTCTCAAATAACTTATCAGCTTCCTGCGGTGTTAAAACTGCTGTCGGCTCATCAAGAACTAAAATTTTCACGTCCTGATAAAGCGCTTTTAAGATCTCGACTCGCTGTCTCTCTCCTACTGTCAATTTTCCAACTGGAATATTCATGGGAGCAGCTAAACCACTATCATCCATTATTTTTTGAACTTTTTGCATTGCTTTGGTTTTATTTCGTCTAAAGTCAAAAAATCTTTCAGATCCAAGCATTATATTATCAAGAGCATCTAGATTTTCTGCCAGAGTAAAATGCTGGTGAACCATACCTATCCCAGCAGCAATAGCAGCTTGAGGATTACCCAGCTGTAGAGGCTTAGCAGTTCCCGATGTGTCAAAAATGTCAATAGTCCCAGCGTCTGGCATGTAATGACCAAACAGCATATTCATTAAAGTGGTTTTTCCCGCTCCGTTTTCACCTAAAAGAGCAAGCACCTCACCTTTAAAAAGCTCTAAACTAATTGATTGAGCTGCCTGGACAGACCCAAATGTTTTAGTCAAACCATTTAGATGTAATACGGGTGAAGAAGTCATTTTGGAAGTGGTCGGCACAATATTGTGCCGACCAATAGAATTTAACCGTCAGATTGAGGCCGAGCATCATTTACATTTACTCGGAACAAACCATCTAGTATTTCTTGCTGCTTGGCTTTAACAGCGGTTGCCACATCTGCTGGTACTAGACTTTCATCCATTACAAGAGATCCACCACCATAGGCCATAAAGCTATATTGCCCATAGTCTGCTGCTTCAAAGTTGCCTGACACAACATTTGATATTGCCTTATCTATGGTAGCTTCCATGTGCCATAAAGCAGAAGCTAAAATTGTGCCCGGATAGTCACCTGAAGTATCTATAACGTTGCCTATAGCCTTCACGCCTCTTTCAACAGCAGCATCAGACACACCGAAACGTTCTGCATACATGATATCAGCACCTGCATCCATCATAGCAAATGCACTTTCTTTTGCTTTGGGTGGATCATACCAACTATCAATGAAGTTAACCATAAACTTTACATCTGGATTCACGTCTCTAGCGCCATCCATAAATGCGTGCATTAAACGGTTCACTTCGGGTATGGCATATCCACCTACCATTCCTATTTTATTAGATTTAGTCATGGAGCCAGCAATCATTCCAGAAAGATAGGAAGGTTCATGAATCCAATTATCAAAAACTGCGAAATTTGGTCCAACCCCTCCAAAAGATGAGCCCATTAAAAAAGCTGTATTTTGGTAATCTTTTGCTACTTTTCTAGCAGCTCTTTCTAAACCAAAAACTTCTCCAACTATCAACTGTTGCCCCTGCTCAGCATACTCGCGCATAACACGCTCATAGTCGGTATTAGCCACATTTTCAGAATAAGTGTATTCTATATCGCCACGGTCTGCAGCTGTATTCAGCGCTTTGTGAATTCTGCTGATCCACTGCTGTTCAACCGGCAGCGTATAAATCGCCGCAACTTTTATTTTATCAGCAGCTGCAACACTAACTGATGAGAAAAGGCCGGCACTTGCTACTAGAGCAATTGCTAACCTTCGGCTTATTTGGTGCGTAAGAGTCATATTTATCCCCCTTGTCATTACACCAGAGGAGTGTGCTTTCGTTTAAAAAATTAATCAATAACTTATTTCATTTGAAATTGTGTAAATGGTATTTTTGAGCAATTATACATTTAAACTCTTATTAGATTAATAATTAATCATTAAAAAAACTATCAATTTAATTATTTAATTGAAAAACCACAGATTGGCCTGTTTTTGAATTGAAAGCTGCCATCCCTCCGCTTGAAACTACTTTGCCAGTTACCTCCCGAATTACAACTTGGTGAGTTATCATCAACGTCAAACCTGTATCGAGAAATTTTAACTTGTGGTTCAATAAAGCAATCGTTTCGTCTTTATCAGCATAGTTTTGGAAGAATGAATTTAGTCCAGCAAACTCTTTCCATTCTCCTAAATCTAGTAAATTTGCTGTTTCTTTACACCTGCACCACTCACTTGAATAAATTTTATTTATTGGAATATCGTTTTGTTTAAAAAAATTTCCAATATTTTTAGATTGTACTCTTCCCTCATCGTTTAAATTTCTTTGTGTTTCACAATTGTTGATATCAAAATTAGAAGGATCTCCTCCTCCTGGTGCATAGGCATGACGAATAAAGAT
>LUMP01000154.1_pt1 | contig 10520 bp, 8 predicted proteins | sample 729641 | NCBI WGS metagenome assembly LUMP01 (sample SAMN03860260, study PRJNA289734) | marine metagenome | biome: seawater column; feature: ocean; material: water; isolation source: Red Sea water column Station 12 - depth 47m | place: Saudi Arabia: Red Sea | collected 2011-10-15 | depth 47 m | reverse complement strand
GAAAACTTCTTCTTGTATTATTCATATTAAAATTTTCTGTAAGGAGAGTCTAAATACTTATTTGCTTCATTTTCCATGAATCTAGCTTTTTTACTGTCCCAATTTAAAGTTTTACCAGGAAATCTACCAGCAATAACTCCAAGTAGAATAGTTTCAGTAAGTCTAGCAGAGTAGGAGAAAGGAGCTGTACATTTATCTTTACCTAAGCATGCATCTATAAACTGATGGTAATGAAGATGAGATTCACCTGCATAATCTCTAACAGGTACTTCACTTAAATCTCCATTATTGACAAAGTTTGAAACATCAAATTTTTTGTATTTACCATTTTCAATAAATTTTGGAATTTCCATAAAATGTGGTAATAATAATTTTTTTCCATTTTCACCAATAAACATAGCTCCCTGTAATGGAAGCTTATCATTATTTGGAAGTTTTAAATCTTTATGCTTACTTGGTGATCCTTTCCCGTCTTCCCAAATCCATTTTAATTTGGCAGTTGTGTATTTTGTTCCAGGAAACTCATATTCAACATAGTTTTCCTCAGGAAAACCATAGTTATTGGGTTTTCTACATTTATTTTTAATTGTAAGAGGAACATCTAAATTCAAAGCATTGTATGGTGTGTCAAATATATGTACGCCCATATCTCCCAATGTACCACATCCAAAATCTACTAGTTTTCTCCACATTCCTGGGTGATATATTTTTTCTTTATATGATCTTTCTGCTGCAGTTCCAAGCCACAAATTCCAATCTAAATTTTCTGGAATTTGATCACTTCCCTCATGTACTGGTCCATCATATCCCCAATTCTTTGGAGACCAAGCTCTTACTGTACTTACTTTACCAATAAGACCTGATTGAATTAACAACGTTGCTAATTTATAATCATAAAAGGAGTGAACTTGAATACCCATTTGGGTTATCAAGTTTTTTTCTTCAGCTATTCTTTTCATTTCTCTAGCTTCAGACACATGGTGAGTTAAAGGCTTTTGACAGTAAACATGCTTGTTATTTTCCATTGCCATAATTGATGCAGGAGCATGTGTATGATCAGGTGTTGAAACAACTACAGCATCAATTTTGTCAGAAACTTCCTCAAATAATTTTCTATAATCTTTATATTTTTTTGCATTTGGAAAAGCTTTTCCTGCTTCATTTAACGCATTGGAGTCAACATCACAAATTGCTACAACTTCAACACTTTTGTGAGATGCAATATCATCCAAGTCTGCTTTTCCCATACCACCAACTCCAATATGAGCTGTTCTTACCACTGTTTTTGTGTTCTTTAAAAAATCAAAATTTGGTAAGAATGGTAGTGTGCCTAGCATTGATGTGTTCTTTATAAATTTTCTTCTATCTAACATACTATAATTTTTTTATTTTAATATTTCTAAACCATATTGGTGTATCGTGATCTTGTAAAGCAATATATCCATTTTTAAATTTTCCATAATCAGGAAAATCATCCCATTTACCTGAATTCCTTTTTGAATACCAATCTTCAGAATAGGGTACAAAAGAAAGTAATAGTTTTCCATTTAACCAATGTTCAGCTTTTTCTTTTGTATAAATTATTCTTGATGAATTCCATTCTCCTGCAGGATTTAAACTTTTATTGTCAATATTAGGCTCATGCATTGCATAATCAGCACCAGATTTTTGCCAACTCTCTAACTTAGCATTATTAATTTCTTCCCAACCATCATCATCAAGAATCTGATATTCAGGTGAAATTTCATAAGGAGCATTATAACCTTCTTGCACATGATAAAATACTCCACTATTACCCCCCTTTGGTAGTTTCCACTCAAGGTATAATTCAAAATATTCAAACTGTTCTTTATGATAAATTATATCACCACCCCCAGACCATTCTTCTTCAAGTTTTAATTCAGTATCAAAAGTTAAATTTCCATCAATAGCTGCCCATTTATCTGGAATCGTTTCACCATTATAAGCCCTCCATCCATCAGTTGTTTCTCCATCAAACAAATAAATCCAATCAGAATCTTTTTTTGAATTACATGCTGTTAATAGTATGATTATTAACAACAGAGTATATTTTTTTATATTATTCATAGTTAAGTTTAATTTTTTCAAACAGTTTTAATTCCGCTATAAATTGCCAATCCATATTTAATGATTGATTTGCAGTATGATTATGGTGATCTTGATCAAGAAAATATGAATTATCTTTGTTTATATTTCTAGTTTTTGAATATACTTCTTCAAATTCTAGTCTTAAATCAGAAAATTTTTGATTTAATTTAATTACTTCCTCAATTGAAATTTCCTCTTTATCAAAACTCTCCAATGTTAATAAGGCATCATAGCTGAATTTAGCTAGTTTAGCAACTTGCTCATACACATCTAAGGCATAGTTATTCCTAATTGTTTTTGTTTTTAATTCTTCAATTTTTTCTAAAATTATTTTAAGATTTGAAGAGTGATTTTTTGCTTTTTCAATTTTTTTAGAATTATTTTTTATCCATACACCTTTATTCTTGTCATCAGGTAATTTAATTAAATGAGTTTCTATTGAGTTTTTATTCTTGCTAATTTGATTTCTATGTTTTTTTTCCACCACAAATAAATTAGCCCAATCTCTAACTGGATCATCAAGATCATCAATAAAGTTGTTATTGTTTTTTAGATAAGGAGAAAAGAATCTGTGATTAAATGTTTCTTTAAACTCATTTGAACTCAATTCTTTTCCATACCAAGTATAATTAGCAAAAGCATAGATACCTCTTTTGTATAATTCAAAATGAGGAGAGTCATCATCCCATAATGTTAATAATAATCCATCTAATTCTTTTTCAACTGATGTTAAAGCAAATGATTTTATTGACTCAATATTGCTGTAGTCTTGTGGCATTAATACCCATCTGGTTTGACCTGCTGTTGCTCCCATAACTTTTAAATTATTTTCCTTATACCAATCTATGGTCTTTAGATTTCCTTCTGCCCAAGGATAAAAATAATTCCATCTCATATAAATACAATTTTTTGGAAAATCATCAAGATATTCTGTTAGTCTTTCTTCTTTATCAATCCAAATACTGTCTACTTTTTCTTTTGTAAGTTTTGTGTTTCTTGTAACCATCCAAACTCCTCCGTGTTTTAGATACATGTCATCCCAAAAAATAGGGGTTCTATTATTTTGTTTTGCAAATTCTGAGACTTTATTTAACCAAAGTAAATTTAATTCAAATCCTTTTTTTCCATTTCTATCTATAACTTTCACCTCATCTCCACCCACATGTAAGAATTGTCCATAGGGGGTAGCATCTATTGCATCTTTGTATAAGTCAAATTGAACCTCATAAGTTTCTGGATCAAGGGGATTGAAGGCCCAATCATCATCGTATACGTCTCTCAACTTTTTATATTTATCATGCTTTAAGATAAACGAAGCATGTCCTAAACCTTGAATTAACGGACTAATTTTAATATTTCTTTCATTTGCATATTCACTTAAGTTTTTCCACCATGAAATAGAATAACTATCTGGGGCAGCAATTGTGGGTCTTCTTTCATATCCTAGCTTATCCTCAAACTCTACTATTATTCCATTTATTTTAATTGAAGCCAATTCATCAATTAGTTTAAAATAATATTCCTTTTTCTCAGTATGATGTTTTACATCAATATGAATTGATCTATATTTTAAAGAGGGGTAGTCTTTAATTTTAACAACAGGTAAATTAATATTTTGATCTTTTGAGTCAGCTATTAACTGCCTTAATGAGTTAAAAGAATAAAAAAGTCCAGCTTCATCCTTGGCTGTAATGTCTATGCCATTTTTAGAAATATTCAAATAATATCCCTCAGATGGAATATCTATTTCATTATTAATTTTAAATGATAAGTTGTTATTATCAAAATCACCTTTTGTTAATTTAAAGGAACTATCTAATAAAACTGGAAGGTCACTATTTGTTTCCGAATGAAAAATATATTCGGAATCATGATTAAGTGAAGATGATTCTCCACTATATTCAATATTCTTGACTTTAGGTAATAAAACAAAATTATCTTGTATTTCATTGTTTTTACACGAATAAAATAAGATTAATAGCAAAGCTAATTTTATGATATATTTCATTAGTTGTTTAGTTTATTTGAAGTTAGTAAATATTGTAGGAAAAAAAAACCCACTCGAAAGTGGGTTTTTGTGATCGCGGCACGATTCGAACGTGCGACCGTCTGCTTAGAAGGCAGATGCTCTATCCAGCTGAGCTACGCGACCAGTTTGAGAAAGCAAATTTAATTATTTATATCTTCTAAGCAATTATTTTTTCATTTGTATATTTAATAGTACAACTAATCAAAAGTTATTAATGTATAATATTGGATATGACTTAGGAAGTTCATCTCTAAAAATAGCATTAACAAATGCTATTAACGGAGAAAAAGTTCATCTTATTCAAGAACCAAATTCTGAAATGGATATTATATCCAAACAAAAAAATTGGGCAGAACAAGACCCTAATTTTTGGTGGAAATGTCTATGCGTTGGTACAAAAAAAATTATTAAAGAAGCTAAAATTAAACCTTCTGAAATTGTTTCAATTGGTATTTCATATCAAATGCACGGATTAGTTTTGGTTGATAAGTACGGAAAAACTCTTTATAATTCTATTATATGGTGCGATGGCAGAGCAGTTGAAATTGGTAATGAAGCTTTCAATTCAATTGGTTCTAAAAAATGCATGGATCATCTTTTAAATTCTCCAGGAAATTTTACCGCCTCTAAACTTGCATGGGTTAAAAACAACCTTAATGATATATACAGTCAAACTTATAAATTCATGCTGCCTGGTGATTTTCTTGCATTCAAATTATCCGGTGAAATATCAACAACAATTTCAGGTCTTTCTGAGGGTGTTTTTTGGGATTTTAAAAACAATACAATTGCTGAATGGTTGTTAGATTATTATGATATAAATAAAAATCTGGCGCCAGAAATTGTTGATAATTTTAAACCACAATGTTTTACAAATAATGAAGCATCTATTGAAACTGGATTACCTAAAAACATACCTATTAATTATCGAAGTGGAGACCAGCCCAATAATGCTCTTTCTTTGAACGTAATGAATCCTGGTGAAGTTGCAGTTACAGCAGGTACATCTGGTGTGATATATGCTTTAACTGACAATCTTAGTTCTAAAGAATCATTAAGAATAAATAATTTTGCTCATGTAAATTATTCATTAAAAAATCCAGTTATCGGAAAATTATTATGTATAAATGGAGTTGGTATTAAATATAAATGGCTTAAAAATATATTAGGATTAGAAAATTATGAAGAAATGAATCATTTAGCATCTTTAGTTAGAATTGGTTCTGATGGAGTTAATGTTTTTCCATTTGGTAATGGTCCTGAGCGAATTTTTAACAACAAAGAATTTGGATCAAACTTGATGAATATAAACTTTAATACTCACACAAAAAATCATTTGATCCGTTCAACACTAGAGGGAATTGTTTATTCAATGATTTATGGTTTGGAAATATTAAAAAATGATAATGTAAAGCCAAATTTTATCAGAGTTGGAAATGATAATTTATTTCAATCAGAAATTTTTGCAAAAACTTTTTCAACTCTTTCAGAAAATGAAATTGAGATATATGATATCAGTGGAGCATATGGCGCTGCTAGAGCTGCGGCTATCAAAAGTGATTTTTCAAATATTAGTAAAAGTGATTTTTTAAAAAAAATTACTCCATCTAACGATGAAAATGAATATTTTGATAGTTACAATAGATGGAAAGAAAAACTAAATAAAATTTTAACTTAATTATATGATAACAATAGGAAACAAAGAGTTTTTTAAAGGCGTTAGCCAAATTAAATACGAAGGTCCAGATTCTAAAAATCCTCTTGCCTTTAAATACTATAATCCTGAACAAATTGTTTGTGGTAAATCAATGAGGGAACATTTTAAGTTTGCTATAGCTTATTGGCATTCGTTTGGAGGTAATGGATCCGATCCTTTTGGAAATGCAACACAGATTTTTCCTTGGGATAAGTCAAATGATCCTATTCAAGCTGCAAAAGATAAAGCTGATGCAGCTTTTGAATTTATTTCAAAGATGGGATTTAACTATTTCTGTTTTCATGACTATGACTTAATTTCTGAAGGTAAATCATTAGAAGAATCAGAAGATCGTTTATCAATTATTACTGATTACGTTTTAGAAAAACAAAGTAAATCCAATATAAAATTACTTTGGGGAACTGCTAACTGTTTTTCAAATCCAGTTTATATGAATGGTGCAGCAACAAACCCTGAATTTGATATTGTAGCCAGAGCAGGAGCACAAGTTAAACTTGCTCTAGACGCAACAATAAAATTAAATGGAGAAAATTACGTTTTTTGGGGTGGTAGAGAAGGGTATATGTCACTACTTAATACTGATATGGCAAGAGAACTTGATCATATGGCTGAATTTTTAAGAATTTGCAGGGATTATGCTAGAGGAAAAGGGTTTAAAGGCAATTTCTTTATTGAGCCAAAACCAATGGAACCTTCAAAACATCAATATGACTTTGACACTGCTACTGCTATTGGTTTTTTAGAACACTATGGTCTTGAAAATGATTTTAAAATTAATGTTGAAGTAAATCATGCTACATTGGCTCAGCACACTTTTCAACATGAATTAACAGTTGCTGCAAAACATGGAATGTTAGGAAGTATAGATGCAAATAGAGGAGATTATCAAAATGGATGGGATACTGACCAGTTTCCAATCAATATTCAAGAGACAACAGAAGCTATGTTAGTAATTTTGAGATCTGGAGGATTAATGGGAGGTGGAATTAATTTTGATGCTAAATTGAGAAGAAACTCTACGGATAGAGAAGATTTATTTTTAGCACATATTGGAGGTGCAGATACTTTTGCAAGAGCACTTCTAATAGCGGACAAATTAATTAATGAATCAGAAATTCCTGATTTATTGAAAAAAAGATATTCAAGTTTTGACTCTGGTAATGGAAAAAAATATGAAGAAGGAAAACTAAGTTTAGAAGATTTATATAATTTATCTAAGGGTAAAAAATCCTATAAATTAATTAGTGGAAAACAAGAACTTTTAGAAAATATAATATTTAATCATATTAGATAAAATATTTATTTATGCTTTTTTTAATTCAATTACACTAATTTCTGGCCAAATTCCAACTCTACCTGGAAAACCAAGTACTCCAAAACCTCTATTTACATTGATGTATTGATTTTTAGCGCTGTATAATCCAGCCCAATATTTATACCTATACTTCACAGGACTCCATTTTATAAAACCGGGAATTTCAATTCCAAACTGCATTCCATGTGTATGTCCAGAAAGAGTTAAATCAAAGTGATTATTATGATTAACAATTATTTTTTCCCAGTGAGAAGGATCATGACTCATTAGAATTTTAAAATCATCCTTGTTAATTTTTTTAATAGCCTTATCAATATCTCCTTTTTTCTTAAATCCATCTCCCCAGTTTTCTACTCCAATTAATGCGATTTTTTGATTGTTTTTCTTTATATAAATACTTTCATCTAAAAGTAAATTAAAGCCCATCTTTTTTTGAATCTCTTTTAGTTGATTGAAATTTTTTTCTTTTTCATCTTGAGAACCCCAATCATAATAATCTCCATAATCATGATTTCCAAGAACTGAAAACTTACCGTCTTTAGCTTTTAGCTTTGAAAAATGACCTTTCCATGGTTCTATTTCTTTGAATGTATTATTTACAAAGTCACCAGTAAATAAAATTAAATCTGATTTCTGCTGATTAATAAGATCTATTCCATATTCAATTTTTTTTCTATTCTCCAAACTTCCGCAATGAAAATCTGAAACATGAGTTAATTTATATCCATTAAATTCATTGGGTAAATCTTTAAATGTTAGTGTGTGTTTAATTACTTTGAAATTATAGCGTCCACGAACGATACCATGAAGCATAATGGGGATGGGTATTGCGCTCAAGGCTAAAGCAGTTTTGCTAACAAATTTTCTTCTGCTTAAATTTATTTTTTTCTTCTTAAATACTTTGTTAAAAAGAAAATAAAATAACCTAGATATATCTTCAATAAAAAGAAAGGGTATAATTATAAGTTTTGATATAATCAGAACGAAAAATATGCCAAAGTTATATGAAAAAAAAGATCGTAAACCCTGTTGAATTTCAGATAAAATCTCCCATTTATCATATTCATAAATGAATATTTGGATAAAAAATAGACTATATATAATAAAGTTTAAAATAATATATAAAACTTTGATTCTATTATTAAAAACAGTTTTTATTGCTCTATAGGAATAAAGCTCAATAAAAAATAAAAAAGAGAAAAAAATGATTAATCTTATCATTAAATTAGAAACAAATTTATTCTTTTTGAAGTCAAAATTCATACCATATATTATTTTATTTTTTCTTCTTTCTTGTAATTCTAAACAATCTGGTAAATTATCTTATTTGGCCTTAGGAGATAGCTATACCATTGGTGAGAGTGTTGATAGTTTAAATAGATATCCTAATCAGTTTGTAAGTCTTTTACAGCAAAGAAATATTTTAATCGATAATCCTTTGATAATTGCAAAAACAGGATGGACAACAGATGAATTAAAAAAAGAAATTTTATCACATAATATTAAATATAAATTTGATTTAGTATCTCTTTTAATTGGTGTAAACAATCAATATCGTGGTAGAAGCTCATTAAATTTTAAAGAAGAATTTGAAGAGCTTTTGAAAATGGCAATTCAATTCACAAAATCGGAAAAAGTTACTGTTCTAACAATTCCTGACTGGGGAAAAACACCATTTGCAAGAGATAGAAATATTAAATCTATTGAAGATTCAATCAATGTTTATAATAGTATTGTAAAAGATGTATGTAAAATATATAATGTTAATGTAATTGATATTGTTGATATTACTAGACAAGTAAATAATAGACCCGAACTTTTAGCTAGAGATAGTTTACATCCTAGTGGTTTAATGTATGGAATCTGGGCAAAAAAAATGTTAGATGAATGGAAAATTTAAATGAATTTAAAAATAAAAGTAAAGAATTTGATGAATTGGACTCCATTTCAAATTTCAAGGATTTATTCTATCATAATAAAAATTTAATTTATTTTGATGGAAATTCATTAGGTAAGTTACCACTTACTGTTATTCAAAACTTAAATAATGTCATTCAAGATGAATGGGGTAATGATCTTATTCAGAGTTGGAACAAAAAATGGATTAATTTACCAAATGAGATTTCAACTATACTATCTAATATTTTATGTTGTAACAATGAAGAGATGTTCATAGGTGAATCTACTTCAAATAATCTTTTCAAATTACTTTATTCATTGTGCAATAAAAACTCATATAAAGGAATTTATACTGATATTCTCAACTTTCCATCTGATATTTACATATGTCAAGAAATATCAAAATCTCACAATATAATGATGAGAAAAAATGTGATATTAAAAAACTTGAAGAAATAATAACTAATAGTAAAAACTCAATTTTTGTACTTTCCCTTGTCTCTTATAAATCATCTTATAAATACCCATTAAAAAGTTTAAATAAAATAGCTAAAGAGAGCAATAGTACAATTATTTGGGATCTCAGTCATGCTGTTGGAGCCATACATATAGATTTAGAAGAAAGTCATACTGAATATGCTATAGGTTGTACATATAAGTTTTTAAATTGTGGCCCTGGTTCTCCAGCATTTATTTATGTAAATAGAAAAAAAATCAAAGAAATTAATTCCCCAATCAATGGATGGTTTAGTCATGAAAATCCTTTTGATTTTAAACAAGAATATTCTCAAACACACTCAATTGAAAAATTTAGATCTGGAACTCCACATATATTGTCTATGTCAACTATGATTGATTCTTTGAATATAACTTTATTGGCTGGAACTAAAAACATTGATATTAAGAGGGAAAAAATGATTGATTTTTTTAATCAACTATTCAAAAGTTATTTAGAAAGCAGAAATTTTAAACTTGAGTCTCCTAAAGATTTATCCATTATTGGATCTCATGTAACCATCAGTCATTCTGAATCTTGGAGAATTTGTAAGTCACTGATTAATCCACAAAAAGGAAAGAAAATAATTGTTGATTTTAGACCAAACAACTATTTAAGAATTGCAATTACTCCTTTATATACAAGGTTTGATGAAATCTTAACCTTAGTTGTTCGTTTAGTTGAGATATTGGATACTGGTGAATTCAAATTACATGATAATTCAAGAGAAATAGTTACTTAATAACTTCATATTTCTTACCTGCTTCCTCAAATAACTCAATTGTTTTATCCATTTGTTCTTTGGTATGGCTCGATGAAACTTGTACACGAATTCTTGAAAGATTTTTGGGAACTACTGGATATGAAAAGCTTACAACATATACACCATTATTATACATATATTCAGCAATTTTGCTGGCTTTAATATCATCATAAATCATGACTGGCACAATAG
>LUMP01000746.1_pt1 | contig 10639 bp, 13 predicted proteins | sample 729641 | NCBI WGS metagenome assembly LUMP01 (sample SAMN03860260, study PRJNA289734) | marine metagenome | biome: seawater column; feature: ocean; material: water; isolation source: Red Sea water column Station 12 - depth 47m | place: Saudi Arabia: Red Sea | collected 2011-10-15 | depth 47 m | reverse complement strand
GTATCAGTAGATATGATTAAGATGGAGGCGTAAACCCCATAACTGCAGAACACTTAGAGATTTCCTCTTGTGGTCAAGCGTTTGACGCCTGAGTGCCTTTTTCGTTCTGCGGGGCTACGCAAGTTAGTCGATAGAAATATCAACTTTCGACATTATATATTGTATAAATTTTTAATATTTAACATTTTTTAAAAATAATTACTAGTTATAATGATTTTTTTGAAATAATTTTAGCTATATTTGATTAATGGATCTATAAATTACGAAATTGGTTTAAAAAACTGATGAAATTAACAGGTAAAATTGCTTTAGTTACAGGTGCAAGTAGAGGTATTGGATTTGCAGTTGCTAAAATTTTATCAGAAAATGGAGCATTAGTAGTAATTACAGCAAAAAATTCTGAGAGAATTAAACAAGCTGAAATAAAAATTCCAAATTCATTTGCAATTACATGTGACATTAGAAAAAAGAATGAAGTTCAAAATGTAGTAAATCAAACAATTAAAAAATTTGGTAAATTAGATATCTTAGTAAATAATGCAGGAATATTTCCAAGAATAAAACAATTACACGAAATTGATGAAGAAGAATGGAATGAAGTTATAGACGTAAATTTAACAGGACAATTTAGATTTACAAAAGAAGCAATACCCTATTTACAAAAAACATCAGGTTGTATAATCAATATTTCATCTGATGCTGGATTAAAAGCATATCAAGGATTTAATGCAGATGCATATTCTGCATCAAAGGCTGCTTTGATTGTACTTACAAAATGTTGGGCATTAGAATATGCTAAGGACAAAATTCGAGTTAATTGTATTTGCCCAGGAGTAGTAGATACCGATATGACAAAACCATTTTTAAAAAATCAAAAAGATATTGATTTTATGAATAATGAACATCCATTAGGAAGAATTGGTCAACCTGAAGAAATTGGCAAGGCTGTATTGTATTTTACATCAGATGATGCTTCATGGGTTACTGGAGCAGTACTTACTGTTGATGGGGGAGAATCAATTAAATAAATTCACATGAATTTAATACACCCCATCATAACAAAATATTGTGGAAAGTAAGAAAAAATTTAGGGCTAAACTAATAATTCTCTTAGGTGTAATTTGGATAGTTATTACATTACCACTACCATGGTTAATTAATAATCCAACAGTTTCAGCAGATCAATTTAACACTGTTTTAGGAATTATAGGAGTAATGTCAATTCCATTCATAATTTTAGGAGTCGCATGGTCATTAAAACCAGAATTAACAACATAAGAGAATATCATAATTGAACAATATTCCAATTTCAAATAAAATTCCTGAATTAGATATTGCAATAAAGGCTGCACAAGAAGCAGGAAATGCAATTTTAAAAATTTATGAAAATGATTACAAAACATTCACAAAATCTGATGATTCCCCTGTAACAGACGCAGATTTACAAAGTAATAAAATAATAAAAGAAATTCTTTCAGTTACAAATCATTCAATTCTTTCTGAAGAAGATCTTGATGATAAAAATAGATTATCAAAAGAAATGATTTGGATAATAGATCCTCTTGATGGAACATCAGATTTTATTGATAAAACTGGAGAATTTACAGTAATGATTGCATTAATACAAAATCAAAAACCAATTTTAGGAGTAATTGCGTGGCCAACAGAAAAAATATTATTTGTTGCACAAAAAAATTCTGGCGCTTTTAGATACTCAAATAATCAATGGGAACAAATTTTTGTAACTAAAACTTATGAACTTTCAAAATGTAAAACAATAGGTTCCAGACATCATTTATCTGATAAAGAAAAACATTTCATTAAAAAAATTGGAATTAAAGATTTTACAAGTATTGGAAGTTCATTAAAAGTTGGTAAAATTAGTTCAGGTGAAGCAGATGCGTACATAACTACAACAAATAAAATGAAAGAATGGGATACAGCTGCATCTTATTGTATTATCACAGAAGCTGGAGGAAAAATGACAGATATGTTAGGAAATGATTTAACATATAACAACAAAAATGTTTTTCATCAAAATGGAATTTTAGTGACGAATGGATTAATTCATCATGAAATTTTAGAAGAGTTTAAAAAATTAGAGTAGGTTTCTTTCTTTAAGAAAGTCCTTTACTTTATTTGCACTATCTGCAAGAGGTTCATGTTCAGTATCTACAACTAAATCTGCTTTTTCTGGAGCTTCGTAAGGATCATCAATTCCTGTAAATCCTTTGATCTCTCCTTTTCGTGCCTTGGCATACATGCCTTTGACATCTCTTTCTTCACATTTTGCTAATGAGCACTTAACATACACTTCTGCAAATTGATCACCTGCAGAAATAATTTCTCTAGCATTTTCTCTATTTTCAATATATGGAGAAACTAGAGATACAACACTTGGAACACCATGATTTAGCAAAAGCTTAGCTAAATGAGCAACTTTTTTGTTGTGCTCATCACGTCCTGCTTTTGAGAAATCTTTTGGTGAGAACCATTCTCTTAGTTCATCACCGTCAAGCATTGCCAAATTTGGTATATCTTTCTGCAAATCTTTTACAATTGTGGTCTTACCAGAACAAGGTAGACCAGTCATCCAAAGAATGAAAGGTTTCATGTTAAAAATATCAAAATTACTAATAAAGAGCTTACGTTAATTTCTAACCCAGTCTTGATTTTCTAAATAATCAATTTCTTTAATCATATCTTCCATTTTTTTTGTAACAGTCATAACAGTTTTGAATTGTTCATACATTTCCAATTCTTCCTCTTTAGAAATTATTTCAGCTTCAGCTTTATCGAAGAAATTTTCTTCCTTTTTCATATGATCCATTAAATAAGTTGAATATGTTTTCAAAAATCTTGCAACTGGTTCTCTAGCATCTTCACCATTTTTCCATCTTTTAACATGTTTTTTTATTTGGATTGCAATTCTTCTTGAAAATTCATGTTCAATTAACAATGCTCGTATTTCTTGCTTTAAGTGATCATAACTAGCAACACATGGAAAATAAGAGTCCTCTTCTCGTGAATAATGAATTGAATCAAAGAATTCTTCAATTATGATAGTAATTTTTTCTAAATCTGAAATTGGAATATTTTTACCTGCATAAAGTTCAGTATAACATTTTATGATAATTTTATCTAAACGTCTAATCTGTTTATGATCTTCACGCAATGAATCAGTTGCACTCAACAAAAAAAATATTCCTATATTGGATTTAATGTTTTACAAAGTATTCAAACACCCATGAAAAATTCAGTTTACTTTTTAACCATATAGAATTTCAATCAATTAGTAATGGATACAATTACTTTATCAATATTAAATTTGATTACTTCTCAAATTGAAGGTTTTTCATTTTCAGAAATAAATTCATCAGTTATTTTGAATAAGTTGGCAGAAATACAAACATCAATCTCATCATTATCAATACAGGATGAACCAATTGCAACTGCACCTATCATATTGCTTGCTGCAGGAGTTGTGATCTTTTTAGGAGTTGCAGGTGAAGCATTTTTTAAAAAAACAGGAATTCCAGATGTAGCATTTTTAATGATTCTTGGAGTAATTATAGGACCAGTATTTGGAATAATTTCAGCTGAAGCAGTAATTCAAGTTGTACCATATTTTGCAGCACTTGCATTGATAATTATTATGTTTGATGGAGGATTAAATTTAGATATTAAACATGTTGTAAAAACTGCACATTATTCACTAACATTAGCAATTATTGGTTTTATTTTATCAGTGATAATTATTTCAGTTGCAACTCATTATGTTTTAGAATGGACGTGGTTGGAAAGTATTTTGTTAGCGTCTATTGTTGGGGGTAGTAGTTCAGCAATTGTATTTGGTTTAGTAAGAAATATTCGAATATCAGAAGAAACAAAATCAATTTTAAGTTTTGAGTCAGCAGTAACTGATATTCTTGCAACAATAATTGCATTTATTTTATTTGAAGCTGTTTTAGCAGGTCACTTTGATTTACAAACATTACAAGAAACAATTGGTAGGGCAGTAGTTGTTGGATTAGTTTTAGGATTTGGAGTAGGTATACCTTGGATGTATATCTCAACAAAACTTGGAAATGCTCAACATGCGTACATGCTTACATTATCAATTTTGTTTGTATTATTTTTCCTGGCAAATTCATTTGGAGAATCAGGAGCATTAACAGCCTTGGTATTTGGTTTAATGATTGGAAATAAAAGACATCTTTCTAGAATTCTTAGATTTAAGGTTCCTAGAATTAAAATGGATGATCCAACCCATAATCAATTAACATTTTTGGTAAGATCATTTTTCTTTGTATTTGTTGGATTAATGGCAACATTTGGACAAATTGAATATATGATTTTTGGAATTGTAATTACTGTAGCAGTTTTTGTTGGTAGAGCAGGTGTAGTAAAAGCTGTATTAACAAAAAGATTTTCGAGATTAGATAAATCAGTTACAAATTCAATGATTCCAAGAGGATTAGCAGCTGCAGTACTTGCAACTTATCCAATAACTATGGGATTACCAAATGCTGAAGCATATCCACAAATGATATTTTTCATAATTCTTTCTTCTGTAATAATTACAACTATAGGATTAGGAAAATCAAAGAAAATCCCACCACCAGATTCAATTCAAGGAGGATTTGTTAAACCACCAGATGATTCACCAGATGATGAAAATGCTACTGAAGAAGTTGATGAATATCACGGAAAGTTTGATGGTGGTTTTATAAGATCAGTTGATGATTCTAAAAAGTAGTAAATTTTTCATCAATTTTTTTAAGATACATTTCGTTATAGTGATTAAACATTTGAATTTTAGATTGATTTAAAGCCATAGCTCCAGGTCTAGTATTCACATGTTTTTGAGAAATTTTTTGTTGTTCTAAAAGATTTTCTAAATTTTCTTTTGAAATTGTTTCTAAATTTTTTTCTAATATTTTAAGCTCATTTTCAAATTTTATTTTTATTTCGGTAATTATTGGTTCTGAACCAATTATTTCCTGGGTCATTATATTTCCAAATACTTTTTTGGTTAGATCTAGCATAACTTTTCCAGAAAATTAGTGATATAAATTGAATTTGATATAATTCAGTGTTGAGAGTACTGTTTAAGCTGGCTCGCCTAGAAAGTGAACAGCATCATTATTTACAACAACTGTTCTGTCTTTTGGAATATGGTATAATTTTTTGGAACCGTTAAGTGATTGGACGATAATTTTTGAAAATGGATCTTTAAATAGCTTTGAAAATTTAAAAAATTATGTCAATCAAATTAAGATGTAGTGATTATGGTTATGAATGTGATTTGGTTTTAGATGAAGAATTAACTATGAGTCTAATTGACAAATTAAGAGATCATTTTGAAGAAGAACATGGACTGGATTATACTATAGAAGCAGTTACACAAATGATTACAAATCGCGGACATTCATTAGAATCAATCAAAAAATAAAAAATTCTAAAAAATTTTCTAATTTAGATATGAATTATTGATAAAAATCTGGTTCTTGATCTTTTTTCTGTTTTGGAAGATCTTCCATTACAGCTTGAACAACTTCATTGTGATTATATGTCAAATGTCTAAGAAATTTTGCAGATTCATCAGTTCTTGTTTTTTCATCAGCAAAAATCATTTCAGGACTGCTTAATTCAGCCATCATTTCTTTGCATTCTTTACAAGGCTCAAAATCAAGGTAAAGTTTCATAACTTATCTCATTATCCTCAGTATTTAGACTATTTTATGGCTTGAGGTATAGGTGCTTCCTTCTTTTGAGGCTTGACCTTATCTACAGCATCAATCAAATCTTGTTGTGTAATCTTAATTTCTTTAATGTTTTGAGATTTTCCAGACACATAACGTTTCAAAGCAACAATAGCCGCTCTATTTGTAATTGCAGCTATTTCTGCACCACTAAATCCATCAGTAACTTCAACCAATTTTTTAAGGTCAATGTTATTTGCTAGCGGTTTCTTTTTGGTATGAATTTCAAAAATATTCTTTCTTCCTTTAGAATCGGGATTTCCAACTTCTATTATTCTATCAAATCTTCCTGGTCGTAAAATTGCTTCATCAACAATATCTAATCGATTTGTTGCTCCAATTATTAACACGTTATGTAATTCTTCTAATCCATCTATTTCTGTAAGAATTTGGGAAACAATATTTTCTGTTACATGAGAATCAGAACTTCCTGTACCTCTTCTTGGAACAAGTGCATCAACTTCATCTAAGAATATTATACATGGTGCTGCTTGCCGTGCTTTTCTAAAAATTTCTCTGACTCCTTTTTCAGATTCACCAACCCATTTTGATAATAATTCAGGTCCTTTGATGCTAATGAAATTTGATTCAGTCATTTTTGCTAATGCCTTTGCAATCAAAGTCTTTCCAGTTCCTGGAGGACCGTGTAGTAAAACGCCTTTAGGAGCTTCTACATCAACATAATCATATGCTTCTTTGTGTTTAATGGGCCATTCAACAGCTTCACGTAACTCATCTTTTAGTTCATCTAAACCTCCAACATCATCCCAATTTACATCAGGGATTTGAACTTGAACTTCTCTTAAAGCACTTGGTCTGACTTCCTTTAATGCTTCTTTGAAATCATCATTAGTAATTTCAATTTTTTGAAGAATTTCAGAAGAAATTTTATCTTCTTCAAGATCAATTTCTGGAAGGATTCTACGTAGTGATCTCATTGCAGCTTCTTTTGATAATATTTCTAAATCAGCACCAACAAATCCATGAGTAGTTTTTGAAATTTGTTTAAGATTTACTTTTTCATTAATTGGCATTCCACGTGTATGAATTGAGAGAATATCTAATCTCCCATCATTGTCAGGAATTCCAATTTCAATTTCTCTATCAAATCGTCCAGGTCTTCTTAATGCAGGATCAATTGAATCAGGTCGATTAGTAGCTGCAATAACAACAACTTTGCCTCTAGATTTCATACCATCCATCAATGTTAATAATTGAGAAACGATTCTTTTTTCTAATTCACCTGAAACTTCATCTCTTTTTGGAGCAATGGAATCAATTTCATCAATGAAAATTATACTAGGGGAATTTTCTTCAGCTTGTGAAAAAATTTCTCTAATTGTCTTACCAGTTCCTGGAGGACCATAAAGTAAAACACCTTTTGGAGCCTCTACACCTATTTTATCAAATAATTCTGGATGACGCATTGGTAATTCTACCATTTCTCGAATTTTTTGAACTTCATTTTTTAGACCTCCCAATTCATCATATGTGATTCTAGGTATAGAGGAATCAACAGCTTTCGTTAATGAACCAAGTTTGAATTGAGTATTTTCAGTAACAATTACAGGTTTTGTAGGTTTTGTATTTGTTACAACAAATTGAACTTTATTTCCCATTTGTGTATTAAGAGAGATTGAATCTCCATTAGAAAATACATGATTTAGATAATTGTATATCATATATTCTTGTAATCCATCTGTTGAAATTTTTTCAGTTGGAGATAATGTAATTTGTTCTGCGTTTGCAGCTTCAACAGATTTTATTGATATTTTATCATCTAATCCTGCACCAATATTTTGTCTAGTTATTCCATCAATTTTGATTATACCTGCACCATATTCTTCTGGTGAAGCTGGCCATAATTTGACATATGTTTTTTTATTGTAAGTTAATTCTAAAATTTGTCCAACACTCCAATTTTGTTCTTCAATAATTTTTGGATCAATTATTGCTCTACCCTTTCCAACATGTTGTTGTTGAATTTCATTAATTTTTAATATTATTTTATTCATAATAAAACCTCAAAAAAATGAGGGGGTTATTCAACCTCCACTCTTTTACCAGTTTGTTTTTTCTCAACTAGTTTGAAAACTAGTTGTAAGATTCCATTTTTGTAGGTAGCCTTTGCTGAGTTTTCATCAACTTTTTGTTGAAGTGGAACTTTACAATGGTATTTTTTTTCACCACGTTCTGCAGTTACACTAACAACATTTTTGTCAACTAAAATTTTGACATCAGTTTTTTCAACTCCTGGCATTTCAGCTATGAGTTTTACTACTCTATCTTTTTCATCTACAATTGTATCTACAATTGCTTCTCTGGCATCAGAAACAAGGGGACGATCTGGTTTGACGTTACCATATTCTTGCACAGAAGGTTTTCCATCTGGACCAATGGTCATTGTATAACCATAAAAAATTGGGCCAGAATTGGAATTACCGTTGAATCTTTCAAAGATGTCATTTCCATCAAAAAATGATTTTGACATTTTTTTGAAGATTCTATCAATTTCGGTATCAAAGAAACTTGTCATATTTATCTACATAATGTAATATGTATTACAATATATAAATATATTGTATAATTATTAATAATATTACATAATGCTATTATAACTGACATTATTTAATAAGTTTAATGAGATCTGTGATGTCTGTTCCAGAAGTTGTCAGAGAGGTAATTACCAGAAATAGATCAATTTATGATTGCATGAAAATGGATTTGATAAATTATACTGCATTAGCAGTAAAAATTCAACCAGAAATAGAAAAAATTTTAGGAAATTCTGTTAATCTAAACACAATTGTTGTAGCAATCAAAAGATATGCAGATTCATTTGAAACAAAAGAAGAAATGAAAGAAGAATCAGTTTTGAAAAATGCAAGATTATCTTTAACTGATGGAATTATGGATGTTAGATTTTCTGTGAAGGATTCAAACGAAATGGATCCTATGTCAATTTTGGATAAATTTTCTAAAGTTACTAATGATTATGAATTTTTTAGATTATCTGATTCATTTAGATTTCTTACAGAGGATATGGATGATATTAGACGAATTTTCAGTGATGTTTCAGAAAGAGATGATATGTTTAGTACCGGACTGGCAAAAATTAGAATTTCAATTCCTAGTTCACAAAATCAATCAGATGTAGTTTCATATGTTGCAGAAGTATTACATGCAAATGGAGTAGAATTAGTTAATGCATTTTTCAGTCAAGATAGCATTACAATTATTCTAAATGAAAGAGATTCTTCAAGAGCCTATGATATTTTACATTCAGATATCATGCGAAAATAACAAACTAGTGCCATTTTTTACTAATCAATTAACACCCTTTAATTATTCAATATGCAAAAGGGAGTAATTGGTTAAAAATAAGAAAAAAATTGTAATTTTGGGAAGTGGATTTGCAGCAGTTGAATGTGCAAAAAAATTAGAAAAAGAATATGGAGATAACCCAGAAATTGAAATAGTGATGATAGGAGAAGATAATTTTCTCTTATTTACGCCAATGTTGCCACAAGTAGCCTCAGGAATGATTGAAACTAGGCACATAGTATTTCCAATACGAACAATTTGTAAAAAAACAAAATTCTACGAAGGAAGAATCAAAAATATTGATCCCTATGGGAAATTAGTTACATTATGGGGAACTAGAGATAAAAGAGGTATTTCAATTGATTATGATTTTTTAGTAATTGCGTTAGGAAGTGAAACTAATTTTTTTGGTATGGCAGATGTTGAAAAAAATGCATACACAATGAAAACACTCAACGATGCTGTATTACTAAGAAATAGAGTAATTGATATGTTTGAGCAAGCTGAAAACGAAACTGATCCTGTTTTAAGAAAAGGTATGTTAAATTTTGTTGTAGTAGGTGGTGGTTATGCAGGAATTGAAACTGCTGGGGAGTTATTAGATTTGTTGTTAGATATCAGAAAATATTATCCGTCAATACAAAAAGATGATGTAAAAGTAATTGTGCTAGAAGCAATGGGAGAAATTTTGGGTGGAGCTAATAAGAAATTAGCAGATTTTGCAAAAAAAGAATTAATCAAAAGAGGAATGGATATTAGATTAAAACAAACAGTTACTAGTTTCGATGGAAATGAAGTTATGGTAAAGTCATTAGATGAAACACCAAAAGATTCGATAGATCAATCAGAAAAAAATTCCATAATTACAAAAACATTGATTTGGACAGCAGGAATAACTTCAGTTAGTACAATTAAAAGATCAATATTCAAAACTGATAAAGGAAAAATTGTTGTAAATAGATTTCTTGAAATTAAAGAATTTCCAGGTGTGTTTGCAATTGGAGATTGTGCATTGTTTATTGATCCAATAACAAATAGACCATTACCTCCAACTGCACAAATTGCAGAAGCACAAGCAAAATTAGCTGCTAAAAATTTGATTTCCATAATTAATAATTCTCAAAAAGAAGAATTTGTCTATCAATCAAAGGGACAATTAGCAATAATTGGTAAAAGAACAGGAATTGCAACTATTCTAGGCATGAATATTTCAGGATTTTTAGCTTGGGTGATTTGGAGAAATGTGTATTTATCAAAAGTTCCTACATTTGACAAAAAAACACGTGTATTTTTAGATTGGATGATAGATTTGTTTTTTGACAGAGATGTTTCAAGACTCAATTACATCAAACGTGAAACAGAAAAAGAATACAAGTTACTTGATGAAGTAGATGATCTTTGGTAAAAATTAATTTCTTTTCTTAATTCCAACAATTACAATAGCCGGAAGTCCGATGTACATTCCAAGGTTCAATGCAATTACTGAAAGTCCAAGTCCCAAAACTTCTGACTCAGTTTCAGCGCTTTCCATGATTGACAGTGTGTTAATC
>LUMP01000812.1_pt1 | contig 10715 bp, 12 predicted proteins | sample 729641 | NCBI WGS metagenome assembly LUMP01 (sample SAMN03860260, study PRJNA289734) | marine metagenome | biome: seawater column; feature: ocean; material: water; isolation source: Red Sea water column Station 12 - depth 47m | place: Saudi Arabia: Red Sea | collected 2011-10-15 | depth 47 m | reverse complement strand
TTCTTGTTCTTCCGAAGTTTTTTTCTTTGGTGGAGTAGGTACAAAACCTTCATTTAATGATGCAGAATCAACTTCAGACCATTTCTGATGTTTCATCCTAAAATATAAAATAACAAGCAAGGGAATTAATCCTCCAATTACAGTCATGAACTTGTCAAACATATATCCTGAGGAATACCAAATTGGTAAAGAAAATAATACAACATCATATACATAGTGAGTAATAGCCCCAAATACAACTCCTAATCGTAGATAAATCATACCATAAACCACAATTGATGGTAAAAATAATTCAACGACCCTCGCATATGATGGCTGCGCAGGATAATTAGCATGTCCAGCGCCAAAAATTAATGCCTGTACTACCATAGCAACCATTAATCCAGTAAAGCGCATATTATATCTTTGCCCAATTAAAACCCCAGCGGCAATTGGAACTGCTCTAAATAACATCTCTTCCCAAAAGCCAGCTTGTAAAGATATAGCTAAACCAGTATACCATGGGAAAATAGATGCTAAATAATTTGGATCAAATGATGATGAGGCTGGAGACCAAAATCCAAAATTTCTTTCCATAAGAAAATAAAATGCTACTACTAGAGCTAGTTTAATTGGAACAATTAAGTAAGCAAAAATAGTATCATTTAATACACGTTTTGAGTTTGCAACATTGGAAGTCCATGTCTTCCAAATTTGAATATGTTTAGGAAACGCTCTTCTTGTCAATGACTCTGCTGTAATAAATGATGCAGCCAAGATAAAGAACATGAAAATTCCATCGGCTACCATTCCTAATAATTGTTCTGTAAAAAATTGAGATTTTGAAGAGGCTGTGTCATAGGCCATCCAAATCGTAGGATAAAAATTAAGATTTAAAAGAACATTTGAAAAAAGAGCCACAAACGCAGCTGCTAAAACAGACTTTTTCCACCTCAACCAACCATTTCTATAAAAAATTATCAGTGAAGTCACACCAATACCCAACAAGTAAATCCCTAAGAAAGCAAAATTGGCAAACATTGCAATTGTATCATTGTCAGATCTTATGTTTGCAAATTCTCTTTGAAATGATTCAGGCACAAATGCAAAAGGACTTACAGAGTTTATTATTGAGCCGGATACTGTTGCTCGTAATCTATATTTTGCTTCGCCAATATCTTGAAGATTATGCTCAAAAAGAAAAGAGTGATCTATTCTTCCATTTGGCATTTCCTTGAAAGAGGATTCTATAAGATTGTAATCACTAAAATTTCCGGACCATTGATTATTAATGTTCTGTTCAACTAGTGCTAAGGCGTCTTCTTCATCAAGATTATCTGAATCATATTCCTCTGGAATTTTTATTCTATAACCATTAGGACTTCCATCAGGCTTAAATTGAAACATCGCTTCAATAATCTCACCTTCTTTATAGGAACGAACCATCCAATTATATGGTGAATAAACATCGTTATCGATTATCTCTTGAAACTTTTCTTTACCACCCTGTTTTAACTCAACAAAATTTCGTAATGAATCGTCAAAATTATATATAGATGCTTGCTCAAATGAATCATCTAAAATATCAAATTGCTTTGAAGCATCTGACGCAGCTTTAATTGCCTGTTGACGATCCATCGATACATTTACACTCAATGTACCAAAAAAATCATTCCAAACGCTTCCAAGATAAAGCGTAGATAGAACTGCTAAAACAAGTGTTGTTATAAGACCTTTATTATTAATCATTTATTTCCCCATAAAATTGTTAAGGTGTAAAGTACACTTTACTTATATAAATGTCAATGTACTACCTTTAAAAACTAATAGAGCAAAAAATTAAAAAAAATGGTAAAATTGATGACTAAAAAAGGAAATTATATGAAAAAAGAAAATTTGACAGATGAACATTTAATATTTCAAGATGCAGCTAAAGCTTTTTTTGAAAAAGAAATGAAACCAAACAATGAGCAATGGGAAAAAGATGGAATGGTTTCGAGAGATATTTGGCTCAAGGCAGGATCCAATAATTTTTTTGGTATTGATGTACCGGAAGAATATGGAGGCATGGGCTTAGATGACTATCGTTATAACACAATATTAATTGAAGAAAGTGTAAAAGCTGAAAATCCAGGATTTGGACATTCAGTTCAAAATGACCTTGTAGTACCTTATCTATTGAGACATACAACTGAAGAACAAAAAAAACGTTGGCTACCAAAAATATGTAGTGGAGAAACTATTGGGGCTTTAGCAATGACAGAGCCTGGTGGAGGAAGTGACGTAGCTGCTATTAAAACTCTTGCTAAAGATATGGGAGATCACTTTTTAGTTAATGGTAGTAAATCATTTATTACCAACGGTTTATTAGCTGATCTTGTAATTGTTGCATGTAAAACAGATTCCAAAGCTGGAGCTCATGGTATCAGCCTGATTATTTTAGAACGAGGTATGGAAGGTTTTGAAAGAGGTAATAAGCTTGATAAAATCGGCCAAGTCGGACAAGACACTGCTGAACTGTTTTTTAAAGATGTAAAAGTGCCTAAAGAAAATTTATTAGGAGAAGAAGGCAAAGGGTTTTATTACATGATGGAAAGTCTTCCAAAAGAACGACTATCAATTGCAGCAGGAGCTATTGCTGTTATAGAATTTGTGTTAGACTTAACTATTCAATATTGCCATGACCGTAAAGCGTTTGGACAAAAAATTGGAAGTTTCCAAAACTCAAAATTCAAATTAGCAGAAATGACTACTGAAGCTGAGATTGGAAGAACCTTTTATGATCAATGTGTTTTTGAATTAAATGAGAAAAAATTAACTCCAGAAAAAGCTGCTATGGCAAAATGGTGGTTAACTGAACTGGAACTAAAAATAGTTGATCAATGTCTACAATTGCACGGTGGGTATGGCTATATTAAGGAATATCCAATTGCAAAAGCTTACTTAAACTCAAGAGTACAAACAATTTATGGTGGAACCACTGAGATCATGAAGGAAATCATTGGTAAATCGTTAGGATTTTAATATGGAAAGAAAATTAGAAGGAAAAGTAGCACTAATTACCGGTTCTGGAAGAGGAATTGGAAGAGAATTGGCTTTGATGTTGGCAAAAGATGGTGCTCACATTGTAGTAAATGATTTAGATGCAGATCCTGCCAATCAAACTGTATCTGATATCACTGATATGGGTGGAAAAGCAGTTGCTTGCAATGGAAGCGTCACTGATGATGACTTTGCAGAGCGATTTATCAATACTGCTTTAGAGTCATTTGGTGGAATAGATATCATTGTTAATAATGCTGGATACACTTGGGACAATGTCATCCAAAAAATGGATGATAAACAGTGGGATGCCATTTTAGAATGTCATCTTACCGCTCCATTTAAAATTCTTAGAGCTGCACAACCTCATATTAAAAGACTATTTTTAGAAGAAAAAGAAAATGGAATTACCAATTTTAGAAAAGTGGTAAATATCTCTTCTACATCTGGTATGTTTGGAAATGCTGGACAAATAAATTATGCTACAGCAAAAGCTGGAGTAGTAGGAATGGCTAAAACTATGGCAAAAGAGTGGGGTCGATACAATGTTAACGTCAACGCTGTAGGATTTGGACTCATTAAAACTCGCTTAACTGATGCAGATGCTGAAAAAGAAGAATCGCTCATTGATATTGAAGGAAATAAAATCAAAGTTGGTGTGAATTCTGCTGTATTTCAATCAGCTAAGACTATGATTCCTTTAGGTAGACCTGGAACTCCTCAAGAAGCTGCTGGGGCAATATACATGTTCTGTATTCCTGAATCCAACTATGTCACTGGACAGATATTAATGTGTCATGGTGGTGGATTTGGATATTAAGCCTCAAGATATTGATAGAATTATCGAAATGGCATGGGAAGATCGTACTCCCTTTGAAGCCATTGAGTATCAATTTGGATTAAAAGAAAATGGCGTTCGAAAAATTATGAGAACATATCTTAAAAGAAGCTCTTTCGAACTTTGGAGAAAAAGAGTTAAAGGAAGAAAAACAAAGCATAGCTCTACTTCTCATTCAACAAGATTTAAATCTCCAGATCAAAAATAAATGAAATATTTTAAACCATTTATACCATTTATAGCTTGCTGGATACTGCTATTAAACTCAAATAATTTTCAATCTATTGCACTAATTAATGGCATAGGTCAATTAGTGTTATTTCTTTTTGTGGTATGTATTCCAATATGGAAAACAGGGAGAATGTCATATGTTGATATTGGCTGGCCATGGGGAGTTGCTTTAATTGGACTGATTACTTATTGTCAAATCAATACCATAACTCTTTCAAAAACTCTTGTTATCACTGCTTATATACTAATTGGAAGCAGAATGGGATTAGGCGCATTAAAAATGTGGAGTATGGGATTATTAAAAAAAGAATTTCCTCGATATGAATATCAAAAAATACGTTGGAAAAAATCTAATAAAACAAATATAGGCTTAGCAATGCAAGTAGAAGCATTAAGTCAAGGACTTGCAAATGCTTCATTTTTAGCAATTCCAATATTTCTTATTTCGGTATCACCTTCAGCTCAATTGTCGCCCCTTGAGATTATTGGATTTACAATTTTTATTCTTTCGAATGGATGGTGTGGAATGGCTTAATTATTGCCTCAATTCCCTCATACATTTCATTATTTGATTCGGAAGCATTATGGTTGTGGATCATGATTGGAGTTGCTTTACTATATACTTCAAGAATTATGTATGTTACTTTAGTATATCTTACAGGAGCTATTCCTTCTGAATACTATTCTGCTCAAAAAAGACCTGCTTATAAAGCATATCAACAATCGACTAATATCTTTTTTCCCGGTCCTAAAAAAGTATAAGCTTATCTAATGAATAAAAAGGTCTCAAATATCACTTTAAGCAAATATTGAGACCTTTTTTATTTAACAGGGTATGAAGTAAAATTATTCCTTTTCTTCCTTTGTCGCATATTTATAATACACAAGATAACCAACACCGATTGCAAATGGAATAGACCCTAGAATTCCAGCAGCTTCAAAGTCACCTTCAATACTAAAACCAAAAATAATTAAGAAACCTATTACTCCCCATATGATGCCTTTGCGTAAATAATCTAATGGTGTATTGCCAGATTGAACTAAAGGAACATCAACACCTTTATCAATTGCATGAATAATTTCTTTGTGCTGTAAGGACGCCATTAATATTAATGCGAATTTTTACACTTTCACTCACATCGCCATCTAAATTTTCAAACTCTTCAATGTCAATCACAAATTCTTGATTTCCATTGATAATATTTTCTCTAAGTTTTTCAAATTCCTCCTGATTAATAACCCCTTCATCCAAAGCAGCTTTTAAATCTAAGAGCTCTTGGCCTGTAGTAATATTTTTATTGATATGTAACTCAGCTTGACCATCTGCTTCATTGAATGATCCACAACTAACAATTAATGTTGCAAGCATAAGTACTATAATTTTCTGTTTCATCTTTTTCTCCGATTTGTTTTTTTGTTATTTAGACCTCATTAATTCAAAAAAGTTGCATTTGAAAATATGTACTCTACTAGACTTATCCCATAGGAGCTAGCTATTTCGATATTAATAAGCTTTGTAGTGAATTGAGCATAATAATGCCAATAAATTTTTAATATGGACTCAAACATAGTGTTACCGTACAGTAATAGTAATAAAACTACTCCTCCTAACCTTACAGGTTTTAAAGATAATGCAATCCTTTCCGATAATGGTTCTTTAGCAATAGAATGCAAAGAATCTAGAAATTCTTCATTCACAATTTTTTCGTCAAACATATTTGGGTAGTTATTATTTCTCATCAAGGTAGTCCTTTAATTGTTGTTTACCTCTTTTAAGCCAAGATTTAATTGTATTCTCATTAATGGATAGTTCAAGAGAGATCTCTTTAATTGAGTACTCTAAAAAATAAAACATAATAATTGCTTTACGATAATTTAATGGCAATTGTTTGATGGCATCTTTCAAGGTAATATCATTTGTTAAATCAAAATCTTTTAGTGCTACATCATGCTCCATATCACTTTTTCTATGTTTCTTCTCTTTTTTATATGTGGACAAAGCATTGTTATAAGTGATACGATACATCCAAGTATACAACGATGATTTAAATGAAAACTTATCAAGACCTTTCCAAATTTTTTGAAACGATTCTTGGGTTGAATCTTCCGCTAACACTTCATTTTTTAATACAAATAATGAAATGTTATATAATCTGGAACCGTATGTATTAATGGCCTGCATAAAAATTTTATGTTTTGTGTTATAATTCAATTTATTTAGACCATTGTTTCATAAAAAAAGTTGCAATAAAAAATATTTTAATTTCATTGAAACTTTATCAACTTAGTAAGGTATTGTATAAAAACTCTATTTTAAATAAATAATTGGAGAAAAAATTATGACTCAAAAAGAAACATTAGACATAGTATTTAAGTTTAGTGCACTATTAGTGTTTGCTTTTCTGTTTAATAAATCTATTGAAAATAGACCATTAGCTCAATTCGAAGGAGCCTTTCCTCTAAAAGGTGAACAAATGATTGTTATGGAAATGGATAATATAGGCGAAGTTGATCTCGAAGAAATCATTGATATAGATGGTGATGATCAAATGGAAGTCAGAGTTGAGAAAGAAATCATTAATGGTAAAGAACAAATGAAAGTTACAGTTAATGGTAAAGAGCTTTCAGCTGATGAATATAAATCATTCCAATTAAATAACGGATCATGGAAACCTAAAAAAGGTAAAAAAATGATGATACAAAAACGAATGATGAAAAAAGAAGCACATATGTGTAAAGATTGCAAAGAAAAGAAAACTATGTGTGAAGATTGTAAGGAAAAAGAGTAGAATTATTTTTTTAACAAACTGTCAATTACACTTGGATCAGCAAGTGTTGAGGTGTCGCCCAAATCGTCCGTTTCGTTTTGGGCGATTTTCTTTAGAATTCTTCTCATAATTTTTCCAGAACGTGTTTTGGGAAGTCCTGCACAAAATTGAATAACACTAGGCTTAGCATGAGGTCCGATAATTTTTGTGACGGTATCTAAAATGTCCTTTTTGATTGCTTCCGATGATTCAACTCCTGTCATTAATGTGACAAATGCATAAATACCCTCTCCTTTAATTTCATGGGTATATCCGATTACTGCAGCTTCCGCTACACCACTTGCAGCACCGATAGCTCCCTCCACTTCAGCAGTACCAATCCTATGTCCAGAAACATTTAATACATCGTCTACTCTTCCAGTAATCCAAAAATACCCATCATCATCAATATACGCTCCATCTCCAGTAAAATAATTTCCAGGTGCTTGAGAAAAATACGTATCTATGAATCGTTGATGATCTCCATATACTGTTCTCATTTGTCCAGGCCAAGATTGTGTCATGACTAAATAGCCAGTAGTATTTCTTTCTGTTATCTCATTTCCTTCTTCATCTAAAATTGCTGGGATAATACCTGGCAATGGTAATGTGGCTGATCCTGGTTTTGTTGGAACACATCCAGGAATTGGAGACATTAAAATTCCTCCAGTTTCGGTTTGCCACCATGTATCTACAATAGGACATTGCTCATTACCAATGACATTAAAATACCAATGCCATTCTGGTGATTTGATTGGCTCACCAACGGTTCCTAACACTTTTAAGCTAGATAAATCATACTTTGTTACCCAGTCATCTCCTTCTTTCATTAATGCTCTTAATGCAGTTGGAGCTGTATAGAATACATTTACTTTATGCTGTTCAACAATTTGCCAAAATCTTCCAAAGTCTGGATAATTTGGAACTCCTTCAAAGATAACTTGAGTTACTGCATTAGACAATGGTCCATAAACGATATACGAATGACCTGTAATCCATCCAATATCAGCTGTACACCAGTAAATATCATCTTTGTGATAATCAAATACTAATTCATGGGTATGTGACGCATAGACAAGATATCCTCCTGTTGTATGCATTACCCCTTTTGGTTTTCCTGTTGACCCGGAAGTATATAAAATAAATAATGGGTCTTCTGCATCCATTACTTCAGCAGGACATTCACTTGAGCAACCATCAATAAATTGACTCCAAGTGATATCTCTCCCTTCTTTCATAATCATATCATTTCCAGAACGTTCAACCATAACTACTGTTGATAACGAAGGACATTCATCTGCAATTTTATCTGCATTTTCTTTCATTGGAATATCAAATTTGGATCCACGTACTCCGTTATCTTGTGTAATAAGTAGCTTACATTCTGAATCATTAATTCTATTTTTTAAAGCGTCGCTTGAAAATGCTCCAAATACGACTGAATGCACTGCTCCAATTCGTGCACAAGCAAGCATTGCTACAATAGCTTCAGGAATCATTTGCATATAAATGCATACACGATCACCTTTTTTAATTCCAGCTCGTTTTAATCCATTAGCAAATAACGAAACTTTTTCTAATAATTCATTGTACGTGACATTTTTTGAAATAGTAGGATCGTTTGATTGCCAAATAAGAGCTGTTTTTTCTCCTAAGCCATTTTCAATATGTCTATCTATGCAATTATAAGATGCATTTAACTTTCCATTTGAAAACCACTCAATATGCGCTTTAGAATAATCTGTATTATTAACTGTGGTCCACTTATCAAACCAATCAATACGCTTGGCAACCGACTCCCAATAAGAATTTGAATCTTGCTTTGCATTTTCTCTTAAAGATTGATATTTATCAAGACTATTATGTCCAACAGACGAGTTGAAATTTTTTGGAACAGAATATTTTTTCATTTCATCAAAATAGGAAGGTTAAATGTAAAAGTAAATCGAGATATAATGACAACCGCTAGCAGCTAATACAAATAAATGCCAGATAAAATGATTGTATTTTAGTTTATTATCTAATAAATAAAAAATAACTCCTGCCAAATATGTCAAACAACCTGCAGTAATCCACCATAGTGCATCTGATGGAATTTGATTTACAAATGATTCATAAAAGAATAACCAAAGTCCACCCATAAATATATACAGACTGGTTGTCACAAGATTATATTTCCCGACAGTAAATACCTTCCAAACTATTCCGAACAGAGCTAGTAACCAAATAATAGAAAATAATAACCAGCCTTGATTGTCCTTTAATAATATTAATGTAAAGGGAGTGTACGAGCCTGCAATTAAAATATAGATTGAAATCATATCAAACATTCTCAAATTATATCGACTGTTTGCGGTTTTTGAGTTATGGTATAATGTTGATGCGATATACATCGTTGATAGACTTAATCCATAGATAAGTAAACTCATAAAATAAGTGAGGTTAAAATTCTGCAATCCTTTATTAATTAAGAATATCAATCCAATGATACTTAAAATGAATCCTATACCATGTGATAAAACATTTAATCTGTCTTCTTTTTTGGAATAAAAAAATTGATTAGGCAGATTATTCATACAAAAAAATAAGGATAAATACTTTAACCATAAACATTTAAAAAGGTCTAGTGAATTACCAGCCCTTCTTTTTATCTTTTCACATGATTAAACCTGATAAATCAAAACAAGATTCCAAAAAAATTCAAGTAAAAGACATGTTTAATGATATATCATCAAGATATGATCAAATCAACAAAATGATGACATTGAATATGGATAAGAATTGGAGAAAAATAGTATATCATCTTTCTATGCAAGATAATCCAAGTAAAATAATAGATATTGCAACAGGAACTGGGGATATAGCATTGTGTTTTGTAAATGATAATGTGGAAGTCATTGGAGTTGATAACGCGTCAATGATGTTAGAGATAGCAAATGAAAAAATAACAGAAACTTCGAATGTAAAATTCCAATTAGAGGATGCAGAAAATATGAGTTTTGAAGATAATACTTATCATTTATTGAATCAATAAGGCAGTTGGGTCTCGAATTAAAACCATACCAGACAGCTTATTTACATCTTACCTATGTACCTTTCTTAACAAATGCCGGTGAGCTTAAAACGAAACCAACACAACATTCAGTTAAGGAATATAGAACTTTGGGGTTGCAGCCAGATGTTCTAATTTGTAGGTCTGAATATGATGTACCAAAAGAAAGCAAAGAAAAAAGCAAAAAGGGATAGTAATTTAATTATTTTAATACACCTTTTTGGGTGATCACGTAGTCCATCTTTACATCATGTTTTTCTTGAAATGACTCATTTTTATATTGGAAACTATATGCCATACCAATCAACATGGTTGATGATTTTTTAGAAAAAGTCCTATCATAAAAACCACCGCCCATTCCTAAGCGAAATAATTTGTCATTATACGCAACACAAGGTATCAATGCAATATCAATAGCTTCAATGTCTACAAACTCTTTATCTTTTGGTTCAACAATTCCAAAATTATTTTTTACAAGCTTAGATTGCATATCATATTTAGCAAATAACAATGTTTTTGAGTTATTTTCAATTACGGGAAGTAATACTTCCTTATTTTTTGAATGAAGATAGTTGAATATTTCAAGTGGAGAGGCTTCATTATCAAATGGATAATATATTGCTATTGATTGATAAGATAATTCTTTTGAAAATTTCATCCATTGGGTTAAAAAATTATCAGATAATCTAGCTACATGCGCATCAGAAAGAAGTGATCTTTCATATCGTTTTTCGTTTCTTATTTTTTCTTTGACAGACATTAAAAC
>LUMP01000921.1_pt1 | contig 10730 bp, 12 predicted proteins | sample 729641 | NCBI WGS metagenome assembly LUMP01 (sample SAMN03860260, study PRJNA289734) | marine metagenome | biome: seawater column; feature: ocean; material: water; isolation source: Red Sea water column Station 12 - depth 47m | place: Saudi Arabia: Red Sea | collected 2011-10-15 | depth 47 m | reverse complement strand
AATCTGCTTTGGAAGGCGACCGGCAGGTGCTGATCTGGCTGAGCAAGCAATACCTTGGCATGCGTGAGAAGACCGAACACAGCGGCGAAGGGCTGCGGCCTCTGACCATCGAGTTTGCCGAAGCCACGCCACCAGAGAAGCCAGTCGATGAAGTTTGACCTGCTGCCCGCTCAACTTGACTTCATCAGAGCGCAGCAGCGCGAAGTTCTGTATTCAGGTGCTTTCGGTGCAGGCAAGACGCGGGCGTTGTGCATGAAGTTGGTGGCTCGTTTGGTTGGCAGACCGGGCGCGCGTGAGGGCTTGGCACGGAAGCACCTTGTCAGCCTGAAGGCCACGACGCTTCGCACTCTGCTTGAGCAAGACGGCAACCTGCCACCCGTCCTGCCGCGTGGCACATACGAACACAACAAGAGCGAGCGTGTGATTCGCTTGCTTGGTGGTGGCACGATCTACTACTTTGGCCTTGATGACTACGAAAAGATGGGATCGTTGAACCTGTCAGGCTGTGCGGTTGACGAGGCGGTTGAGTTGGTCGAAGGTGACTGGACGATGCTGCGTGGTCGCATCCGTCTTGAACTCGATGACCTTGCCATGCAGTTGTATGGGGCGTGCAACCCCGGTGCGCCATCGCACTTCTTGGCTGTACGCTTTGGGCTTGCCGGTGGGCATCAAGCCGCACCAAACTGCCGGGCCATCCAGACCAGAAGCCCGGACAACTTCTTCTTGCCGCAAGCCTATCTGGAAGACTTGCAAAGCCTCGAAGGGGTGGCGTTTGAGCGATACGTTGAGGGCAAGTGGCGTGGTGGCGAGGGCTTGGTGTACGACCGCTTTGATCGGTCTGTGCATGTTCGGGAACGCACCGAAGAGTGGCGGCGAATCATTGTGGGCCAAGATGAAGGGTACACCAACCCGGCGGCACTTCTGGTTGTGGGCGAGGATGGCGACGGTCGATTGCACATCATCGAGGAGTTCTACAAGTCGCAGATGCTTGAAGTGGACGTGATTGCAACCGCCAAGGACATCGCCAGCCGATACAAGATCGAGTCGTTCGTGCTTGATCCGTCAGCCGCCAAGTTGAAGGCTGCGATGCACCAGTCCAATCTTGATGTGGCATCGGCTGACAACACGGTATTTCCGGGCATCCAGAAGGTGCAGCAGCGTCTTGCCCGTGCTGGCGACGGTCAGCCGCGCTTGACGGTTGACCCGAAGTGCGAGAACACCATCCGCGAGTTTGAGTCCTACGAGTGGCTTGGTGGCTCAAGTGGATACAAGGATGCACCGAAGAAGGAAATGGATCACGCGATGGATGCGTTGCGATATGCCGTGGTTCATTTCGATGGCAGCCGTGTCGAGCCGCGAGTTCGTGTGGCGGATAAGGCCGCAACTGGAGATAGGTTTGCCAACGATGAACGAATGTGGAGATCGCTCTAATGCTTGATGGTTTGAAGTCCGCTCTTGGAATCAAGGCAAAGCAAGACCGCCTTGATTATGTCCGCTCCACAATCAAGCCGGAGGCCACTTATGGCATGAGCAAGTCAACGCAAGAGCAGGCTGCTGCCTTGCGTTTGTTGAGCGGCTACGTCTATTCCGCTGTGATGATGAACGCTCGCAGCATCGCCGCACAGCCCTTGCGGTTGTACGCATCGCTTGACGCGCGCGGTGCAAAGCAATTCCCAACCAAGTCGGTGAGCAAAAGCGTGCAGCGGTATCTCAAGGGTGACGGCTCCATGCGTCCTGCCAAGTCCGCCATGCTTGGATCGAACACCGGCGGCGACGTTGTTGAAATCTATGATCACCCGATCCTTGACCTGCTGAACAAGGTGTCACCGTTCTACGACGGCTATAACTTCAACATCCTTCGCAAGACGTTCTTGCAGGTGACTGGCAACGAGTACCTGCACCCGATCATGGGGCCGATGGGCTACCCCGTCGAGATATGGGTGATGCCGTCGCAGTACGTCAAGATCAAGCCAACCCGTGACGAGCGGATGATTGAGGGCTACGAATACGGGCAACAGCCGAACAACGCATTCTTTGCACCTGACGAAGTGCTGCACAACCGCGTGCCTGACCCCAACGATCCGCTGTACGGTCGTGGATGGGTTGCCGCTGCATCTGACGCGGCTGGCTTGTTGCAGTCGATGGATGGGTACGAGAAGCACCTGTTTGAGAATCAGGCCCGTCCAGATTGGGGCATCTTCCTCAAAGAGACACTGAACGAGACTCAGTGGAACCGCATGATTGCGTATCTCGATCAGAACCTTCGAGGCAACCGCAACAGTGGTCGGCCTTACATCTTCGAGGGTGGATCAGACGCACGACCGTTGCAGTTCAGCCCGCGTGACTTGTCGTTCAGCGACGGCGAGAACCGCAAGGTGGAAGTCATCGCTGCGGTATCTGGCGTGCCAGTCACCTTGCTCAAGGCCAACGATCCGAACCTTGCATCGGCACAGGTTGGCTTTGCGTCGTACATGCGTGACACGATCCATCCGTATCTGGTGGCTGACGCTGAGTTCTTGAACCAGTCACTGCTGCCTCTGTTTGGCGGACTGCTTGGCCTCGATCCGGCGGCGGATGGCGACGAACTGCGCGTCAATGGCATTCCGCTTGACGTTCTTGGTCAGCCAGCGTTGCCGCCTTTGGGTGCTTTGGCATACGGCAAAGAAGAGGAAGAAGAGAACCGGAAGGCAACCCGCAGCGAAGTCCGCGTTGGCTCATGGGTGGAATGGAGGACTGAAAAGGGAAAGTATCTGGGCAAGATCCGACGCTTCCAAGAATCCGGCACTGAGCCGGGTACGGTTGGCGACGGTGAAGCCACAGCAGAAGACCCGATTGCCTTTGTGCAGGTTTACATCCGCAACGAGGACGGCACGTTCACGCCGTCTGATCGTGACGCACCCGTGCAAGTTTCACGCTTGACACCAACCGACGAGCCTGAAGTCACCAAGGGCATCAAGGCCGTCAGCGAGCAAGTACGCGAGACACTCAAAGAGAAGGCCGAAGAACACAACGAAGAAGTGGGCGATGCCAAGAGCAAACGGACCAACACGCGCACGCTGGTTGCTGTGTTCGAGCGCGGAATCGGTGCTTATCGTCAGAACCCTTCGTCAGTCCGTCCAACCGTGTCTGGTGCTGAGCAGTGGGCATACGCTCGCGTCAACGGGTTCTTGCATGCACTCAAGACCGGCAAGTTCAAGCGCAAGCCATACGACACCGACTTGCTGCCCGAAGGCCACCCACTGTCAAGCAAAGACAAGGGCGAGAAGGCGGCACTTGAGAACTTCCCTGACGTATACACCACGCCAGAGGAAGCCGAGAGTCGTGCCGAGGTACTTGGCTGTGATGGCATCCACGAACACCCCGGCGATGCCTACGGCTATGACGGCGTGATCTACATGCCATGCGCGTCGCATCGAGACTACGAAGACCGCGTGCAAGAGCAGCAGAAGAAGTACGAAGACATCGACTTCACACCGCCTGCTGACGTTCAGGAAGAAGCACAGCGTGGCTTGGACTGGCGAGCAGAGCATGGACGCGGTGGCACTGAAGTCGGCGTGGCTCGTGCGCGTGACCTGAGCAACGGCGTGTCTGTCTCACCTGAGACGATCCGGCGTATGGTCAACTACTTCACCCGGCATGAAGTGGACAAGCAAGGCGAAGGCTTTGATCGTGGCGAAGAAGGCTACCCGTCAGCCGGTCGGATAGCGTGGGCGCTTTGGGGTGGCGATGCCGGGCAACGGTGGGCCAACTCGATTCGTGACCGCATGGACGCAGAAGACGAACGCGGAGAGAAGGTAGCGCGGAGAGAAGGAGAGAGCCTCGACAACTGCGTTGCACGCGGCATTGAGGTGTTGATGGCTGAGGGCTATGAGCGTGACCAAGCGGTTGCGATTGCGTACCGTCAGTGCGGCACAGCCACCAAGCGTGGGGTTGCCTTCCTCACCGGGCTTGAACCGGAAATGCAGAAGAAGGCGTTTGACGGGCCAAGCAAAGAAGACTGGCCTGATCGCACGAAGGAAGCCCGCAAGGCCATCGAAGACGTTGAAGACTACGAGCCAGAACCGGCAAGCGATGACATCCGTGCAGGCGAACCAGCCAACCCGGCACGCCGTATCCAGACCAACTTGGTTCGGGTGCTTGAAGAGCAGAAGCGTGAGATCATCAACGCCCTGCTTGGTGCGAAGGGTGGCAAGAAGCAGTTTGGCCCTCAAGACCTGATGCGATTGCTGACCGCTATGGGAGCCTTCGAGGTGCAGTATCAAGAAGCGGTTGCCGGTCCGATGGCTGAGGCGACTGCATCCGGCAGCACCTTCGGCACGAACGAGGTTGGCGTGTCTGGTGCGTTCGATGTGACCAACCCGCGTGTGGCTGAGTTCGCTGCAACGTACAGCCAAGAGTTTGCAAGCGAGGCTTCGGCGGCATCCTTGCGACGGGCGCGGACGGTGATTGCTCGCGGCTTGGAGCAAGGCCAAAGCGTGCAGCAGATTGCTGACCAGATCAGCACTGATTATGCGTTCAGCCCTGAGCGTGCGACCGTGGTGGCACGCACCGAGACTGCCCGCGCGTTCGTTGAAGGCGAGCGGCTTGGGTGGGAAGAGTCCGGTGTGGTTCGTGGCAAGCAGTGGCAACTCGCCGCAGGTGCTTGCCCGTTCTGCCAGCAGACTGCGATCAAAGGGACATCCAAAGTCTTCGGCCTGAATGAACCCTTCTGGAAGAACGGTGACACCATCTCGGCTGGTGGTGGCTCGTATTCCGTCCGATATGGTGATGTGCAAGGTGCGCCGCTTCACCCTAATTGCCGGTGCGACATCCTGCCCGTGCTTGGAGATTCTGACGAATGAACGAACTGAACCCAACCGAATACGGGTTGAAGTCTGACGTGCCAACCGTCTGGCGTGAACTGTCGATCAAGAACATCGAGATTGACCAGCCCAAGCGGAGTGTGCTTGCGTACATCACCACGGATCGCGTGGACGAAGAAGGCGAAGTGGTCGTGCCTGAGGGGATCGACTTCTCACGCTTCAAGAAGACTGGCACGGTGTTCTATAACCACGACTACGCAGCACCATGCGGAGTCTGCACCAGCATCAAGCACACTGATCGTGGCATCATGGCTGTCACTCAGTTCCCTGAGCGGCCTGAAGGCTACGAAGGCAAGTGGCTGCCTGATGAGGTGTTCGCCATGTTCGCCTCTGATCCGCCGATTGTGAAGGCGTTCAGCATCGGGTTTGCGTACACCCAAGTACGCCAGCCCACCAAGAAAGATTTTGACCGATACGGTCGTGATGACATCAAGAGAATCGTGAGCAAGTCACGCATGCTGGAATACAGTGTTGCACCCTTGCCGATGAACGAAGATGCCATTGCCGTGCAAGTCACCAAGCAACTCAACAACACCGGCGACGTAGCCGATGAGTGTGAGTGTTCGCAGGCATCGTGCGAGAACCCTGAGAGCGTCAACTGTCGGCAGGCAGTTGAAGAAGCAGAGCAGGCATCAGCGACTCAGCCAGAGCGAAGTCCTATTGTTTCTGAAAAAAGGGAAAAAACCATGTCGGAAGATATCCGAAAAAAAATGATGGTTGACCTCAAGCCAGACATGACCATCGCTGAACTCATGGCCGCTATGCAAGCGGAAGATGAGGCAGATGCTGTTCGTGCTGAGGTTGAGGAAGAAGTCGAGAAGGCTTCCAAGACCGAAGAAGAAAAGGAAGAGGACAAGGCTGCCAAGTCTGCTGTCTCTCTTGTCGCTGATCTTGTCAAGAAGCAAGCAGCAGAAGGCCGCCGTCGTGTTGCCGCTGCCACGCCAGTCGTGACCGCTCCTTCGTACAAGGGCAATCTCAAGCACCTCAAAGATGCCGAAACCGCACACGGTCTTGGCAAGTTCTTCTTGGGTGCTATGGGCAACAAGTCCGCTCAACAGTGGGTTTCTGACCGCTACGGCATCAAAGCCCACGGCGAAACGAACAACTCGCTCGGTGGCTTCTTGGTTCCTGACGAGTTGGAGCAAGCAATCATTGATCTGCGCGCCCAATACGGCAAGTTCCGTGCAAACACCCGCGTGCTGAACATGAGCCGTGACACCTTGCTCATCAACCGAATCGCTGGCGGTCTGACTGCTGCGTTCGTTGGAGAAGGCTCCTCAATCACCCTTTGCAAACGCTGAGGACGAAGCAGGCTTCAACGGTGATGGTACTTCAAGCAACGGCGGCATCGTCGGACTCAAGAACGCTGTTGGATCTGCTGGTCAAAAGACTGGTTCCGGCAACGCTTACTCTGAGTTGACCCTTGCTGACTTCACCGGCACTGTTGGTCTGGCCCCTGAATATGTCTTCTCGCAAGGCACTCCAAAGTGGTACATGTCCACTCAGTTCTACCACACGGTTGTCATGGATCTTCTCGCTGACGCTGGCGGCAACACCAACCTCACCCTCGCTGGTGGCGTGGCTGTGCCTTCCTTGTTCGGCTACGAAGTCGTGCTTGCTGATGTCTTGCCTAAGACCGAAGCCAACTCCCAATTGTGTGCTTACTTCGGCGCACTCGAACTCGGTGCAACGATGGGCGACCGTCGGCCTACCGAGATTGCCGTGAGCGAAGACCGCTACTTCGAGTCCGATCAAATCGGTGTTCGTGGTACGACTCGCTTTGACATCAACTGCCACGATGTTGGTGACAGCAGCGCCGCTGGTGCTATTGTTGCCCTCAAGACGGCTGCATCCTAATTTGAAAGCAGGTTGAATCCAATGACTTCTTTGCAAGACATTACTTTCAAACACTTCTCTGAGTCCGACGCTTCGGCCCAAGACAAAGAGATCGACACCCTGAACGCTGACTACCTCGTTGTTCAATTCTTCACCTCTGGTGGATCGGACGGCGCGATGGCAGAACTTCGACTGTTGGAATCTGATGCTTCGGGATCAGGTCAAACGGAAATCTCTGGCACTGACTTGTCCAGCACTGTCACCTCACCAACTGCGGTGGCTGCTGACGATGGCTGTGCCTTGTATTTCGTCGATCTTCGGGGACGCAAGCGATACATCACCGTTGGCTTTGACGGGCCTGCCTCGTCTTCCAACTACTTGGCTGTGTTCGCTCTCAACGATCAGAGACCCGTCACTGCTGCTTCTGCCGACTGGCAAGGCCGCGTGATCATCTGATCATTCACACCTCGTGACCTTCCTCTCAAAAGCCCGGCAGTCCAATCGTGGCTGCCGGGCTGAGGGGGGAACAGGAGACTGCTGATGGCTTTGGCTGACAACGCACTCGTTTCTTTGGCTGACGCAAAGGCGTATTTGGGTGTTGGCACTTCCGGTGACGATGCCCTGATTGAACGTCTGATCAACGCAGAGTCAAGCCGGATCGAGCGGTACTGTGACCGCAACTTCAGAAAGCAGTCCTACCGAGAGGCGTACAACGGATCTGGACAGCGACGGCTTCGGCTTCGCAACTGGCCCGTCATTAGCATCAGCCGCGTTGCGATTGGCACGAAAATAGCGTTCAGCGTCAGCAGTGATACAGCCACCGATCTGCGGTCGGTTGTTGAAGTGCAAGATGACCGCTTGGTTCTGACCCGTCACCAGTCCGACGGAACGAAGACATCAACCAACTTGGTCTTTGCGTCTGCGAATAACGACACCGCTTCTGGGCTTGTTGATGCCATCAACGCTGTGACTGGCTTTGATGCAACCCTGTCAACCAACTGCTTGAGCATTGACCTGTTCCGCCAAGGCGGCGTGAACGTCATGCTCTCGACTGCACAGATTGAGTTCCCTGACCGGGACGATGTGCCATACCGCGTGCATGATGATCGTGCCACGCTTGAATTCGTAGACTCTGCGGACATGCTCTTCTTCGGAAAGCACGCCGACGCAGGGCTGCCGATGCCTCACACGTTCGGTGGCATCCTTGTTGAATACGATGCCGGATATGACGGGTTGAGCGAGATACCTGCTGACCTTGCCCAAGCCTGCATTGAGTTGGTGCAGTTCGCATACACCAACAGAGCGCAGAACCCAACCATGCAGTCTGAGTCCATTGGCTCATATTCGTACACCCGCGCAGCCGATCCAATCCGTTCGTCTGAGCGAATCCGTGAACTCTTGGCTCAATTCATAGATCGGAAGTCATGAGCGTCACGGAACTCATCACCAAGCATGGCGTGTCAATCACCATCCAGACCGCCGGAACCGCGAAGGATGCGTCAGGCTTCCCAACTCTGACGTACTCGGACAGTTCAACCGTCACCGGGTTCATTCAGCCAGCCGGTGCATCGGAACCACTGCAAGCCGGTCGTGACGAACTGGTGATCACGCACCGCGTCTACTTTGACTCAGGCGTGAACATCGCACCAACCAATCGGCTGAAGTTCACCGATCCAGCAGACAGCAGCGTGCGGTTCCTTGAGGTGGTCGGCGTGATCAAGCCCGGCATGTTCTCAGGCACTGACTTTCTTGCTCACGTTGTTGTTGACTGTTCGGAAGATTCGACGGCGGTAGCATGAGCCACAAGTTCGACATCATGCTTGGCAAGAAGATTGCAGAGGCGATGGCGAAGGATGCCTTGTCTGCTGCGGCTGTCGTGCTTCAGACTGCAATCAAAGTTGAGTTGAACAAAGGTGGGCCGGGCGCGCCATCACGACCGCCAAACCCACCGCACAAGCAGACTGGCACGCTTGGTCGTAGCATCCAGATTGATGACAGCAAAAACTTTGGGCCAAAGCCTTCAGTGCGTGTTGGCACAAAAGTGGTCTACGCCCGACGGTTGGAATATGGCTTCGCTGGAACAGACAGAAGAGGCCGCACCATCTTCCAAGCCGCACGCCCGTACATGCGTCCAGCCCTTGACCGATCCAAGAAGAAAATGCAGAAGGCTGCCACAGCAGAAGCCAAAAAGACGTTTGCCAAACTGGCAAGGGGTAGAGGTAGAGCATGAGCCAAGACGTTGTGAAAGCGTTCTACACGCAACTGATCAGCCAGCAACTCGACGCTGATGGGTTCTATATTGCCGTGGGTGGACGGATCTACGAACAGGAAGCACCGGCAATGGAGAACACGCCGCTGGCAATCTTCCAGTTGATCAGCGCACCGTTTGAGCAGACGTTCAACGGCAGCACCATCAAGGACTATCTGTTCCAAGTCGATATATACAACAGGAAACAGGACGGGATGACTGCCCTCGGTGGCATTCAGACCAAGTTGTTTTCTCTTATGCAAAACGGCACGCCAAGTATTGACAACCACGGTCGTGCCAAAATTGAATGTACGAACGACGGTATTCGCTCAGTGGAGGGCGAGTACCTGAGAGTCATCACTGAATTCAGGCTTCGCACTGGGGCCACAGTCTAAGGATCTTCTTTATGGCACGCATCACAGGCTCCGACGGTACTTGTTCCGTCACCGGCTACAAAATTCTGTTCAACACTTGGTCTGCAACATTCAGCCAAGCCATCACTGACCTCACCGCTTTCGGCGATACCTTTGCAGCCAAAAAGGGCGGAGTCATGTCAGGCACGTTCTCTGCTTCCGGCATCATGCAGAAAGATGTGGATGGTGAGCCGATGCCAACACCCGGCGGCAACATCGCAATGGCAAGCAGCGGAGTCAATGTAGACCTCAAGGCCGCCACTGGCTCTGATTGCATGTGGTCAGGAAGCGCAGTGATCGGCAATGTGTCACCGACCAGCACAATGGGCGGCGATGCTTCTTGCTCTGTCGATGGTGAGTTTGACGGCGCGATCACATTGACTTGGGACGAGTCCTGATAGATGTACCAAAAGCAGCAGCCAGATGATTGGTTGACGGTGGTTCAGTTCAAAGGGCTGAAGACCGGCAAGATCATCACGAGGAAGTGTGGCAGCAACGCCAAAACCATTGAAGAGGCACAACGCCTCGCTTTGTCTTACTACTATTTGACCAACGATATCAATCGTCTGGTCAGCATTGAAACCAAGCGGCGGCGGGACTGGACAGAAACGACAGTCTCGCTGCCGCCACATTTGAGAGGAATGACATGATCAAGGAAGTCACGATCACACTGGATGGGCAGGAATTCACTGTTCCACGCCTGACCGTTCGCAAGATCCACGAAGTAGGGCAACGAATCTTTGAGGTACGCCGCAAAGAGATGATCAGCGATTGCCAAGCCGTCGGCCTGACCAACGAGCAGACCGTGGCGAAGGTGGCTGAGATGCGAGAGGCTTGGGATCAAGGCACAGAAGTCAAGCGGCAGGCGTACACCGAACTTGGTGCGCGCATGTTCATTGGTTCAGCCTTGACAGATGCCAAGCATCAGCCAGATGTGCTTGATGCCATCAGCGACCTTGCTGAACTTGCGGCAGCATCCGCAGAGGTATGCGGTCTTTGGAATCCTTTTGCAGAAGGCAACAAGGAACCAGAAGAAACTGACCCGGACGCTGAGGAGATCAAACCGGACAATCAAGGCTAACGCCGGGCCTGAGTTGGGTGAAGCGTGACTGGACACGAGAACGTGCGTTGCTTGCCCACTTTTTCCCCGGCGTTGGCGAGCCGATAGAACTTACATTGCCCGAGTGGAACGGACTGCTTGGGCAGGTTGAAGAGTTCATCAAGTTGAGGTGATATGTGGCTGACCTACCTGCTGGCTCCCTGACTGTTGCAGTCGAAGCGAATATTGGCCCGCTCGAAAAAGGGCTGAACCAAGCAAAGCAAAAGGTTGCGCAAGCCGATCAGCAGATTGGACAAGCGGCAAAGCAAGCC
>LUMP01000791.1_pt1 | contig 10767 bp, 14 predicted proteins | sample 729641 | NCBI WGS metagenome assembly LUMP01 (sample SAMN03860260, study PRJNA289734) | marine metagenome | biome: seawater column; feature: ocean; material: water; isolation source: Red Sea water column Station 12 - depth 47m | place: Saudi Arabia: Red Sea | collected 2011-10-15 | depth 47 m | reverse complement strand
GCATTTAACATCCCTGTTACCAAGTCCATCCAATGATAATTTTTAATAGTAGGATCAACTGAGCTTGGAGGTATCCTTTTAATATCTGTTAATAAAACATCTAAGCCTTTTTCAAAATCTTCTTGTTTTAATATCCAACCAAAAGGAACAGCAAAAGCCATGACGCGAGGGGATGCTTGTCTTGGATCTCTAACAAAATTAGGTGACACTCCTCTTGTTTGAATCATTTCAACATACGCATTTTCTAAACCACCTTTTTTGACACAACCGGCTAAAATTTTTTTTAAATCATTCTTATCCATTTGACATGGCATACGAAGTTTTTGTGTTGATTTATAAAAACGTTCTATGTGTAAATCTAATCTAAAGAAGCGACCCTTCCATACATGAACAACATCATACGTGGCATCAGATCGCAAAAAACCCCAGTCTAGAATTGGTATTTTTGCTTTTGATAGCTCAGCAAAATTACCATCAAGCCAAGCGTATCCCTGAGGAAAAACTTCATTCATCATTTTTTTTTAGTTAAATAACGAAGTTTAGTCTAGTCTTATTCAGTCTTAACCAGCGCTTGTTTGACGATTTTTTTCATCACCGTGGGTAATTGAGATTTATTATAAAGAGAAACTCTTAACCATTTACTCTTAGTAAAGTTATTTTTTTTAATGCGTGTGAAATAAATATCTGAATATAAATCAAAGTGACTAAAAGAATATTTTATTAAGCCTTTTTTAACAAAACGCTGTTTAATTTTTTTAATTTCATTATCTTTTTTTAATAAACTTTTTTTTGTCCTCCACATATCATTTGGCACTTCTAACATTGATGCCAACATTCCTTTTGATGGACGTTGTCGAACTAAAATTTCGTTTTTCTCATTTATGCATACGTATGATCTTGTATATTGTTTTGGTTTTACCTTTGATTTTGATATTTTTGTTGGAATAATTGATTGAATATTTTTTTTATAACTAAGACAGTATTCTTGAATCTTGCAATTAGTGCATTTTGGATTTTTTGGAGTACAAATTATAGAACCATAATCCATAAATGCTTGAATTAATTTTGAAGAGTGCTTTTTGGAGATAAAATTATTTGATTTCTCAAGAAGTTGTTTTTTTATTTTTAATAAGGGTTGGTTTAACGCATAGAGCCGTGCCAAAATACGCTCAATATTAGCATCCAAAGGCATGACGGATTTATTATACGCAATTCCTAAAATTGCTTTTGCGGTGTAATCTCCAATTCCAGGAAGTTGTATTAATTTTTCATAGGTGTCAGGGATCTTGTTGTCATAATCTTTATGAATAATCTTTGCAGCTTTTAATAAATTACGAGCACGTGAGTAATAGCCGAGCCCCGACCAAAATTGCAGTATTTTTGTCTCACTAGTTTTTGCTAATTGATCATTTGATGGCCATTTTTTGATAAATTCTTCAAAACGTGTTTTCACCGTGGGTACTGTAGTCTGTTGCAACATATATTCGCTAACAAATACGTAATACGGATTGACTAAATGATCAGATCGCCAGGGTAAATCTCGCTTTGATTTCGCATACCAACTTAGTAATCTGGAGATTATCTTTTTTTCCATATCTATCTTATTGCTTTCACAGTTTGGTGGTATACATTTATATAACAATGAAAATTAATAAGACAGAGTCAAATAGAACATTTGTTCCCAAAAAAATTGGAGAAACACTATCCAAGGTTAATAAAAAGTACTCTAGCAAATTTGGGAAAAATGAGTTCCTCATTATGTCTAAATGGCCACAAATCGTGGGCACTTTTTTTGCTGATCATTCAGAACCAGATAGAATTTCAAGAGTAACGGAAGAATTTAATGAACTTGATGAGCCTATCTTTAAAAACTTTCTTCATGTCAAAGTTTCTCCTGCTGCTGCTGTCGAATTTCAACACTATAAAGATACAATCATTGAGAAAATTAATAGTTTTTTTGGATACAAAGCTATTGCTGATCTAAGACTTCAGCAAAACTATATTCCAAAAGCAAAAGTTAATCATAAACTTAATGAGATGAAAATTAGTGAAGAAGAAAAAGAAATAATTAAAAATGAAATTGACGTTATTCATGATGAAGAACTTCAAAAATCTATTGTTAATTTAGGTGCATCAATTAAGAGAGAGGATAATAAATGAAGAAACTTACTTACCTATTTTTTTGGATTATTTTAAACGTATTTGTTTCAAAGCTAGTATTGGCTAATGAAACATCGGCTTTAGAAATTACTGAAGATGATTTTTTTATTGGCGATGAAAATGCTCCTATTACGATTATAGAATATGCTTCTATGTCCTGCTCACACTGTGCTAATTTTCATACAAATACTCTTCCTGATCTCAAAAAGGAGTACATCGATACAGGTAAGGTAAGAATGGTTTTCCGTGATTACCCCTTTAATTATCCAGCTTTACTGGGAAGTATGATGATGCGCTGTATTCCTGGAGATGTGCGCTACGATTACATGAATGCATTATATCAATTACAGAATACTTGGGTTGATAGAGATCCAAAAGTTAGCAAAAAAGAACTTTATAAAATTATGCAAAGTGGCGGTATGACCAAAGATGAGTTTGATAGCTGTTATAGTAATTTAGATAATGAAAACTTAATTCTTGAAGGCGTTATGGCTGCTCAAAAAGAGTTTAATATAAAATCTACCCCCTCTTTTGTTATTAATGGCAATATTGTAGAAGGTAATAAAAATATAAAAGAATTTAGACAAATCATTGATAAAATATTATCAGAATAGTTAATGATTAAATTTAAGAAACTTAAAGTCAAAGGCTTTAAGTCTTTCGTTGAACCCACTGAGGTAATTATCGAGCAAGGTCTCACAGGGATCGTTGGTCCAAATGGCTGTGGTAAATCTAATCTTGTTGAAGCTTTTCGTTTTGTTATGGGCGAATTATCCCCCAAGCAAATGCGAGGCAGTGAGTTAGATGACGTTATATTTAATGGAACCTCTGGCCGCCCTGCCTGGGATATTGCTGAGGTAACTATAGATCTAGACAATACCGACCGCCAAGCCCCTAGTTTATTTAATCAAAGTGATGAAATTGAGGTTACGCGGCGTATTTGGCGAGGGGAAGGTTCTGAATACCGCGTAAATGGAAAAGAGGTGCGCTTAAAAGATGTTCAACTTCTATTCGCTGATGCAGCTACTGGAGCAAGATCGCAACTGAAACAAACTTAGAGCGAGTCAAAGATTTATTAAAGGCTCAAGAAGAACAATTAGAAGTATTAAAAAAACAATCAAAGCAAGCGGAGCGTTACAAAAATATTCAAAAAGATATTACTAAAGCAAGAGCTGCTGTATTTTATAAGCGGTGGGAAGTTGAAAAAACAAAGTTAGAAGAGGTCAGTGCTAAATTAAAAGATCAGGATAATCTTGTCTCCGATCAAACACAAGAAGTAGCAAAAGTTAACGTGGAATATGAAAAAGTTCAAGAGTCCTTACCAACCATGCGACTTAAAGAAAGTCAAATTGCTGCTGAACTTCAAAAACATACTATCAATCTTGATAATCAAGAAAAAGAAATTGATCGTGCCAATAGTGCAGTAGAAGAAACACAAATTCGAATTCAACAAATAAAAAATGATATGGATCGTGAGCAATTCTTATTCGATGATGCAAAAGAAAACATGGAAAGAGTTAGAGAAGAAAAATCTATTCTTGAAAAACAACAAGGTGATTTATTTTTAGATAGTAACGATAAAGACAATATCGAAACTGGTTCACAGCGTAACAACAATCCTATTATTGATTACTTAGATTTTGAAGATGGTTATGAAAAAGCAGTGGCTGCTGTTTTTTCAGATGAGCTGATTGCATCTATTAATGAAGAACAAGCTAGTCACTGGCGAGTGTTAACCTACAATCAAAATTCTGTTTTTCCAGATGGAATAACGAAATTCTCTAATCTTATAAAAGCCCCGGAAAACTTGAAAAAAAAGCTAGATTTCGTAGGTTTAATCAAGGAAAAATCTTCAGTACTCAATTTACAAGAAAATCTTTTACCGGGTCAAATTTTAGTGAGTCTTGAGGGAGAAATCTGGCGATGGGATGGATATGTTTCTAAAGGAAAACAAAACTCATCTACTAAAGCTGTTTTGGAACAACTAAAAAACAGAAGATTAAAACAACTCACGAAAGAAGAACAACAATGGATGGATATTTCATCTAAAGCACAGCAACGACTTGATGAGTTAAAAGATAGAGAAGTCAAACTTCATCAAGATTTAGAAGAGCTGCGTTCTATGCCAAATACTATTTCGACTGAAAAAACAAGATTGCAATCTCTTATCAATGATAACAAACAAGAATATGATAAAATTGCAGGTGAACTTCAACAGCAAGAACAAGCTGCTAATGAGATAAATAAAAAATTAAAACTAGAAGAAGTGAAACTTACAGAATTGCGTGAAGAAAAAATACGTCTTGAAGGTTCCATTGAAACAATTAACGAAACAATAAGACAATTAAGTTCTCAAGTAAAAGAACGTATTGGAATAGAATTAAGTGGTCTTTTTGATCTTGCGGAAATAAATCCAAACAAGATATTAGGTGAGGTAGATGATTTAGAAAGACGTTTAGAGCGATTAATTGCAGAACAAGAAAGGTTGGGTGGTGTAAACCTATTAGCAGAGCAAGAGTCTCAAGAGTTGGAAGAAAAAGTATCCTCAATTAAAAAAGACCAAAGTGATTTGCTAGCTGCCATTGCAAAACTTCGTGAAGCGATTGACTCACTTAACACGGAGGGTCGTCAACGATTACTTGCGGCATACGGTGTCGTAAATGAAAACTTTCAAAAATTATTTGTGCAACTATTTGGTGGCGGTAAAGCCTATTTAAAATTTACAGATGAGTCAGATCCACTTCAAGCAGGTCTAGAAATCTATGCTAGCCCACCTGGTAAGAAATTACAAAATTTGACATTGTTATCGGGGGGTGAACAAGCGTTAACAGCCTTGTCACTTCTATTTGCAGTATTCTTATCAAATCCTGCTCCAATTTGTGTCCTGGATGAGGTGGATGCTCCTCTTGATGATACAAACGTCGATCGCTTTTGCAGCTTAGTAGAAGAGATTGCTAAAACTTCAAGCACAAAATTCTTAGTAATAACGCATCACCGTATGACAATGGCAAGAGTAAATAGATTATTTGGTGTAACAATGCCTGAACAAGGTGTGTCTCAACTAGTCTCTGTTGACCTAGAAAAAGCAATTGAAATCAGGGAGCAAGACGGAGAGTAATGGTTGATGACGACAAACTACAAAAGTTAAAAGAACGAATCGACACAGCAGAAACAACAAATTCCCCTCCTCCAAAGCAAAAAAAGCAAAGTGGTGCTGGATTTGGATTTAAGATTAGCACCGAAATCATCGCAGCCTTGGTGGTTGGCGTGGGTATAGGTCTTATTGTGGATAAATATTTAGGCACAAAACCCTTTGGCTTAATTATTTTCTTTATTTTTGGTGCAATAGCTGGATTTTTGAATGTTTATCGTGTAATGCGTCGCATTGAAAAACAATAAATAAAAAGTATTCATTCTTATAATTTATGGCAGCAAAAGACAGTCCACTAAAGCAATTCGAGATCGTTCCGTACTCAAATACGGAATTAGGAAGCTATGATATTTCATTTACAAACTCTTCTCTATCTATGGTTATAACTGTTGCTGTTATTACTCTTTTTTTAACTCTGACTGTTAACCCGCGTTCAATCATTCCATCAAGAATGCAGTTAATTTCTGAGTTAATGTATAATTTCATTGCCCAACTTCTTAGTGATACAGTCGGTGATAATGGAAAAAAATATTTTCCTTTTGTGTTTTCCCTTTTTATGTTTGTCTTGATTGGCAACATGGTTGGAATGGTCCCTTATCAATTTACTTTTACAAGCCACATTATTGTTACATTCGCTCTAGCAGCAGTCGTATTTATTGGTGTAACAATTTTAGGTTTTGTTAATCATGGAATAAAATTTTTTACTTTCTTTTATATTCCTGGTGTTCCTTTCTATATGCACCCTTTATTAATTCCGATTGAGGTAATTTCTTATTTATCTCGTCCCATCAGTTTGTCTGTACGACTTTTTGCTAACATGTTGGCAGGTCATACATTACTTAAGGTCTTTGCTGGTTTTGTTGTTGCAATGCCATTTTTCACTGGCGCGCTACCGCTTGCGTTTATTGTTGCACTAACTGGTTTAGAAATATTAATCGCGTTTTTGCAGGCGTATGTATTTGCTATTTTGACTTGCTTATACATCAACGATGCATACCACTTACACTAAAATCTAGGAGGATTTATGGAAATTGAAGCAGCTAAAGTTATCGGAGCCGGTCTTGCCGTTATTGGTGTTATCGGATCTGGAATTGGAATTGGAAACATCTTCTCTTCATTTATTGAAGCAGTTGGTAGAAATCCTGCAGCTCGTGGTGAAGTATTCACTATGACAATGTTAGGTTTCGCACTTGTTGAAGCAATTGCACTATTTGCACTTGTTATTGCTCTAGTTATTCTATTTGGTTAATTACAGTAGATCAAAGTAGATAGATGCCTCAATTAAATCCTGAATTTTTCGTTTCACAGCTTTTTTGGCTAGTAGTAACGTTTTCATTTCTATTTGTTTTTTTATGGCGTGTTTCATTACCACGAATTGGTAATGTGCTTGAAAAAAGAGAAAGAAAAATAACCGAAGACTTAACTGCAGCCAAAGAGCTTCAAGCTGAAGCGTCACAAATTCAAGAAGAAATTGAAAAGCAATTAAAACAGGCAAGAACTGATGCGTCGGAGATGATTAAATCATCATCCATCGCGTTACAGGATAAAGCGCAAACTGAATTAAAAAAACTTGATAAAGAGCTTGAAACAAAAATTGACGAGTCAGCAAAAGCAATTGACAAAAGTAAAAGTGAATCAGTATCGCAAATTCAAGATCAAATTCACCAAATTACAAAACTTACTTTATCTAAAGTTGCTACATTTAATGTATCCGATGATGAAATTAAAAAAGCTGTCTCTAACTCAGAAAGGTCAATTAATTAATGTTTTCTGATCCACAATTCTGGGTAGCAGTTGCATTTGTTGCTTTTATTGCCGCCGTCTTTAATCCTGTTCGTAAAATGCTCACTACCAATTTGGATGCGCAAATAAAAGACATCAAAGACAAAATTGAAGAAGCAGAAAATCTTAAAAATGAAACTCAGGTTACTTTAAGTGAGATTAAACAACGCCAAAATGATGTCAAATCAGAAATTCAAGCTATTCAAAAAGAAGCAGAAAGTAAAGTAAAGCAAATAGAGCAGTTAGCAGAAGATAAGCTAAAAGATCAAATATCAAAAAGACAAGTTTTAGCGGAAGCAAAAATAGATCAGCTAACAAGAGATGCCAACAACCTTATACAATCACACATTACATCGACTGCTATTGAAGCAACCATTACTATTCTTCAACAAAAACTTAATACTGAAGAGCAACAAAAATTAATTAATACCTCAATTCAAGAACTTGGATCTGCTCTAAAAAACTAATTTAACAACAACCTTTTTTCATCATCTAGCATAAAACCTATTACTATTTGGTTCGTCTCTAAATTTTTTGTAATTATATACAATCTATCTGTTATATCCGTTTCCATAAAACTTTTTGTATCAAAGTTTTTTTTAATTGATTTAGAAACCATAAAGTATTGAGTTTCCAATACTTGATCATTTTGATCCAATAACTCAGCATAAAGAGGGATAGACACATCTCCATTTTTTAATGCCTCCATAGGTTGTGCAATGATGAGTATATCAAGAGGAATTACAGCAGCCTCATTCTGTTGCAAACATTTGTCAATAAAAGCAAAATTGTTCAATTCAGCCTTATATGTTATGTCATCAATAGAAGTGCCACTCCCAGCAGTATCAATAAAAACCCTATCCTCAGATGAAAAGAAGACTCTTGGACAACTGAAATCTTCTGATGTTTGTTTATTTTTACCAATTGTATTACAACCCATAAGGCTGAAAAAAAGAAGTAAAATCAGTATTTTTTTCATGAATATAGTGTTTGTTATTATATTAGGATGTTTATAAAGTAACTTCAAAATAAATGTAAATGAATAAAAAACTTGATGTGTATTTAGCGGGACCTAGAGGTTTTTGTGCTGGTGTTGAAAGAGCTATTTTAATGGTTCAAGAAGCAATCGTAATATTTTCTGCACACGGTGTTCCTAAATCAGTACCGGAAGAAGCAGCTAATATGAATTTACTGTATTATGATGCTACTTGCCCGTTAGTAAGTAAAATTCACCGAGAAGTTGAAAATTTTGAAAGAAAAAATTTACCAGTTATTTTAATTGGACATCGTAATCATCCTGAAGTTATAGGAACAATGGGTCAAACGTCAAAAGATATCTATCTTGTCGAAAAAAAAGAAGATGTCAAAAAATTACCATTTGAAAAAAATCAACAAATTGCTTACGTAACTCAAACGACTCTGTCCGTGGATGATACAAAAGATATTATTGATGAAATAAAATTACATTTTAAAAATGTTGTAGAGCCAAAGAAAAAAGATATTTGCTATGCAACTACCAATAGACAGGAAGCGGTAAAAGATATTGCTGAGTTTTCTGATTTCTTTTTTGTCATAGGTTCAAAAAATTCTTCCAATTCTCTACGCTTAGTGGAAGTTGCAAAAAATTATGGTTCATCAAATGCAATGCTCATTGATGATATTGATACTTTTGATCCAATGGTTCTTATTAATGCCTCTAAAATTGGCATAACGGCAAGTGCATCTTCACCAGAGGTTCTTGTTAGCAAAATGCTACAAAAGATAGGAGAAAAATTTGATTTAAATATTATTGAGTCAGAATATGAAAAAGAAAATACTCATTTTAAAATTCCTCAAAAGCTAAAAGAAGCAATCTAAATGGCTGTATTCACTAAATTAGAAAAACAAGAAATAGAAGATTTTTTAAAACAATACTCTATTGGCACTCTAATATCATTCGAAGGTATTGTTGAAGGTATAGAAAATACAAATTATAAGATTACTACAAGTCATCATGATTATATTTTAACCGTCTTTGAAAAAAGAGTTAATCCAAAAGAGCTCCCTTTTTTTATGAACCTTCAAAGAGAACTGGTTACACATGGCTTTGATTGCCCTCTTCCCATTGAAAATAACAATGGCACTACAATTAATAGTTTAAAAGATAAGTCTGCTGTAATTATTTCTTTTCTTGAGGGAAAACAACTTCAATCAATCCTTCCTAATCATTGCAAAGAAGTAGGGTCAATGATTGCACGATTTACAAATATTACTAAATCATCAAAACTCATGAGAAATAATAGTATGAGCATTAATGCTTGGGAAAATATATTTATAAAATGCAAAAAAGAAAGGAGTGAAGCTTACGACCCATATTTGGATACTATTGAAAAAGAATTAATTTTTCTGAAAAAAAATTGGCCTCATGCGTTACCTAAGGCAATAATTCATGCTGATCTTTTTCAAGATAATATTTTTTTTAAAGAGAATAAAATTTCAGGAGTCATTGATTTTTATTTTTCTTGTAATGATTTTATAGCCTATGAAATTGCACTAACAATTAATGCTTGGTGTTTTGATGTGAAAAAAGGGTTCCAGCATGATAATTACGTATCTTTTATGCAAGGATTTAATGAGCATGCTTCGTTAAATGAAGATGAGGTTAATGCTTTAAATATTCTTTTAAGAGGAGCAGCATTACGTATACTGATTACACGACTGCATGACAAAATCTATCATCCAAAAGAAGCCTTAGTCATACCAAAAGATCCAAGAGAGTACTTAAATATCTTAAAGTGGCATCAAGAAAATAATATAACAGAACTATGATTAAAATTTATACTGATGGTGCGTGCTCTGGCAATCCAGGAATTGGTGGGTGGGGTGTTGTGATTTTAGAAAATAACAAAGATGATATTTTTTTGAATGGTGGCGATGATAACACAACCAACAACAGAATGGAACTGCAAGCAGCTATTGAAGCACTCAGGTATTTTTCAGAGAAACAAAATATTACACTCGTTACTGATAGCAAATATGTAAAAGATGGTATTCAATCGTGGATACAAAACTGGAAAAAAAATGGCTGGAAAACTGCTGCAAAAAAACCAGTAAAGAATAAAGAATTGTGGATAGAGCTTGATGATTTAATAGCAAGGCATAATATAACTTGGGAATGGGTAAAAGGTCATGCTGGAAATACATATAATGAAAAAGCTGATTACTTGGCAAGACGCTATATTGAAGAAATATAAATTTTTTCTATTTATTTTTCTTTTTATATCCTCATCAAATATAACTTACGCATCAGAAAGATGGGTCTTAGATAAATCACTTTCCACAATTGAGTTTGAATTACCAGTTCTTTTTGCAAAAAATGTTAAAGGCAGATTTAATACTATTGAAGGATTTGTAGAATTAGATGTAGATCAAAAAGAAAATAATAAAGCTATTTTTTATGTAGAGGTAAATGATATAGATATGAATTATATCAAATATAAAGATTTACTTTTGAGTAATGTTTTTTTTGATGTTCAGCAATATCCCAAAGCAGTCGTCGACACAAAAAAATTTTCATATGTAAATGAAACAGAATTAACATTAGATGTAGAACTTACTATTAAAGGGAAAAGTGAAATTGTTCCATTATCAATAAATATAAAGCGGTTAGCGGAAGAATTGGTCCAAATTAAAAG
>LUMP01000881.1_pt1 | contig 10788 bp, 11 predicted proteins | sample 729641 | NCBI WGS metagenome assembly LUMP01 (sample SAMN03860260, study PRJNA289734) | marine metagenome | biome: seawater column; feature: ocean; material: water; isolation source: Red Sea water column Station 12 - depth 47m | place: Saudi Arabia: Red Sea | collected 2011-10-15 | depth 47 m | reverse complement strand
GCCTTCAACACCGCCGACAATCATAAACAAAGCAATGAAGAACATCAGCAATGGAATCTCAACATCATGCATGATGTCTTCCAGTTCCAAATGTTTTTGCAGAAAGACCAGAGCAATCAAACCTGCTCCAGCGACCATCCATGGATCCCAGTGGATGATATTGTGAATCACAAAAAGAACAACCATTGCACCCAAAACGAACAATGACTTGTTCCAAAGTCCTTTGTCTTTGTAATCCAAAGTGTCAGTGAATTGACCTTCAGCTTTGAGATCCAATTCTTTCTTAAACAGAACTCTCATGAAAAACAATGTCGCTATCCACGCAACAGCAACTATCGGTCCCATTTTCTCTAAGAAAGGCATGAAAGCGATGTCTTTTGCCGAGCCGATCATCAAGTTAGGAGGATCGCCGACCAATGTAGCAACTCCACCTGTATCTGATAACAATGCAGCAGCCATTAAATATGGAATAGGAGTGACCTTCATCTTTTGACAGATCAGAACAATCAATGGTCCAAATATCACCACTGTGGTCACATTATCAAGAAGAAGTGAGATGAAAGTTACAGCGGTACCAATCAAAGCAAGCATCAGGAATTGTCTGCCTTTTGCAAATCGTCCTATTTCGTATGCCAATACTTCAAAACCACCCGTTTTGATCATGATTGCAACGATGCCCATCATTGCCGCTAAAAGGAATACAACATTCCAATCAACTGCCTGAAAGGCACAACTCGGGGTATAAAACCCATACATCTGCCCCACCACAACCATCGCGCCTGCGCCAAGCATGGCCACTTTCACACGGTGAAATCCGTGAAGGGTTTCTGTAAATATTCCAATAAAACTGATTGCTAAGATGATGCCTGAGACAAGCATGCCCTCATTCATAGCAGTAGGTATTGCTTCAACTGTGCATTGAGCCATTTCTGCTGCTGCCATTAGTCAAACTCCTTATGAAATAAAATGAAAAAATAGATTTTAATACAAATTTTTAAAAAAAGTTACCAATTCAGCTTCTTATTTGAAGCTTTTGATAGTTTATCTAGATATGCTTTGTGAGACTCTTTTTGATCCTTGCTTGGGATCACATGAATAACTTCCCTCTCTGAATAATCAAATCTTTGAGTAGCAGAATCAATGCCATTCTCCTTTTTTTCATCTTTTGAGAAAAATCCAACCTGACCACCCGTCATCAATAAATAAACCCTTGCGAGGAGTTTTGCATCAATCAGAGCACCATGAAGATCTCGAGATGAACCATCGACTTCGTATCTACTGATGAGTGCATCGAGACTGTTTCTTTGTCCAGGATGCTTCTCTCTTGCAATATTTAGTGAATCCGTGATTTGACATAGATCTTCTAATCGATCTTTATAACCGAGAAGTTCTAATTCTTTATTGATGAAGGATGAATCAAATGGTGCATTGTGCATGATCACTTCTGCCCCTTCGATGTAGTCAATGAATTCTGTGATTACCTCTGAAAATTTTGGCTTGTCAGAGACAAAATCATCTGTGATCCCATGTATGGGTATTGTAGCTGGATCAATTTTTCTTTCTGGATTTAGGTATGTTTGAAAATCATTTCCTGTTAATCTTCGATCAAGGATCTCAACCACTCCAATTTCAATGACACGATGACCTGACTCTGCTGAAATGCCAGTGGTTTCTGTATCTAGAACAACTTGTCTCATGAGCTCTCCAACATGTCATCCAAGCCCTTATTGGCAAGTAAATCAGCTCTCTCATTGAATTCATGCCCCGCATGCCCCTTAACCCAGTACCAATTGATTTTATGTTTACTGGTGAGATCATCCAATTGAACCCAAAGATCAGCATTGACTACAGGTTTCTTTTTTGAATTTTTAAATCCATTCACTTTCCACTTGATTATCCACTCGGTGATGCCCTGCTTCACATATTTAGAATCTGTGTATAAATCGATCTCGCACATCTCTTTCACCGTTTCAAGAGCCTTGATTGCTGCCATGAGCTCCATGCGATTATTCGTTGTGTTGTCCTCTCCGCCAGAAATTTCTTTTTCGTGATTATCAAATTTGAGTAAAGCGCCCCAGCCACCAGGCCCAGGATTGCCTCTGCATGCTCCATCGGTATATATCTCGATTCTTTTCATCTCACTGATTAAAAATTTGAAATCCAATTATTTATTTTAATGTAAAATATCGAAGTTGTATCCTAGAACTAAATAGGACAGTTAAAAAAATTAAACCAGGGGGATCCATTGGGAATCTTAGAAGGAAAAAAAGCACTGATTGCTGGAATAGCAAGCAACCGATCAATTGCTTATGGTGTGGCAAAATGCATGCATCGTGAAGGTGCAGAATTAGCATTCACCTATCAAACAGAAAAACTCAGACCGAGGGTCGAAAAATTTGCCAAGGAATTTGGGTCCGATATTTGTGTTGAAATGGAAGTCTCTTCAGATGAAGGGATTTCTAAAGCATTTGATGATCTAAGATCCAGCTGGTCAAATTTTGACATCATGGTTCACTCCATTGCATTCGCCCCAACTGAAGAACTCAAGGGATCATTTATTGAGTCTGTAACGCGAGAAGGCTTTAAGACCGCTCATGAAATCAGCTCTTTTAGCTTTGCTGCAATGGCAAGAGAGGCAAAATCGATGCTGAATAATGATGCCTCACTCATGACTATGACTTATCTGGGTTCTGTTCGATCGGTACCCAACTATAATGTCATGGGTCCAGCCAAAGCCAGTCTTGAGTCCACTGTTCGTTTTATGGCTGCTGACTTAGGGCCTGACTCAATTCGGGTCAATGGAATATCAGCAGGACCTATAAAAACGCTCGCAGCTTCGGGTGTAAGTGGTTTTAGATCGATGCTCAAACAAGTTGAATCAAAAACATCTCTTAGAAGAAATATCACCATCGAAGATGTAGGAAATACAGCTGCGTTTTTGGGTTCTGATTTATCAGCTGGTATGACAGGAGAGATACTTTATGTCGATGCTGGTTATCGAAATTTGGGTATGAATTTTGATATGGAATAGATCTGGATTAAAGATCGAATAATCCTTCATAAAGACCTGGTTCAATAAATACCTCTGCATTGTCCCTCAGTGATTGAGCAAGGCCATCCAGATCTTCAGAGCCATATTGCTGAGACAAGTCAGATTTTGCACCACTTCTTTCTTCATCTGAGAAAAAGCTCAGATCTCCTGAATTAACAGAAGATACTTTTGCAATATATACACTGTCTAGCTCTGAGAAGACAATCATCTCTTGATCTATTAGATCTTTATGTAATGAAAAAATGGCTTCAGATAAACCTCTGGGAAAATTTGTTGAATTTCTGAGTATTTGAAAATCTTCACTTTGAATACCCTCTTCATTTGCTATTTCAGCAAAGATTACTGAATCCTGAGTCTTGAGGTCCTCGGCATACTCATTTGCAAGGCTCATTGCTCTGTTATTCATCAAAAAACTCTGAATATCAGTCTGAACTTCAGAGAATTCTCTTGTCGCTGGCAATCTGTGTGCTTTTGCTCTGGCGACAATCACGCTGTCTCCAATTTGGAACAATGGGGTATTCTCTCCAAGTTCAATCGAACCTGGGCTAAAAAGCATATTCACCATTTCGGGATCTTGGTGTAAGAATGAAGAACCTGTTCTCGAGAAAGCATCTAAGTTATTGAGCTCAAGGCTCATTTTATCGGCAACTGATGCGAGCTCATTGTATGACTGAAGGGTTAGATCAGCCATTTGATCTGCCAACTCAAATAGCTCTTCTTCTGCAAGAAGTCTTGAGTATTCAAGCTCAAGCTCGTATTCAATGTCTTCAAATGCTTGCTGTTGACCGGTCTTGATGTCATCCATTCTAATCAAATGATATCCAAAGTCTGTTTTAACTGGAGCTGATATTTCTCCAACATTCATTGAGAATAAAGCGCTTTCAAATTCTGGTACGAAAAGGCCCGGTTCAGCCCAACCCAGATCACCGCCTACCGCTGCTGAACCTGGATCATCTGAATATTCTTTTGCTAGATCTTCAAATGTTTCTGTATCGAGTTTTGATTGAATTTCTTCAATCAACTCTACGGCCTGTTCATCGGTAGTGTCATCATCAATTGCTATGAGTATGTGACTTGATTTCCTCTCTTCATTGGTAACAAAACGATCCAGATTATTCTCATAATACTCTCTTAAGTCATCAGCACTGAATTCAACCTGTTGAGCAACATCTTCAATATTGATCTCGAGATATTCCACATCCACTTCTTCATTGCTTTGGAATAAGTCCAGATTACTCTCATAGTAATCACTGACTTCAGCTGGATCAATTTCGACTTGATCCATAAATCTAGATGAATCGATGGTCAGCAGTTGACCTGACCGTTCTTGCATTTGTAATTCAATAAACTTAGTGAACTCTGTATTGGTAATGAATGCAGTCTCGATGAACCCTCTTCTCAATTGATTGATTTCCAACTGCAGTCTCAAATCATTTTCAAATTGCTCGATGGTCACACCTTGGCTGGCAAGTATCGCCTTGTAGTTTTCGATATCAAATACACCACCCAAGAGAAAAGTTTCATTTGTTCGAATTAGTTCCGCTACGTATTCAGGGCTGACTCGATAACCGCTATTGGATAAATTCAAATAAAGTGATCTCTTCGCCATTCACAGTGATTACCACATCATCTTGAAGTGGTGTTTGGTCCATATTTCCAAAACTAATAACCAATGTCATGGATAATAATCCAATGAATACAATTGCGATCCAACCGGTGAATTTATCTCTTATGGTTTGCAGCATGATTGGTAACCTTTATTGAATGGATTCAAATAGACCGGCTGCGCCTTGGCCACCGCCTACACACATGGTGACAACACCATACTTGGCTTTTCTGCGAATGAGCTCTCTGGTCAAACAGCCCACCAAACGAGAGCCGGTCATGCCGAATGGATGCCCAATTGCGATTGATCCTCCATTGACATTTAAAATGTCACTCGGAAGACCCAAATGATCCCTGATATAGACCACTTGTGATGCAAAGGCCTCATTTAACTCCCAAAGATCAACATCGTCTTGTGATAAACCAGCTGACTCGAGTAGTTTAGGAATGGCATAGATTGGACCAATGCCCATCTCATCTGGCTCACAACCAACAACAGAGAAGCCTCTGAAGTAGGCCAAAGGTTCCAATCCAAGCTGTTCAGCTTTTTTCTCACTCATGACAAGTGTGACCGATGAGCCGTCTGAAAGCTGTGATGAGTTTCCTGCAGTAACAGTCCCATTTTCTGGGTCGAATACTGGCTTGAGCGATGAAAGACCCTCAATATTTGTATCGGGTCTATTGCAATTGTCTCCATCAACTATGGTCTCAACTTCACTCTCTTCACCTGTCTCTTTATCAATGACTTTCATCATCGTCTTCATTGGAACAATTTCATCATTATATATGCCGGCATTTTGAGCAGCTGCGCATCTTTCTTGACTTGATAGAGCATACTCATCTTGAGATTCTCTGGTGACGTTATATCTTTTAGCAACTGTTTCAGCAGTATCGCCCATTGCATGATATATGCCCGGCTTCTTTTCCTTTAGCTTTTCATTCTCGAACATAAACATATTGATGTTATTGGGTTGTGTTGTACTGATTGATTCAACACCACCAGCCATAATGCAATCGGCAAATCCACTCTGAATCTGAGTTGCTGCCATAGCCACAGTTTGCAATCCGGATGAGCAAAAACGATTCACAGTGGTTCCTCCAACTGAAACGGGGAGATTTGATAGGACTGCAGAAGTCCTTGCTATATTGCTCCCTTGAGAGCCTTCTGGATAACCGCAACCCAGAATTACATCTTCGACCATATCTGGTTCTACCTGAGGATGCTTTTCCAATAGAGTATTGATGAGATGAGCCGTCATATCATCTGCTCTGGTTTGATTAAATCCGCCTCTATATGATTTTGCCAATCCTGTTCTTAGGCTATCTACAATTACAGCTTGATTCATATTTTTCCCAATTATCGTCTTTAAAATCAATCAGGTCTGGCGGAGTGGACGGGATTCGAACCCGCGACCTCCTGCGTGACAGGCAGGCATTCTAACCAAGCTGAACTACCACTCCGTAATCGACCTTATCGTGTCAAGATGACACAGTTTAAAAACCGTAGTTTATCTGTCAATAATTTATTACAGTAAATCAGAATTTAATTATCTCACATGTGGCTAAAATAAGCTTAATTATCAATTTCAGAATCTATTAAATGAAACGTCAGTCATTGTTTAAAATTCATCGTTGGATTGGCCTTGTAGCCGCACTATGGTTATTTCTCTTAGGGATCACTGGTATATTCTTAGATCATGATGAATGGCGGTGGCTGAGACAAACAGAAGTTCCAGAAAGTTGGCTCTCATCGTCTATGATGAGATACCTCCCAGCCACAGTGATGCGTTTTGTTGCGGTTGACAAAAATGATTCTGACAATTGGTTAGGTGGATCAGAAAGAGGTCTCTGGTCAACAAAAGATAGAGGTATAAATTGGGAAAAATTACAATTCCCAAATGGTCAGCATCCGCAAGTGACTCGTTTTGCAAAAATAAATATAGATTCTCAGCAGGTCATCATTTTAGCTACAGATGATGGTTTGTGGATCATGAACGGTTTTGGCTCAGAAATACAAAGGCTTGCTCTCAAAGGAAGATTCATCAACATGGTCTCTCCAGGTTCACAAAGTGATGAAATCATCGGTGTTTTGAATTTTGAAAGAATATTTCGAATGAATATAAATCAACCAACAGATATAGAATTCATTGATCTTGATGAAACAACTATCAAAGGGTTACCAGAACATGTAACGATGTATAAATTTCTTTTTGATCTTCATTTTGGTTATGGCATTTTCTCAAGACAGTTTTCCACATGGATCAATGATTTTGGCGGTATCGCGTTAATGATTCTCTCCATGACCGGTTTTCTCAGCTGGTATTACCAAAGAAGATGGAGAAAAAATAAGGACAGAGCACCTTCAAAGGACAGGAGAATCTTTTTATCAAAGTCATTCTATAGAATGCATGCGCCCATCATTGGAATCCTTGGAATCATCCCCATACTCTACCTATCGGTCACTGGAATTCTTTTTAATCACATCCTGACATTTATAAATTGGGGTGAAAAGATTGATATCGATCGATCAGATTTACCTTATGTGTGGAGATATGAATCACTAAAAGGTGAGATTGATCAGGTCGTTACTTATCCGGATAATCCAGAAAAAATGAGCATCTCAACCAGATATGGTGTTCTAAATACCGAAGACGGTGGAAAGAATTGGGTAAGAGATCCGATAACTGGTTCAGAGAGAGGTCAGTTATTTAGAACGGACGATCATGTTTTTTATAGCAATAATCTCAGACAATTTTTTACCAAGAAAGATGGGGATCAAAAATGGCAGCCTATGTCAGGCATCCCGACAATCGTTTATGATGCTGAATTTTTCGATCAAGGTCTGATGATTAAAAATAGTCGCGGATTCTTCCGAAAAAAAGAAAATTATGATTTTGAAATAGATGAAATGAAGCATCCTGATTTAAAAGCAGCTACCCTTTATCTGTTCATGATTGAGATCCATACTGGAAATGCTATACACCCTCAGTTCAAATGGATCAGTGATATCTTCACAATCATGGGCATCATCATGGTCATCACAGGACCAATTCTTTGGTGGCGAAGAAAGTGGTAAATGTCTAATTTGTTAATTTCTTTTTGTTACTGAAATAGATTACGAATCCAGAAAGGAGCCATAAGATCACAATGAATCCAAAAAAGGACATTAAGAAGCCGCCAATTGATCCAAAATACTTTCCACTGTGTATTGGTAATAAGTAATTCCTGACTCCATCGCCTTTGCTGGTCTTTCCAGCTGCATATATCCCGACAACCTCTCCAGATGAACCCTCAATGACAACATCTTGTCTGAACATCTGCTGATCAAAAAAAGCAAACCAATAATTTGGACTATGAGCACCAGCATAAGAATATGCACTCAGATGAAAGCTTTCAGGGATAACTGATCTTGCTTTAATGAGTGCAGTATCTGGATCGACGATTGAAGACATGGTGTGCATATGCCCTGCTTCCATATGATCGGTTTTCATCATATTTGCAAAGACCGATAAATTATCACCTCGATCTTGCCAATGAACATAACTCATCGCAATTCCACTCAATGAGGTGACTATCAAAAAGAAAGATGCAACAAAACCCAGACTTCGGTGAAGTCTATTGATTACTGGCAAATGCTTTGCAGTGGCTCTGGTTCTATAAAAAAGATAAATCCCAGAAATGCTCATGCTTATATTGATCAAAATTAACAAATAGACTTGATTCATGCAGGTTTTCAGGATTCCTTCCGCCCATTAATATATAAGCTGTATTCTCTCGATTCGGAGGAGGCACCATAACGTGAGCAATATTGAACTCGGGCTCTAGCTCTCTCATTCGTTCTTTGATCTCAGTTGGGCCTGCTGGTTCTCTATTTGACTCAACCTTATAGTGGTCGGGATTCGACCACTGCATGAGCAATCTGCTTTCTTGTGCGATGCTTCCAGATGTGATTTGGAACACAATAAATAAACCCAGAATAAATGCTAGCCAACGATGGATAGCCTTAATTGTCTTCCCTTTCACTATTTGTGTCCCCTATAATGAGTGAATATCTAATTATATTTTTTATCAGTGTTATGACAACAACAACAGTAGAAGAAAACAGCATTAGCTGGAAGTGTAAGCATACTTGGAAAAGAGCTTCTGTAAATACACTCTGGTGCCTTCTAGGCTGCTCAATTGGTGATTTTGGAACAATCTATTTCTTTCAGGTAACTGGAAACCCTTGGGATTTCTCAGTGCTTTTGATCATGAGCTTGGCAATCATGAATGGGCTTATCACTTCGATCATGCTTGAAACCTTTATTCTTTCAAGACAAATGGTCCTTAAAGAAGCCTTCAGAGTTGCTATTGGTATGTCTCTGATCTCTATGATTGCAATGGAAGCAGCCATGAATATCACAGATGTGATCTTGACTGGAGGCGCAATGCTGACATGGTGGGTCATCCCATTCATGCTCCTAGCTGGCTTCATAACACCGTTGCCATATAACTATTATCGACTAAAAAAATACGGCAAAGCCTGTCACTAGAACTTTAGGAGTCATCAGATGAGATTATTAATCATTTTATCAGTGCTATTTTCACCATTGAGTTTTGCAGGTCATCACGCTGAAACTAAGGATAATCAAATTATTTTTCTATTAGATCTTGAGGTGATTGAAGGCAAGCAAAGTCAAGTGGATGATCTGATTGATAGACTGGTTGAGAATGTCAAAAAAACTGAACCAGATACGATTGCATATGAATATTATGCCTCATCCAAAGACAGAATTTTTCTATACGAAGTTTATAAAGATCATGATGCGGCAGAGTTTCATGTGGACAGCTTCATGCAGGGCGATCTAATGCCAATATTCGTTGATACTTTTAAAGTTGTTACATTTGAAGTACTTGGTACGACAACCGATGAGCTCAAAGAAAAGATGAAAGATTTTACTCAAGACCATCGTCCGAAAACAGATGGTTTTAAAAGATAAAAATCTCTAAGTAAGCATCATATAAACTTTTCTAATTGTCTCTTTGACTTCAGCTGTTCCTTTCCAGCCTTTGGGAAAAACAAAACTATCCCCTGCTTTTACTTCTGTAACTTGGCCTGAATCTGATGTAAGGACCCAATGTCCTTTGAGGATGTGGCAAAATTCAGTGACATCAAGATCTAATTTCAATATACCTGGCTCACATTCCCAGGTTCCTGCAAAAATATCCTCACGATCAAGAAATCCTGAATCCATTTGCTTTGGAAGCTCGCCTATTGGCTCTCCAAATGACTCTGCTTCCTTGAGATCATCTAAATTGACACACTGATGTTGAGATTTAATTTCTGGCATTTTAGTTACTCCTTATTAGATTAATGGCTGTGCAGTTCGCCATCGCCATGTCTATGCATCTTGGATGCTTCTGATAAAGCCTTTTGTAGCTCTGACATAGATTCATGTTTTTTTGCATCTTCTACTGATTGTTCATACTCCCAATCCTCATGAACATGAGTATGAGCATCTTCATTGAATGGGAATTCTTCCACATATGTGCTGTGCTGGTAACCATGTAATTGCATATTGAGAAGAAAGAATCCAGCCAACATCAATAGAACATTCGAAGCATTACTGAGTCTTTGAAATGACTCCATTTTTCTCCAAGAAGAAAGAAAAATAAGCATGATGCTCAAAGCAGCAATCTGTCCGAGCTCAACACCCACATTAAAGGAGAGAATTCTTAATACCAACCCTTCATCTGCCAGTGGCAACATTTGTAGTCTCGTTGATAAACCAAATCCATGTATGAGTCCAAAAGCAAAGACCATCCCAAGCATGTTTGGTGAATTCGTATTTAGATACCGCTTAAATCCATCAAGATTATCAAAAGCCTTATAAATTACCGTTAAGGCTATGACCGCATCAACAAGATAGTAATTGGCTTGAATTTCATAAAGGGTAGCAAATACCAGTGTTATGGAATGACCAATGGTAAAGGCAGTAATGAATTTAACGATTTCCTTGAAACTGGTAATAAAAAAGATCACGCCAAATAAAAAAAGCAGGTGATCGTAACCAGTGATCATGTGGGTTGCGCCCAACTCTATATATTCCCAGTTGCTTGCCTCTAGTGCTTTTGCTTTATCTGCCTCGGAC
>LUMP01000512.1_pt1 | contig 10824 bp, 7 predicted proteins | sample 729641 | NCBI WGS metagenome assembly LUMP01 (sample SAMN03860260, study PRJNA289734) | marine metagenome | biome: seawater column; feature: ocean; material: water; isolation source: Red Sea water column Station 12 - depth 47m | place: Saudi Arabia: Red Sea | collected 2011-10-15 | depth 47 m | reverse complement strand
ACCGAATTAGCGCGGATGGCGGATTATCATTTGCAGCTTAAACCGGGTACCAACGTAGCCGTTTTGAATATGATTCAATATTTTATTGTTGAGGCTGGATTAGTAGATCATCAGTTTATTCAGGATCGCTGCGAAGGTGGTGAAGAGTTTCTTGAGCAAATAAAAGAGCTAGATGTCGATGCGATGGCTGAAATTAGTGGTCTTGATAAGGAAGATGTTAAGGCTGTAGCGCTTGCTTATGCTAGTGCTAATAATGCAATGGAGTTTCATGGTCTAGGGGTAACAGAGCACTCGCAAGGCAGCAAGACTGTTATGTTGATATCGAATCTTGCAATGATGACTGGAAATGTGGGTCGGCCTGGAGTGGGTGTCAACCCGCTTCGTGGCCAGAACAACGTTCAAGGCGCTGCTGATATGGGCTGTCAACCTCATCATGGACCAGGTTATTTATGGATGGATCAGAAAGAAGTTCAAGATTTTTATGAGGATAAACTTGGACTTCCTACTCCGACCACGCCAGGAAGAAAAATTCCTGAGATGTTTGATGGTGCAATAGATGGCTCATTGAAAGCATTATGGATTTTTGCCGAAGATGTTGTTCAAACTGATCCAAATACCCATCACGTTGTTAAGGCAATGCAGAGTTTAGATTTACTAGTTGTTCAAGAAATCTTTATGAGTGAAACAGCGAAGATGGCTGATGTGGTTTTGCCTGGAACAACCTTCCTTGAAAAGAGTGGAACATTTACCAATACCGAAAGAAGAATACAACAGGTCAATGCTGCTGTAAAGCCTCTGCCAGGAACTAAAACAGATGGACAAATCATCGTTGAGATGATGCGTAAACTTGGTTTTGATCAGCCAGATTATGATGCTGCTGAAGTTCTTAAAGAGGTGTCTACTGTTGTCTCCTTTTTTGAAGGAGTTACCTGGGAAGGTCTAGGTGCTAGTCCAATGGGGCTTCAGTGGCCGGTTAATAAAAAAGGCGAAGATACTCAAATTCTTCATATTGGAGAGTTTAAGAGAGGTAAAGGAAAGTTCCATTATTATGACTGGAAAGAGTCGAGAGCTTCAACACTACAATTGCGCTACAATGACAAGGCGAACATCAAATGTTGATATATTAACAAAGGATGTTATTATGCTTAATCCGAAAGATGCTAAGGCTAAAGATCTTTCGTCTGGTGATCGCGCAACATTGAAGTCAGATAGAGGTGAAATTACACTTGATGTTGAAGTTACAGATAGAGTAAAGAAGGGTGTTGTCAGAACCACCTTTCATTTCCCTGAAGTGTTGATCAACGAAGTTACAAGTGGCGTTACTGATGAAGAGACAAAATGCCCGGAATACAAAATTGTAGCTGTAGACGTTTTAAAGGCTTCATAATATTAGTGAACCCTAATTGACTTGGGTTCACTATCAGACTAGTATCTTCTTTCGAGCTTGCTTTTTTGGAGAATTCGGCCAGCAATTTCTTCAATGGATATATGACTTGTGTCAATAAATGAGATGTCATTTTGAACAAATATATCTTCTGCCCTGCGAACCTCTTTTCGGCACTGCTCAATAGAAGCATAACCGCTATTTGACCTTCTCACGTCTCTAATATTTTGAAGCCTAACTGGGTTAATAGTCAAACCATAGAGCTTGTGCTTAAATGGTTTTAAAGCGCTTGGAATCGCAATAGTATTTAGGTCTTCATCGATGAGAGGATAGTTTGCAGCATAAATGCCATATTGAAGTGCTAAAAAAAGACATGTAGGTGTTTTTCCTGATCTTGAGACACCTGTAAGAATAATATCAGCACTATCATAATGTTTAGTGGAGAGCCCATCATCATTATTCACTGCAAAATTGATACTATCTATTCTGCCAGAGTATGTGTTTTTGTTCCCTACTCCATGAGATAGACCCATTTCATGTGATGATTTAGTTTCAAGTGTTTTCTCAAGTTGTGAAATAAATGTGTCGAAAAAATCAAACATAATTCCACTACTATCTTCGAGAAGATGACGATATTCACTAGAAACTTGAGTGCTAAAAATGAGTGCGGGTTGCCCATCAGTTTCTGAGGCTTCATTGATAAGTGATACCGCTGATTGAGCTTTTTCCTGTGTATCTATAAAAGCCAAATTAATGCGCTTAAATTCTATTTCAGGGAACTGTGTCAGAAGGCTATTTCCAAGTGCTTCTGCTGTAATACCAGTTCTATCAGAAATAAAAAAAACAGTTCGCATAATTACTTGTCGAATTATTTAAAGCTGGCCAAGCTTATTCCAAGTTTCAACCACAGTATCCGGATTAAGTGAAATGCTAGTAATTTCTTTCTCCAAAAGCCACTCCGCAAAATCCATATGGTCTGATGGACCTTGACCACAAATACCAATATATTTGCCCTTATTATGACATGCATCTATTGCCATAGTGATCATACTTTTAACTGCAGCATTTCTCTCATCAAAACCATCAGCAATTAAAGCGGAGTCTCTATCCATACCAAGTGTCAGTTGTGTTAAGTCATTCGAGCCAATTGAAAATCCATCAAAGTACTCTAGAAACTCTTCAGCTATCACAGCATTTGAAGGGAGTTCACACATCATAATTATTCTTAAGCCGTCCTTACCACGCTCTAGTCCATTCTCCTTTAAAAGATCAATAACTTTCGAGGCTTCAGTTGTTGTTCTAACAAATGGAATCATGATTTCAACATTCTTAAGCCCCATTTCGTTTCTAACGTTTTTTATTGCTTGACATTCAAGATCAAAGCATTCCCTAAAGTCAGAGGAGATATAACGCGATGCACCTCTATATCCAATCATAGGATTTTCTTCATTGGGTTCATAGAGTTCACCAGCAAACAAGTTAGAGTATTCATTAGATTTAAAGTCTGACATACGAATAATTACGGGCGATTCAGCAAAACTTGCTGCAATGGTAGAAATGCCCTCAGTCAGTTTTTGAACATAAAAGTCAACTGGTGACTTGTAACAAGAAGTCCTTTTTACAATTTCATCCTTAAATTCACTAGGAATGCTCTCAAACTGGAGTAGTGCTTTTGGGTGAATACCAATAGTATTATTAATGATGAACTCCAACCGAGCAAGTCCTACACCTGCATTGGGAATACTTGCAAAATCAAAAGCTCGGGAAGGATTTCCAACATTCATCATAATCTTTACTGGAATTTCAGGTAGGTTACCAACTTCTGAAAATGTATGCTCGAAATCCAATTTGCCTTGATAAACTTTTCCTGTATCTCCCTCCGCGCAAGATGCAGTAACTTCAGAGTTATTTTGAAGTAATTCAGTTGCATTACCTGTGCCAACTATTGCAGGAACCCCTAGTTCACGGGCTATTATTGCTGCGTGACAGGTTCTACCACCCCTATTTGTAATGATTGCAGAAGCTCGTTTCATAACAGGCTCCCAGTCTGGGTCTGTCATATCGGTTACTAGAATGTCACCTTGATTGACAGAGTCCATTTCTGACAAATCATTAATAATTTTGGTTTTTCCTGTTCCAATTTTTTGCCCAATAGCTCTTCCTTCAACGAGAATTTTAGAGGTCTCAAGGAGTTGATATCGTTCAATATTTTGCGTGCTTTGTCTACTCTTAACTGTCTCAGGTCTCGCCTGAACAATATATAATTTCCCATCCACGCCATCAAGGGCCCATTCAATATCCATTGCTCTGCCATAGTGAGACTCGATTTTCATGGCATACTGCGCAAGCTCTTCAATTTGTGAGTCACTCAAGCTGAATTTGAGTCGATCTTTGTAATCAACCTCTGTCGTTGCAACAGGCGATCTGGAATTGTCTTCCGCGTAAACCATTTTGATTAATTTGGAACCAAGGCTTCTTGATAAAATTGCCGGTCTTCCTGACTTTAGGGCTGGTTTATGCACATAAAACTCATCTGGATTGACTGACCCTTGAACAACAGTTTCTCCAAGTCCGTAAGCAGAGGTAATAAAAACAACCTCGTCGAATCCAGACTCAGTATCAAGTGTAAACATCACCCCACTAGAGCCAATATCGCTTCGAACCATTTGTTGAATTCCAGCCGATAATGAAACCATCTCATGTTCAAAGCCTTGGTGAACTCTATAAGAAATTGCACGGTCGTTATAGAGTGAAGCGTAAACTTTACGAACTGCAGTTAGAATATCTTCAATACCACTTACATTTAAATAAGTCTCTTGCTGACCAGCGAATGAGGCTTCAGGTAAATCTTCAGCAGTGGCTGAGGAGCGTACGGCGAAAGTAACGTCTGAACCTAATTCATTGGAAAGTTTTTCATAGCTATCAACAATTGATTGATAAAGCCCATCAGGAAATGGAGCCTCCTCAACCCATTGTCTGATTAACAAACCAGTTTTCGTAAGCTCTTGGATATTAGTGACATCTAGATCAGATAAAAGCTTGTTAATTTTATTTTTGAGGTCGGAATATTCTAAAAATGATTCAAATGCCTCAGCAGTTGTAGCAAAACCACCAGGAACTCTCACGCCTTGAGAGTCAAGTCCACTAATCATTTCTCCTAGCGACGCATTCTTTCCACCTACTTTTTCAACGTCAGACATTCCGACATCTTTTAGCCAGACTACATTCTCATTCATGAGACCCCTTTTTTGAAGCGTTAAAATAGATATATGAAGTGATGACAGCTATTTTTGACACAAAATGTAATAATAGAGTTTTTCACCAAAAGTATAATTTTAATACATAAAAAACCAGACGGACTAGACATTCACATCTAGTGTCTTATTTTTATCACATTATGATAATGATACTATATTGCAATTGAATATTTTTTCCTCAAAGTTGCCTTTATACAGGCTTTTGAGAGTGGGTTGACAGAAAAAAAATGTATAATTTAGAGTCCACAATTTTTCATAGGTTTTAATAATGGCTACACAACTCGAATTAGCAAACGCCATCCGCGCTTTGAGCATGGACGCTGTTCAAAGGGCTAAGTCTGGTCACCCAGGTGCGCCGATGGGTATGGCAGATATTGCTGAGGTGCTTTGGAATAAGCATTTAAAGTTTAATCCGTCGAATTCTAATTGGGCAGATCGTGATCGTTTTGTCTTATCGAATGGTCATGGTTCTATGCTTATTTATTCTTTGTTGCACCTGACTGGTTATGACTTGAGTATCGAAGAACTTAAAAATTTCCGTCAACTGCACTCAAAAACACCGGGTCATCCAGAGTATGGATATGCAGATGGTGTTGAAACTACAACAGGTCCTTTGGGTCAAGGCATCTCGAACGCTGTTGGTATGGCCATTGCTGAGAGGACACTGGCTGCTCAGTTTAATAAGCCTGGTCACTCTATTGTAGATCACAACACTTATGTTTTCATGGGGGATGGATGCTTAATGGAGGGCTTGTCTCATGAGTCTTGCGCATTAGCAGGGACACTTGGACTTGGAAAATTAATCGCCTTTTGGGATGACAATGACATTTCAATCGATGGCCATATTGGTGACTGGATGGAAAAAGGAGTTCCTGGGCGTTTTAAATCCTATAACTGGCATGTCATTGCCGATGTTGATGGGCATGATCCAGAAGCTATAAATGCTGCTATTATTGAGGCAAAGGCTATTAATGACAGGCCTACTCTAATTTGTACGAGAACTGTTATTGGCTATGGCTCACCAAACCTAGCCGGCTCCCACAATTGTCATGGCGCTCCTTTGGGTGATGATGAAATAGCGCTAACAAGGAAAAATATTGGATGGAATTACGAACCTTTTGAGATTCCTCAAGAGATATATGATGGCTGGAATCACAAGGCTGAGGGTGAAAATGCTGAAGAGGAGTGGAATGAGAGGTTTAGGGCGTATAGGGCTTCTTTCCCACAAGAAGCTGCTGAGTTTGAGAGAAGAATGGCCGGAAAATTACCAGAAAATTTCTCCCCTAAGATGGACGAATATATTGCCAAAACTCAGAAGGATATGCCAAATATTGCCTCTAGAAAAGCATCACAAAATGCTATTGAGGCTATGGGACCTGTTGTCCCTGAGTTGTTTGGTGGTTCAGCAGACTTAACCGGGTCAAATTTAACTAATTGGTCTGGTAGCGTTCTTGTAAATTCTGAAAATCCCAATGGAAATTATATTTCTTGGGGTGTTAGAGAGTTTGGAATGGCAGTCATGATGAATGGCATGGTCCTTCATGGAGGGTTCAAAGTTTATGGAGCTACTTTCCTTATGTTTATGGAATACATGCGAAATGCTTTGCGTATGGCAGCAATGATGAAGATTGGAACCATCTTTGTTTATTCTCATGACTCTATAGGATTGGGTGAGGACGGTCCAACACATCAGGCAGTTGAGCAACTTGCAACGATGAGAGTCATTCCAAATTTTCAAACTTGGCGCGCTTGTGATGCAATAGAATCAGCAGTGTCTTGGAAAGTAGCCATGCTTCGTGGCGACGCACCGACAGCACTAATTTTTTCTAGGCAAAATCTAACACCAATGGAAAGATCTGATGCTCAGTTGAAAGAGATTGAAAAAGGGGGTTATGTTCTTTCAGACTGCGATGGTCAGCCTGAAGTTATCCTCATTGCCAGCGGTTCTGAAGTTTCACTTGCAATGGATTCGGCGAAAGCTATGACTGGAAGAAAGGTTCGAGTCGTATCGATGCCATCAACAAATGCATTTGATGAACAAGATCAAGATTATAAAGATTCAGTTTTGACGCCAGGAGTCAAGAGAGTTGCTATTGAGGCAGGCGTTTCTGAGTCTTGGTATAAATATGTTGGATTAGATGGAGGGATAGTCGCAATGAGTTCTTACGGGGAGTCAGCACCTGCAGGCGAGCTCTTCAAACATTTTGGTTTTACTGTAGAAAATGTAGTTTCTACAGTTGATAGAGTTTTAAGTTAATTATTTTATTAGGAGTTTAAGATGACAATTAAGGTCGGAATTAATGGGTTTGGTCGAATTGGAAGAATGGTGTTTCGTGCAATTGATAAGGATTTTGATAACCTAGAGGTGGTAGGAGTTAACGACCTTCTAGACAATGATTACTTGTCTTACATGCTTAGATATGATTCTGTTCATGGAAGGTTTGGTAAAGATGTTGTACTTGAAGGGAATAATTTTGTCATAGACGGGAAGAAAATTCGTCTAACTGCTGAGCGAAATCCAGCAGACCTTAAGTGGGGCGATATTGGAGCAGATCTTGTAATTGATTGCACTGGCTTCTTCTTAACAGAAGAGGGGTGCCAAGCACATATTGATGCAGGAGCAAAAAAAGTTATACAGTCAGCACCTTCAAAAGATGCTACACCGATGTTTGTATACGGAGTTAATCATGACGCTTATGATGGCCAATCAATAATTTCGGCTGCCTCATGTACTACTAACTGTTTGGCTCCTATCGCAAAAGTCCTCAACGATGAATGGGGCATAAAAAGGGGATTAATGACAACAGTTCATGCTGCAACAGCAACTCAAAAAACGGTAGATGGTCCATCAATGAAAGATTGGCGAGGTGGAAGAGGTATTTTAGAGAATATTATTCCATCTTCAACTGGAGCGGCAAAGGCGGTTGGTAAAGTTTTGCCTGAGCTTAATGGAAAATTAACAGGAATGGCCTTTAGAATCCCTACTTCTGATGTGTCTGTAGTTGATTTAACTGCTGAACTAAATAGTGCCTCTGACTATGATGCAATTTGTGAGGCAATGAAAGCGGCGTCTGAAGGTTCAATGAAGGGTGTCTTAGGCTATACCGATGAGAAGGTTGTATCAACAGATTTCGTTGGCAGTCCTCTTGCCTCTACTTTTGATGCAGAGGCTGGAATGTCAATGGACGATACATTCGTTAAAATGGTTTCATGGTACGATAATGAGTACAGTTACACATGCAATCTACTCCGTTTAGCAGGCCATATCTCGCAATAGTAATTGTTTCTAATTAGTTGGAGCATTCGATGAATTTACTTAAGATGACCGATTTGGATTTAAACGGTAAACGAGTCTTAATTAGACAAGATTTAAATGTTCCAATTAAAAACGGTGAGGTGACAAGCGATAAAAGGATTGTTGCCTCATTGCCAACAATACTCACTGCTTCAAAGGCTGGAGCCAAAGTAATGATCACATCACATCTTGGCAGGCCAAACGCAGGAGAGTTCGAAGAAAAATTCTCACTTCAGCCTGTTGCATTTAACGAGGGTGAAAAAGAAAATGACGAAGCTTTATCGAAAAAAATGGCCGCATTGTGTGATATCTGTGTTCAAGATGCATTTGGAACTGCACATAGGGCTCATGCCTCAACCTATGGTGTAACGAAATTTGCACCAGTAGCATGCGCAGGACCGCTCTTAGTGGGCGAGTTGGAAGCACTTGGTAAGGCGCTCGATAATCCTAAGAGGCCAATGGTAGCAATTGTAGGAGGTTCAAAAGTCTCTACAAAGTTAACAGTTTTGGACGCACTTTCCAAGGTTGTTGATCAGCTTGTGGTGGGCGGGGGTATTGCAAATACATTTATTGCTGCACAAGGAAATAGTGTTGGTCAATCATTATGTGAGCATGATTTAATTCCAACAGCTCAGTCATTAATGGAGCACTGTCAAATCCCTGTTCCTGGCGATGTTGTATGTGGCAAAGAATTCTCAGAATTTGCAACTGCTGAAAGTAAAAATGCCAGCGCAGTGGCTCCGGATGATATGATTTTTGATATTGGACCAAACTCAACTTCCGAGCTGTGTGAAATTATGCGTAATGCAGGCACAATTGTATGGAATGGGCCTGTAGGTGTGTTCGAATTTGATCAGTTTGCTAGGGGAACTGAAGAGTTAGCAAGAGCGATTGCAGAGTCTGATGCTTTTTCAATCGCGGGAGGGGGAGATACCTTGGCTGCAGTGGATAAATTTAATATTGAAGATAAGATATCTTATATCTCTACCGGAGGTGGTGCTTTTTTAGAATTTCTTGAGGGAAAAAAGCTGCCTGTTGTTGAGATTTTAGAGAAAAGAGTTCAGTCAACTGATGATTAAAAGAAGAACTAAAATCCTAGCTACTCTAGGTCCTTCCACTGATGAACCAGATGTTTTAAAAGGGATATTGGATGCAGGCGTTAATGTTGTGCGTATTAATTTCTCGCATAATAATGAGAAAGAACATCTCGCGCGTATTGCTCAGGTAAGAGAATACGAAAAGGAGAACGATGTTTTTATTGGAGTGATGATGGACTTGCAGGGTCCAAAGATCAGGATTGCATCATTTAAATCAGGAAAGATTGAGCTCAAAAATGGCGGTCAGTTTACTCTTGATGCTGGATTGCCTGAGAGCGATGGTGATGAAGGTTCAGTTGGTCTTGCATATAAAGAGCTTCCTAATGATTTGAGTATTGGAAATACGCTATTACTCGATGATGGGAAAATAATTCTTCAGGTAGATGAGATATCTGGAAAAAAAATCAAAACCAAGGTTATTCAAGGTGGGACCCTCTCTAATAACAAAGGAATTAATCTACGTGGCGGCGGCTTGAGTGCGAGTGCTCTTACAGAAAAAGATAAGCAAGATATTGTTACTGCTGCAAAAGCAGACGCTGATTATGTAGCAATTTCTTTTCCATTGAATGCCGGCGATGTAAGAGAAACCAAAAGACTTTTGGAGGAAGCAGGCTCCAATGCAAGCGTTATCGCAAAAATTGAAAGAGCTGAGTCTTTGCAGGATGATGTAATTACTGAAATCATTCAAGAAGCTGCCGGAATCATGGTAGCACGTGGTGACTTAGGTGTTGAAATTGGAGATCCACAATTGCCAGCTCAACAAAAACGTTTAATATTGTTAGCAAGAGCTAATGATAGATTTGTGATCACTGCTACTCAAATGCTGGAATCGATGATTCTTAGTCCTATACCAACTAGAGCTGAGGTTTTTGATGTAGCCAATGCTGTCCTTGACGGTACAGATGCAGTTATGCTCTCTGCAGAGACTGCTGTAGGCAAGAATCCTGTTAAGGCAGTTAAGACAATGAGCGATGTCTGCATTGAGGCTGAAAAGAGCCCAACTGCAAAAGTTTCTCACCATAGGCTTCATGAAGATTTTGAGGGTATTGATGAAACTATAGCAATGAGTTCAATGTATGCAGCTAACCATCTTGGAGCAAAAGTAGTTGCAACTCTTACTCAAACAGGCAAAACGGCTCTTTGGATGTCAAGAATTAGTTCAAACATTTCAATTTTTGCGATGTCTGATAACTACAAAACATTAAAAAAAGTAACTATTTATAGAGGTGTTTATCCTTGTTACATTGAAAAAAACAGTGCAGACGATTGGAATGATGTGAATAGCAAGGTTATAGAAATTCTTCTCAAAAAATCAGTAGTTGTCGATAAAGATATAGTTATTCTTACAAAGGGGATGCATAAAGATAAATCAGGCGGCACAAACCTGATGAAAATTTTACGTGTTGGTGATGGAAATTATTAATAGAAAATAAAAAGGTGAATATTATGGTAAATAATCAAGAAGAGTTAAGGCAAACAGCGAATCAACTTGCTGCTAGAGGTAAAGGATTGCTTGCAGTGGATGAATCCACTCCAACTATCGGAAAGAGGCTTGCAGGAATTAATTTAGAAAACACTGAAGAAAACCGCCAGGCATACCGTGGCATGCTTTTTACAACAGAAGGCCTTGGGGAATTTATCAGTGGTGCAATTCTTTTTGAAGAGACGCTTTATCAAAACCATCTGGACGGTGAAGCGATGGTTTCTAAAATAAAGAAGTTGGGCATTATTCCTGGCATTAAGGTTGATAAAGGCCTCAGCCCGTTGGCTGGAGGACACGAAGTTGAAACT